>Ga0181470_100497_pt1 | contig 10371 bp, 7 predicted proteins | sample InSIn5SAF170_FD_119082 | JGI IMG/M metagenome (GOLD analysis project Ga0181470, IMG submission 119082) | Clean room microbial communities from NASA Spacecraft Assembly Facility at Jet Propulsion Laboratory, Pasadena, California, USA -... ...
CAGGAAAGCGATTGCGCCGCCAAGTGTGACTGGGAGATATTAGTACCACGCTCAGCACGCTTAGCAGAATTAGAAAGAATTGCTCACCATTACGCATGCTGATCTTGCCGGCAATAGCACGACCACCAATGACAGCGCCGGCTGTGCAGATGCCGTGTCCGACAGTGGCACCAGCGGTGACCCACCAGTAGTCGGAGCCTGCGGCCATGGCGACGGTAGCAATCTGACTGCGGTCGCCCCACTCTCCGAGGAATGTCATAACGAAGGTCTGTACCCACGCAGGGCTGAGCAGCAGGGAGAAAAGGTTGTTGATGCCGCTGAGGGCACCGGCGAAAGAGGAGCCGCGGGGGGAGGGGGATCGGTCGGGCGAGGTCGACGGGCTGCGGGCGGGTGCAGGCAGCCTGGAGTTGGAGCGAGAGCGTCGTACACGGCCAGACTCGAGGGCGTAAGGCGAAATGGACGAGCGGCGGCGACCTTTGGAGCGCGCGAGCTGCTCCTTCTCCTCCAGCTCCTCCTCGACCTCGCGCATCTCCTCGCCAACGCCCTCGTCAGGGCTCATGGCGAGACCCTCGCGAAGCAGTTTGACGCCAAAGACGAGGAAAAGGACGGCAGCAGCCAAGTGGGTGAAGCGCTCAGACAAGAAAGCAGGCACAGCGTGGCCGAGCACAGCAGAAAGCACTGTCATGACGGCCAGTGCGGAGAAGGCGGCGGAGAAGACGACGAGACGGGGGTGACGCATGGCCATCAGGGCGGCTACGAGGAAGGTCTTGTCGCCAATCTCTGAGAAAATGATCATGGTGAAGGAGAGCACGAAGGAGTGGAAGGGCTGGATGACGCCGCCGGCCTCGTCGTCGGACATGCTGGATGTGGGTAGCTTGGTCTTCGGGGGCGTGGTGTCGAGGGGGTCTTTGTTCGAGAGCGAGTCGGGCACGGGGTGAGGGACGTCGTCGTGTGGAGCGGTTGGCAGGTCGGTGGGCTTCTCGAGGCCCACTGCGCCGGCGAGACGGGTAGACGAGGTCATAGTCTCTGCGGCAGCAGCTTCCTTCAGATGCGATTGCTCGCCATGGGGCAGCGGCAGGGCTTCCTTCGGCGGTGTCGGCACCTGTTCCTTCTTCGAGCCCGTCTTGTCCTCGTGCGCCAGACGCTCCTTGTCCTTTGCGGAGACGCCGCCCTCGACGCCCGTCTTGCCGGTTGCAACCTTTCTGTCGGGGTCCTGCATGACGCTCTTGTCGCCATCCAGGACCTCCTTCTCCGCGCCGACCAGCGTAGAGTCCTTGGGGCCTGGCACCGTCTTCTTGCCGGTGCCCAGGTCCTCGACTACGGCAGGCTTCTTGTCGTGGGCGGTGGGTGTGTCGTCGATGTACGGACCGGCGTGCGGCTTGCCGTCGAAGCCGTCGACGGGCGCATCTTTCGTTCCCTTGGATGCGCCTGGCGTGACGGCAGCGGGCGATGGGTCGGGGATGGCATTGGTGTAGGCCGGGTCTGCTGCGCGCTTGACGAGCCTCTTGCCATCGACCTCGGCGACTGTGGACCTGGCAAGCACCTGCAGTGCCGGCAGGAGAATGAGCGTTTGTCGCAGCCTCATGGTGCTCTGGACTACTGTCGTATGTGGGAAAAGCGGGCAGGGGTTCGCAGTAAGCTCACGAACGCAGGGCGTGAGCAGCGACAATGAAGTTATTACAGAATCTAGAATTCAATATGCTGAGGGAGTGTCGTGAAAGAGGATGGGGAAAACGGCGGCAGGCGTGGTCAGCACCCAGGCCTTGCTTAGGTGTGATTTAGGAGATGTGGCTGCTGTTGAACTTTAGGAGAGACCACTGCCACAGATGCACGCAAGGGGTACGTGCAGAGGCCCACGTAATATGTCCGCGACCTGCGTACCGCAGAGCGCTAGATGAGAAAAAGGGTCTCTGTCAACAGCGGCAGCAGACGAGCCTCTCAGACGCCGGCGCCCTGCAACTCCGCGGTGATTTCAAACACCCCCGTATCCTGCTCAGCTTTCTCCTGCATGTTGCCCCTTCTCCTTGCTCGGACACGAGCATCCGTGAGGGCTGCTAGGCTGGAGGCAGCCAAGCGTTAGAAGCACGTGAGGACGAGGGTCGAACGCGGCAGAGCGGGTCATCGAGCCGGCGCGAACCTCCCCATCACAACAACGCGCGCAACGGCATCATTCATCAATCAACGACCATAAAGGCGCGCAATTGACAGCGGACCTGCGCGCGTCTGTTAGCTTCATCATGGCAGACACACGGGGCGTGCGCGCCAGCAGCAGGCGCAAGACACCCACTCCGCAACCGGAAAAGGTGCCTGCACGCGCGCGACGCATGCGCAGCCAAAGTCACGACATTGAGGCATTCCCTGAACCCCAAAAACCAACACGACGAAGTGCGCGTCAAGGCAGCGTTGCCAGTGTCGCGAGTGAAAGTGAAAATGATGGACTCAAAAAGCGCAAAATTCGCAGACCTGCCAAACAGGCAGCAGGAGGTTGGTGCTTACCCTAGAACCCTTACCCTAATGCACCCATGACCATGGTCCAACACCAACACCGCACAATCAACGTGCAAATGCTGATGCGACTACTTCAGAGCTCACTATAGTCGAGGAAAACAATGTCGAGATCCCTCTCGAAGCGCCTGCTACACCCCAGCGTGTCGACATCCCTCTACATCTTGAGCAGCAAACGTTTCGATCACCTGGTGCAGTGTCCGCCATGTCTGGTACCACCGCCATCTCGTCGTTCTCCATGGTCGAAGCAGAGTATCTGGAGCCTAAGTACATTCAGAAGCACTTGCGAAAGCTGTGCGACTCGGCTTTTGAGTTTCTTGACCATCTAGCTCCTGCAGGCGGCTCGATGGAGGACGATCTGCGCAACATACAGGAGATGCAAAAGCCCGGCTCAGAATTTGCCGAAGACTACAGCGACTTCGATGCTGAGTTCAGACTGCACTTGAAGCATTTCAAAGGCGACGAGAGCAACTACATCAATCCACGCGCAATCCACCGCGCCCTGTTTGATTCTCACGACGACTGGGGCGCCATGGACTCCGGCATTAATCTGGTCATCTATCTCGCCAACACCCTGACCCTTGTGAAACAGATGATTCACTCGAGTCGCAGCGATAAGGACGTATGGAACCACCTCCGATTGCTGGATTCGTCATTCCCTAGCCCCTTCATGCGCTCCCTACTCTCGGGTGGCTCGCCCACAGCCGCTGGAGATAGTGTAATGTTGGAAGGAACCTTTAAACTCGCACTGGCCTTGCGTGTTCAGCTGACCATTTTGACGCTGGAGCGCTCCGCTGGCGACATTGGCTTCAATCCTGACGATGCACTTGACAGTCTCTTCGTACAGGAAGGGGAAGTCCGTGGCTGGGATGTGGCAGCGCTTGGTGGCGAAGACGATCGCCTTTCGCAGGATCTCGCAGAGAGGGTAGCGAGCCACTACAACAGGATAAGAGCACTCTTCCCCATGGACTCTCAGTCTCTCGAGGAAGGGCACGTAGTCGACCTGGAGGGTCTCAGCGACAAGTACCCGTGGAAAGCGGCTATCCTTCTCTTACTCGACTGGGTCCGCGCTCGACGCGACGAACTCGGTGGCTCAATTGATACGATCGGTGGCCCAGCAACCATACTGTCAAACGTAAAGCAGGCCATTTTGACACCACGAGCAGCTATCGAAGACGTCACAGCCACGGCCGTACCCAGAGATTCCCCACGCAAGAAGCGATCGTCATTCGGCCGGAAACGGAGGCGTAGCAGTCGAAGGTTCGATCCGAATGCTCCAGTGGACATTAGCGCAATAGATGCACTGAAGGCAAGAGAACGAGACTCGGGGGTGCATTTCGATCCCAAGGACCCACAGCCAGCCGATCTGTTTGTCGAAGCCGCTGAGGAGGATGAAATCGATGGTGAAGGAGGTGATGTTCAGCAGACCGCAGAGGTAGCAGAAGTGGAAGCAGAAGCAACGCCCGAAGAAGTCGAAACCGAGCGTAAGTTGGGCGAGGACATCATTCGAATCGAAGAGACCACCTGGGATCAGACCTACCGCGAGGACGATCCACAAGCGGGAGAAGCCACACTTGTAGCGGGCGATGAGGACTTCACAGACACCAACAAGATCTCAGGTCCGCCGACGAGTACACAAGACATCCTAGCCGCCATGAAGTCAGTCCAACCCACTGGCAAGGAGAATCGCAAGGCTCCTCGCTTCGTCGATCGACAACCCACAGCCAAACGCGTCGATTTCGGTAGCGGTTTCGACGACAGTCAACCCACGCCCGGTCCTTCAACAAGGGTTTTGGACAAAGGCAAGCAGCGCGCCGATCCGCCTCCCTCAGTGTCTAAGAAGCGCCAGCGAGACGAGGACGAGGACGAGGACGACGATGTCTTCGAAAGCGGTGACCGCACAGGCCATGTCAAAGAGCGCCGCCAGAAAGCACCTGTCTCTAAAAAACCTCGCGTTGAGCGCTCGCCGCCCTCCTCAGCACCTTTGCCGCCATCACACCAGCCCGAGCGCGCCTCGCAACGACAGCAGTCAGTCGAGCGGCGCATCCCACCCAGCCGCCAACGCGCGCTCGCCTCCTCCGCACCTCGTATCGAGCGAGCAGAATCTGTTTCTGAGACCGAAGCCCCTGAGATGACTGAACCACCGCCTCCCACGTCAAACGCAACACAACACTCAACCGCACCAGCCCGCGTCACCGCAAACAATCGCGCCCCGCCGCCGAGCCAGTACAATGTCCAACACGCCATCGCGCAGCAGAACAGTCGAATCGGTGGCGCCGGCACTGCGCGGCAGTCGCGCCGCGAGTGGACCGACAATCAAGTCGATGCGTTTATCGAGTACATGGGTGTCGTTGGGCCGACGTGGGCGCGAATCGCACAGTACGACAAGGGCCCCGACGGGTACGATGAGCTGGGGGACTTTACGCAGGTCAATCTCAAGGACAAGGCGAGGACCATGGCCGTCAATATGATCAAGTAAGTACTGCTGATGAGTAGTGAGAAGGTCATCGTGAGGTGAAGCTGACGCGGAGCAGATCTGGAACAGGGTTGAGACCGGGGTTTGAGAACGTTGTCAGACCGGATACGAAGGATGGGAGGAAGTTGGCTGAGGCTGGGTTCACATGGTAGGCGTCTGGCTGCTAATCGATTACTCCAGAGACGAATATTAATATGTTCTTGGTTTTGGAGACTTTGTGCCGTTTCGATGGCGCCAGCATCTGGCCCTAATCGCACACATCTTTTACTCCATCACCCCATCCCAACTTGAATCAGGACATGTTTCCCACAAGTATTGCGCTTAATTGATTTGAGAGACGTGTCATCGAAAATAATTCAAGGCATCCTGGCTATTCTTTCTGACCATCTCTACGCAAGAGGATCATCTCTCAAGGATTGGTCTTGAGAGAGATGCTCGCTATAGGTGTGATCTGAGTGTCCGGCTTATACTTTTGTTCGGGCTGCCATCACCAGCCTCTCTTCGACCTTTCAAATCTTCTCTCTCCACCGAACGCCCCACTCTCCCTTCGCAAAACTCGCCTCCACGACTGCCCCCTTCATGACGGCCTCGCACTTCCGCCTCTCGCCGTTCTCGCCACCCCTCACACCTTCATCGCCGTCCACAAGGAACCCAAACGCAACGCCCCGTCGCGCAGCCTTGCGCACCATCTCCCTCTCATCCGCGCGCCGCTGCCCCTCCAGACGCCGCGCCTTCGCCTCCTCCGTCTCATGCTGGCGCTCTGCCCACCCCTTTTCACCACCAATCGAGCCGTTGATATCGGACTGATCCTGCGGAGGGCGGACTTTGCCGCCCCCGTAGCCGTACTCGACCGCATCGGCTAGTCTCTCGCCGTCAGTTGCGGTGCCATGCTCCAGCGCGATGCCGCCATGTTCGGGCTCGGAGTCGGAGGAATCCTCGGCTGACGAGGCTGTGTCTTGTCCTGCTGCAGCCGCGTCTCCTGCGGAAGGAGCTTGAATGGGTTTGTCAACCATGTCGACGCTCTTCCAATCCTCTGGCTTCTCGACTACGAAGCGCGCGCGGCGGTTTTTGCGGCGGCCGTAGACTTTGTCGGGGTCTTTTTCGCGGTTAAAGAATAGCTCTTCCACCGCTGTGCAGTCGATGATCAGTCTGTGGTCGCCCTTGGGGGTGTTCTTGGCTTTGGAGGATTTCTTCTTGTGCGAGGACTTGTTCTTTCTGCCGAATTTGGAGGACTCGTCTTCGGACGCTGTGTGGTTCACATCCTTTGACGGCTCTTTCTCTAGCGACTTGCGGTCTGTGGCTTTTCCCTCGGCTTTCTCGAGTTTGGCACGTTCTTGCTCTTCTTTGATTGATTCCAACGTGGCGCCTTCTAATAGCTTGGCGAAGGTGGCTTCGATCTTGCGGTCGATGGGTCCGGGCTTTTGGTGTCTGCACCGCGCGGAGCAGTACTTGACTTCTGTTGCGCCAGACGTTTTCTTCCGGTCGCCGATCACGCGGCCGCAGGAATGGCAGTAGGGTACTGAGTCGCCGATGGTGAGGTAGAGTGGTGGAGGTGTGGCCTGTGACTTTGACGGACGTGACCAGGAGTCCATCCACGACATGTCGGCGGTCGATGTAGAGAAGAATCTTAAGGCTGGTTGTCGTGGTCTTGTTGAGTGTAGCAACTTATTGATCGTGTGTTTGTGGTGATCTGCAGGGCGAGATCTGGACGCACGAAGGAATTGACGAGCACACGACGTCATCGACGGCCGCCAGACATACCTTGCACCAAGAGCTCGTCGTGGCTTGATGTTACGTGAGGGAATGGTAGAACGGTGCCCTTGAATCGTTCATACTGTAGAAGCTCTGGGTAGTGCTCCGTTGAGAGAAAGCTCCATGACGTAGTGCAACAGCCAAAATGGCAGCCACTGCACGTGCGCCGTCTCCAGGGAGGAGCATCGAACGTGTGTGTCGTCGACAGCGCATTTCTCGCATATGAAAGCTAGATGTTCTACGAATCGATCTCATCCGGACATGTTGTCTCGGTGGTCAACTTCAGTGCAATACTCCTCGGCAGATCTTATCTGATCAACCCCACGATCAGTCCCCATAATCCTCGGCTCCTCCAGTTCACCGTCGACCATATTGCCGAGCTTAGCAGGACCGTGGATCTCGGGTAGCAGCTCATGCTACAGCGTCCATTGCGCCGAAAAATGATGTTGATATACTTCTTGGAGTCGCTGCTAACAGCGAGCCAACAATCGCCCGCTTTTTTCGTTGACCTCCTTGGGCTGCATTCTGCGCAGCACACCACAGAACACCTATCCCGGGCCGCTCACACCAGTTACAAAACGGACAGATGGAAGGGTTATCGCTATCCACCCGGCCAACTTTTCCCTCGCTGACGAATCCCCAATCTCCACACCACTCCCCCTACCAGGTCACTGCAAAACGATCACGAAGTGCGCGCCATCGAAGGAAGAGGGCAAGGCTGCAGCCACGACTAGCTTCACCCGCACCCATGTCGCCAGCGCAGGACCCCGCGACGGGAGAAACCGGCAGCGCCGCATCGCGTGCTCGCCATGCGCCCTCGCTATCAGGTACCATACCGACGCGGCCCAGGCGGACGACTGCGCAGAGCGACATCCACGAGACCATACTACACCCCGGAAACGTGAAGATCAATGTGCAGGGCGCGTTCATCGTCGACGAGGAGCAGCCCGGCACCCCGCAGAGCGAAGACTACGAGCACGACCCGAAGGATATCAGGCTGCCAAACCACACAGCAGTCGTGAGCCACATCGCAGTTGATGTGAGTGTATCCGGTGTCGCGTGCTCGGATCTACGGAGCGCGCGACAAGCCCTTGCAGCTCTGGGCACAGTGCTAACACCTGCGCGCACAGATCGGAGGCTCTCTCGCGAAGCTCGTCTACTTCTCCCGCGAACATGGCGACGACTCCCTCGGCGGCCGATTGAACTTCCTCAAGTTCGAGACGGACCGGATAGACACATGCATAGACTTCATGCGCAAGCTGGTCTCCGACCACCGCGATAATGGCACTGCACCGGGCGACATCTGCGTCATGGCGACAGGCGGCGGTGCGTACAAGTACTATGACAAGATCACAGAAGCGCTCGGTGTTGAGGTCATTCGGGAAGACGAGATGGAGAGCCTGATCACGGGTAAGCAGGTTGCAGAGGGCGTCATGGAGAATGCGGCTAATGACAACAGGTCTGGACTTCTTCATCAACGAGATCCCTAACGAAGTCTTCACGTACAGCGAGGACCAGCCCATGGAGTTCGTCGCGCATCCTCCGGACCCGCCGAACATCTACCCCTACCTGCTCGTCAACATTGGCTCAGGCGTCTCCATGGTTAAGGTGTCGGGGCCTCAGAAGTTCGAGCGGATTGGCGGCACATCACTGGGAGGCGGCACACTATGGGGCCTGCTGTCGATGCTCACAGGTGCACGGAGCTTCGACGACATGTTGCGTCTTGCAGAAAAAGGCGACAATTCGACTGTCGACCTGCTTGTCGGTGACATCTACGGGCAAGCATACAACAAGATCGGGCTGAAGAGCACACACATAGCCTCCTCGTTCGGCAAGGTGTACAAGAAGAAGCGCGCTGCAGAGCGAGATGCTGAAGACGGCTGCAACGGCGACCTCAAGCGTCGAGGGGAGGAAGAGGACGTTGAAGGCTCGTCGGAGATGCAGCACTCGCCGAGCGGCTTCGCACCCGAAGACATCTCCAGATCGCTGCTGTACGCTGTGTCGAACAACATTGGTCAGATCGCCTATCTACACGCCGAGAAGCACGGCTTGGAGCGCATCTACTTTGGTGGTTCATTCATCGGTGGGCATGCGCAGACGATGAATACATTGTCATATGCCATTCGCTTTTGGTCGAAGAACAGCAAGCAAGCGTACTTCCTCAGACACGAAGGCTATCTCGGCGCTGTTGGTGCGTTCTTGAAGAGGCAGCCTCGGAACTGGGGGAGGAGAGAGAGTTTCCAGGGCACGAGACCCGTTGTTTGATATCCCGTTGAAGCGCGCATATAGATTTGGCGTTCTTGTAGGAGTATAATTCATCGTTCAATACTGTACGTCCACCGAACCTTCCCTATGTAAAGTGTGGGTCCTCGTCACGTATGGTGCTATTTAACCTTTCGCTTCCAGCTTGAATCGTTCGTTCACCTTCCTTTGCACCTTCCTTCCCCTGGTCTGTCTTGCGTATCAAGGTCGCCGCTGCCGATTAGCACAAGAAAAGCTGCCAACGTTGCTGTCGCTGCGAACAACTCGGCTCGTCGCGCATTTGTCCACGAGTCGACGCTACCTGCGAAGAGACATGTGAACGTTGGAATGAGTCCCAATCGCCAGTCCGACGACCGTACTTTGTACAGAGTAATAATTGCACGGATTAGAAGCAGTGCTGCCAGGAAGGTACTGGACCACGCTATGAACGTGGCCATAGCACGGTCAGATGCATATGCCAGGCCAGGCCTGAGGCGTTTCCTGTCCTGTCGTCCTGACTCAGCGCGTCTTTGCCACGGAGTGCGCACTGGTTGCTACATACTGGAACCATGAAAGCCAGTTGCTTGTGCACAAACTGCGTCAACCTGTCCAGATTTACTACCACTCAAGGTAGCGTACGGATCGTTCAATATACTGCTCCTGTTGTGATACTGATCTCGAAAAGTATGTAAAACAGTTTCTGAAGGTGATGGCGTCAATGCCAGAGTGCTCCCGAAGATTAGCGCCTTGCGATACTTCTTCAGGGTATTGCGTATGTGTAGCATCCGTTCTTCACGTCGTTCTGCTTTGGGTGTCCACCATGAGCAGCGAATCTTTGCTGTCGAGCTTGGAGCTCCCTGGTTGTACTTTGCAGAAACAAGAGGTTCCACAAGAGGTTCCAAGCTGCCAGTTCATTGCCTCGCTTGAAGATCAAGGTCGTTCGGTCGCGATGACTGGCGGTGAAATGTGCGAGAGAGGCAAAGCCTACATCATATTGCTGACCAGATTCGAGGTCTGGCGCAGAGCTTGGCATGCTTGTCGTGTAGCGATCATCAGATCTGGGCAGGTCTGGTTTTGCACGAAGCACAGCCCAATTAGGCGGTATAGACAGGCTGTGAGCGGAGGCTGTGCGCGTATCATACGCGTTGCTGCATGCAGACTGCGCTACCACCTGTCTACAGTAATCAATCGGACTGTTGTTATGGGCCCGCCCCCGCAAAACCATACTAACTTTACTTGTGAAGTGCTACGGCGCCGACGACGACTACATCGTCTCGAGATCTCCTGGCCTCGAGCCAGTGCTCCTGCGTGCTCTCTTTGTGTGCCCTGGATAGACCAATACAGTTGCTGTTTTGTGAGCTTAACGAGAAAGCCGACGTTGGCAAGACTGGGCTCTG
>Ga0181470_100499_pt1 | contig 10324 bp, 8 predicted proteins | sample InSIn5SAF170_FD_119082 | JGI IMG/M metagenome (GOLD analysis project Ga0181470, IMG submission 119082) | Clean room microbial communities from NASA Spacecraft Assembly Facility at Jet Propulsion Laboratory, Pasadena, California, USA -... ...
CATCAAAATATGGGCATGCTAAGGTAATTGTGATGTTGTAGCAAGAATTAGGATCTGGTTTGTTAGTGGGAACAGGTCAGCATGGTATTTGAGTTATTATCTTAGTGTTTGTACCAATTATTTTCATTGTTCGTACTTTGACAATTTTGCATATTTTGGGACAATTGTAAAATTAGCCTTGGAGGCCACTTTGAAGGTGGAATATTAAGAAAAATGTGAAGAGTTAGACCATAAAATTTTAACTAGATGTATTGGTACTAATATATGCATACATTTAAAATTTTAAGTGAAATAAACACTCGAGGAAGAAATGGCATGAGTTGCAAAAATATAATTTCTCGCTTTTTCCATTTTTGACTATGCAAAATTAGCCCTAGAGGCCACTTTGAAAGAGGAATATTAACCAAATCATAAGGATTTGGTATCAAAATTTTTATTGGAGTTATTCAAATATACTAAAAGGTTAAATTTTAAATTTGAGACCAAAATAAGTATGTATACAAAAATAGTGATCGTTGCAAAATTGCTCTGAAGCACTTTTTCCAATTTTAGATAGTTCCAATTTTTATGATAGTTTTGCTCTCAAATACTCAAAACCATATTTGATAGATTCTAAATTCTTAATTCAAGCGATTAATTATGAAAATATATTTAATTCAATTATTTCCATAAGAGAATAATGCTAGCTGGCACATTTATGTCATAAGAATACTTGGTAGGAGGAATATGAGGAGTTACAAATGACAAGTGGCATATGAGAATATTGTGTCGAAATAAGGAGTTACAAAATTAGTACATGACAAGTGGAAAATAAGAATATGAGAGTTACATAAAGGATTTACAATTGGTAGGTGGCACATGAGAATATTATTTCATAAAGGAGTTACAAAATAGAGAGTTACATTGAATTTATAGGTGATAAGTGGCATGCGAAATATATGGAAATTACAAAATTAGGAGTTACATAATTGATAGGTGACATATGGAAAGTAATCTTATGGGAGTTACATGATGAAGGAGTTATGTAAAGAAAAACTATAAGAGTTCTTGGAGATAAAAATTCCCCTTGATTTTTATTTAAAGAAAAAAATGTTGGAGTGTTGAAAATGATAGGTTCACTTCTTAAAGCCATATAGAGTGTTTTCAATGATATGCAAGAAAGTAAAGAATGTGAGAGGACTATGGATCATGTAGTGTTGCATCAAAATATGGGCATGCTAAGGTAATTGTGATGTTGTAGCAAGAATTAGGATCTGGTTTGTTAGTGTGTATATGGTGAAAATTTAAGTGTTGTGACCTTTAGTGTTATGGTTGTTAGTGTGAAGAGTATGCAAAGTTCTATCGTATGGATGCAATGAAGAGATAGTGTGAGCTAGACCACTTAGGGTATTTGGAATGGAGATAAAAGTTTATACTATAAAATTTTGAGTTCATTTAGTGGGTTCTTGATGATAAGGTTTGGTACTCCTTGCAGTTGGTGTTGCAGAAGATTAGGTCGAGTGGGTGGTTGTCTATAGGGGTTGGCTTTCCTTTTACTTTGTTGTAATAAAGTAGGGGTTGATGCTATTAAAGTAAGGGTTAGTTATCCTTTTGGTGGTACTAATAAATGATTGTAAAGTTGATGCTTTATGAGGGATGGATTTGGACCATGATCCAAGTAGTCTTATTCGAGGATGTAGCCATATTGGTGAACCTTGTTATATCTTATGTTGTGTGATGCTTCCTTGATGTTCTTATCTTTCATTGGTTTATTTTAGTTTTTAGCTTATGTGGCTTCATTTTTATAAGTAGAATATTTTAGGTTTTTAAATATAACACACCAATTCACCCCCCTCTCAGTGTTATTGTGTGACTAAAAATTCATATTAGAGCCAAATCTCATTAGATAAAAGCTTAATCAACTTGGGAAGATCTTGGACTAGCACATAATGAGAAAAAAGAAAGGATAAAAGAAATCTCATCATTCAACTAAGGTATATCTTGAATAATATTCTCAAGTACAATCAAAATTATCTAATGAAAGATTCATATTCATGACTATAGAGATTGAAGAAGAACAAATTGAACTATTTCTGATAGATAGTATAGAAACTTAAGAAGAAAAAGATTTTAATGAATACCTTCAGGCTAAAGTAGATCTAGAAGGAGAATTTAACACTTCTCTTGAAGAGTTGGATAAAGAAAGGAAAAAGAACAAAATGCTTTCTAAGAAGTTGAATGAATATGGTGATCAATTTGAATACCTCTACATACATATTCAAAAGGCTAAGAGGATAGAAGACGATCAAAAATCACAAGCCCATGATAGTGTTAAAACTTGTAGTAAGTATCATGAATAGCTTGTTGACTTGAGGAAGTAACTTGAGGTAACTCAAAAGATGGAAGAAGCTCTGAGATCATCCCTAGAAGTCTATAGCAAACATGAGGAGGAAACTAACAAAATGGTTGGTGATCTAAAGTTACAAACAGAAGAATCTATGAGAGTTAAAGAAGCTATTAGATTACATATCAATGAGAAAAATATTACCTACTAAAAATTGGAAGAGGAAATGATTTAATTGAGAAAGCAACTAGATGAAGCCAATTAGAAGCTGAATACAAACCTTAAGTTTGAGAAGATCATAGGGTTGTTAAGTGATATGTTTAGACAACAAAGATACCCCAAGATCAAATATGGTCTTGGATATGATGAAAAATAACCTTCATACTCTAAATTTGTAGGGAAGGAGAACTCCAATGCTATTGGAGCAAGTAAAAAAGACAATAAAGTTATATCATCAAAGCTACTTGTAAAAGAGAAGGAAGTAGAACTCAAAAAGATTAACAATCAGTTGAAGCATATAAAACTAGATAATAAGAGGAGAAGATATCAAGGAGTAACATATAAACACCAACAATATAGTTGGCCATAATATCAAATAAGCCAACAAAGAAAATCTATAGCAATCTAGAATAAGAAAAATAAGTTTCATGTATCTCATCCTATTTATGAAAATATTTTATTTGTTATTATTGTAAATGTAATCAATATGGTCATAAGGAAACTAGATGTAAGTCAAATGTCATGCATAAGGAATATATTAGAAAAATATAATTTAGTTCTATGTCAAATGATAATATAAAATGCTTTAGATGCAACCGATATGGTCATAAAGTAATCAATTGTAAAGCAAACATTAGAACAAAAAGTTACACTGGTAGAAATGCATATGCCTTTTAGATTGAATATGACATAAGATGTTTTAAATTTCATAATCATGGGCATATAATAAGATTTTATAGAAGCACTTTTGTATAAAATAGGTGGTAAGATAATAGATTCTATCATTCACAAACAATGCAACATAGATAAGGAAAAAATTACCATGTGCATCAAATAATGAAGAATAATCTTCCATTAAGAATGCACACGAGACAACCTATAAATAAAAATGTTTGGAATGCTAAAGAAGAAAAGAATGATGATGGATTCAATTGAGGCTGAAGAAGGTTTGGAGAAATAAATAAGAGAGGATATCTTATTTCCTTGGTATAAAGGATATCACTCCTCTAAAGCACTATGCAGCTCTAGGTAGTACATCCTTAGGGGGTGCAATTCCAAGTTACATCTTAATGCTCCTATGCATCCCATGATATTCCATTAGTTACTTGAGGATGGTGAAAAAGTAGTAAGGGAAAGAAAAAATTTCACATGGTATTATGATGTAGGTGTTTGGTGTTGTTGAGTAGAGTTTATGTAAGGTTGTCTTTAGTACAATGGAGTTAAGAGTTGTTGATTTCATAACTATTGCATTTAGAAGTGGAACCATATGTCATTATTGTACTCTTAATATTTCTTGATAGTGTTGTTCAAAGTTGTGGAATATCTTTGGTATCATGTTAGTTCATATGGTTGAAGATAAGAGAATACAAAGCAAAGCCTAAAATGGATTTATGTGGCCTAGATGGTGTAAGATATAGAGATGCAAAGATAGTAAGGATGACCTTAGATTTGCTTGGAATTCTTGGTTCATGGATTTTTGTCTATTACATGTTGTAATGTAATTGAGTTGATCAATGCATTATTGATGATATTTTTTCCATTTAGATATAGTATACATGAGGATATTAAAATAAAATCAAGTTAAGTGGTAGCAAGAATGATTTGTAAGAGGATTAAAAGCTAGTTACCACTCCCATGAAAATAGGTTGCAAGTTAAGCAAGGATGATAAATATCCACCTATTGATCAAACTATATAAAAATCCATGATTCAGATCTTGTTGTACTTGATAGCTACAACACCTAATATATTGCAAGTAGTATGCATGATTTTAGGCTAATCCCAAGGAGACATATGTGAATGTAGTGAAGAGGATCTTTTAGTATCTCAAAGGTATAGTGGATTAGGGCTTATGGTATCCCAAGGAGAAGCACTTCACACTTATTGATTTTTCATATGCAAATTGGCCAAGGTGTGTTGATGACATGAAGAGTACCAATGGAGGTGTATTTTACTTGGGTGAAATCCTTGTGGGATGGCACAACAAGAAATAGGAATCAGTATCTTTATCTACAATAGAAGTAAAGTATATACAACAACATCTTATTATACACAAGTTTTATGGATGAAGTAAATGATGAAGGATCTTAGTATTCAGATCAGTGAGCTGATTTTGACCATGTGTGACAATAAAAGTGCAATCAATATCTTAAAGAAGCCGATTATGCATTCTTGAATAAAACATATTGCTATCTAATCTCATTTCTTGAACGAGAAAGTTACTGAAGGAGAGGTAAAATTAGATTTTATTCCAACAATAGAGAAAGTATTATATATATTCATTAAACCATTTCCTTAGGAATTATTTGAGTACCTTTGCAAGAAATTGGTAGTGATCACACTTCCCAAGCATTGACTAGCTTTCGAGGCCACATTTTTAGGGGGACCATTTTTGTCCTTGTTTATCCTTTTGCTCATATTTATGATTTTTACTAAGTGTATTATGTTTTTTATAGGAATGTTGTATATTGAATTAGGGGGAGTTTATAGCATCTCTTTGTATTTTTTATCAAATGGGAAGAAGTTACAAGAAATTGTATGTGTGTTGCCAACAATTCTAAAGGGGGAGATTGTTGAACAAGGTGCAATGATAGTGTTATTAATGTTGTCAACACACACATTGGGATCTAGTTGGAGTAGTAGTGAGGTATTTAGAGCTTTTTACAAAGGTATTCTATGATGTTGAGGATGTGTTTGATTCTTAGTTGAAGTTGTTGCAAGTGATTTGTGAGAATTTGCAAAAGTCATCAAAAAGTTGTCAAAATTATCAAAATATTGTAAAACTCGCAAAAGCTATCAAAAAATTGTTTGGAGCCTATTTGGAGATTTTTTATATGTGTTTGGATGTGTTCAGTACTTGACTGAAGTTAGTTCAACACATTCTTGCAAAATTTCAAAAGTTTCTGCTAAGTTGTGAAAATTGCAAAATTTACAAAAGTTGTTAAAAAGGTGTAATTCTTGAAAATGTTACTTATGCATGCCAATGTATTATATTGGATGGACCAACTTATCATTTAAATCCTCATTTGTTAGTTAGAAGTGAAGTTGCAATGTTGGATCAGTGTTGGTTAGAAGTTGATAGTATTTTGGATCCCTTGGCAATTTTGGGTAAATAGGTCAATTTCACTTCAGTGTGTGTTCAAACATAATGGATCAGTGTGGAATATGTTATCATATGTGGTAACATATCAGCATGGTGTTTGAGGTATCAGCTCAATGTTTGTACCAATCATTTGCATTGTTGGTACTTGGTTCGATAATTTTGCATATTTTGGGATAGTTATAAAAGTAACCCTAGAGGCCACTTTGAAGGTGGAATATTAAGTAAACCATGAAGTTTTAATTGGATGTATTTAGTACTAATATTTGCATAAAATTAAAATTTCAAGTTAAACCAACACCTGAGGAAAAAATGGCATGAGTTACAAAAAGATGATTTCTCACTTTTTTCAATTTTAATCGTTGCAAAATTAGCCTCGGATGCCACTTTGCAAGTGTAATATTAATCAAAACATGAGGATATGGATCTCAATATGTTTATTTAAGGTATTAAAATATACTAAAATCTTAAGTTTTAAATTTCAGCCCAAATGGAGTTTGTATGAAGAAATAACAAGCGTTCCAAAATGGCTCCAAAGCACCTTTTTCAATTTTGGATGGTTTTATTTTTTGTGATAGTTTTGCTCTCAAATGCTCAAACTCATATTTGCTAGTTTTTGAATTTTTAATTCAAGTGTATAATTATAAAAATATATTTACTTCAATTAGTTCCATAAGAGAATAATGCTAGCTAGCATGTTTGTATCATAAAAATATTTGGTAGGTGGAATATGAGGAGTTACAAAAAGGAGTTATATTTGAGGAGTTACAAATGACAAGTGGCATATGAGAATATTGTATTGAAATAAGAAGTTATAAAATTGTTAGGTGATAAGTAAAAAATAAGAATATGAGAGTTACATAAATAAGGAGTTACAATTAGTAGGTGGCATATGAGAATATTGCATCATAAATGATTTACAAAATAAGGAATTACATTTGAATTGATAGGTGACAAGTGGCATGTGAAACATATGGAAGTTACAAAATTAGGAGTTACATAATTGTAGGTGACATTTGGTAAGTAATCATATGGGAGTTACATGATGAAGGATTTACATAAAGAAAAATGATAAGAGGAGGAGTGCTTGGAGAGAAAATATCCCCTTGATTTTTGTTTAAAGAAAAAAAGGTTGGAGTGTTGAAAATGATAGGTTCACTTATTGAATCCATATAGAGTATTTTCAATGATATGAAAGAAAGTGAATAATGTGAGAGGAGTATGGAATGAGTTGTGTTGCATCAAAATATGGACATGCTAAGGGAATTATTATGTTGTAGCACGAATTGGAATTTGGTTTGTTAGTATGTATGTGGTGAAAATTTGAGTGTTGTGACATTTAGTATTATGGTTGTTAGTGTGAAGAATATGCAGAGTTATATTAGACAGATGTAGTGAAGAGATGATGTGAGATATACCACTTAGGGTATTTGGAATGGAGATCAAATTTTATACTACAAAATTTTGATTTCGTTGAGTGGGTCCTTGGTGAGAGGGGTCAGTATTCCTTACAGTTGGTGCTTCAAAAGATTGGTTCAAGTGGGTTCTTGGCTATAAGGGTTGGTGCTCCTTCAAATTGGTTCTAGTAAAGTAGTTGTTGGTGCTCCTTCTAGTTGGTGCTAATAAAGTAGCGGTTGGTTCTCCTTTCAGTTGGTGTTGGTAAATGATTATAAGGTTGGTGTTTTACAAGGGTTAGATTTGGACCATGATCCAAGCAGTCTTATCTGAGGATGTAGCCATATTAGTGAATCTTGTTATATATTTTTTTGTGTGATTCTTCCTTGATATGCTTGTCTTATATTAGTTTATTTTAGTTTTATATTACATGGATTCAATTTTATAAGTAGAATATTTGAGGTTTTAAAATATACCACACTTATTCACCCCCCTCTCAGTGTCATTATGTGACTAACAAGTTGAAATGGGAGTTTTTAAGATACCTACATTACATTAGGAACATGCATGTAATTCTCTTATTACAAATTAAATTCATCCAACCTACATACAATCAATTCATGGTAACTCAAAGTAGTTCAAACAATACAAAGTGCAGGGATCGAGAGGAATCCATCATGTTAAAACAAGCTCATAGTAAATGCCTTATTCAAAAAGTTGCTAATATTAAAATCCTCGTGATAATTTAAATTTGTCATTATACAAATAAGTTTCCAAAGTGTAAGCTATGTAACCCTTCACATCCATTTAAGAGCATCTAGAATAGCACACACCCATAATTTCCAAATAACTTAGAATATCTAGTTTATTGAAGGAACTTGATAGAGATGGAGGATTCATAGGACACTTAGTTGCAAATAGGATTTATCAATTAATAAACTACTTCTATGTCTTTATGAAGGATTTATAGAAACAAATTTAGAAAGGTGTAAGTAGAATCACCATAATCATAATAGAAACAAAAGAAGCCCAATATCAAGTTTATGGACCCACAAGAGAGTATCTAGGATACTAACCTGCATGGTCATGAAAAATAGCCTAAAGTCATGATGGAGGGTAAGCACCTCAAGTTCTGATTTGAACATTTTGTAGTAGTTCCTTTTTATTCTAGTGTCATGAATGTTACTCCATTTAGAAATCACCCTTCTCTAAAGTTGTTTTTGGCTTTAGAGCCATATGTAGACTATGCCTATAGACTTTGTATTAAAGATAAGAAAATTCTCCTTGACTTCACTCCATGGGATATAGCTAAAGATTTTTAGTATTTTGATTATGGCCAAACTTTCAACCTTTTATCCTTGAGAAATAAGTTGCTCATTATAGGCCCCTACCATCTTCCCTTTTCTGTAGTCCAATTATTGATGTTACCTTTGATGCCCTCCCACAGGAATTTGTATTTATTTGATCTTTTAATGATCATGCATAATTGCTATTTTCTTCTTTGGTCATGCTTTTTTTTACTATGATTCAGATAAAAAGATCACAATTGAACAGATGCCCACTACTTATGCCATCTCTCACCCTAAAATGCCCATATACTTTGATTGGCCTATTTTCCTTTCTCAACAAATTGTTGATGCATTCAAATATCTTTCCTTATATTTCAGTCAAAGTTTCAAATATATCCCCACATAAAAGGTTGTTTCAATAGGAAACCTATTATCTATTGATCTTTAGCCCAATAATTAGGTCCTCAACCTCATACTACAACTTTGATAGAATGTTCTTTGGATCGACTCTCACCTTATTTAAGGGAAAAAAATTCCACTATTTACACTAGAAGCTATGGAAAAGCCTTGTACCCAAAATATAGAATTAGGAGATGTCTATTATGCCTACTACAACTCACTTTTCAAATTATATGGATTTTTGGGAAAATCATATTTGTTACTCTATTACATATCAAATTAGGTGCTTGCAATGGCATTTTATAGGTAGTTAGATGAAACCAATGAGAATGTTGGGTCCAAAGAAAAGAAGAATAACATATACTCAAAATTCCAAACCTTCAAGGGTTCTACTTTGAGAAGAAAATATTAGGATCCCTAACTGGTGAATATTTTGGATAAGTTGCACTTATCACAAATTAAAGTGCTTACCATTATGATTTGGATAACCCTAGTGTAGCTAAGTTGAAAACTATTAATCAGGGGAATCCAATAGCCTTCCATCTTGAAATAAATGCATAGTTTAATGTATAGGAATCCATCCCTAGATAATATTATTCTTGATGAACTATTAAAGTTTGATACAATTATAGTGGGCAAGGAAGACCTAACTACCAAGGCCTCCAAATGGTGGAATTTCTATAAGAAAGTTCAAAATTTTGATGATACTCAACATAAATTGGGTAAGGCATTGCAAAAGTTAATAGATAGAAAGAAATTAGATATGATCAAGAAGAAAATCTAGAAATGGTACATGATCAAGAAGATAATCTTTTTAATATATAGGGCTAGAAAGGGTAATCTCACTTTTATAGTAGATGATGATGATGATGATAAATGGGCTAAGTTGTATAGTGAATAATACAACTTGGATGACTCTATCTTTGAGAATTAGGAGGATTTTGATGATAAGTATCCATTAGATAAAACCAAGAAGGATATGGTCTAGAATTTAGAAAAAGGAGTGCAAAAGCAAGGATAATCAATAAAGGCTCTATTACATGGTTCTAGTTCCTCTCATGTAGCAAAACCATAGTTAGAATAAAGGCATAGTTACGAATCTCCTAATAAAATTAAGATATATCATCCTAGGCATACTCAATAACCTTTTATCTCTAGTTCACCCTCTGCTACAATAATACCTACCTGCAAACCTCAAAAGGTAACATCTAATCAACCAACTGGATCAATAAGCACTTATACTATTGCTTAATATTATTTATCTTTTTCATCATTTACTTTTTCTACTTTCACCCCAGTAATATAGGCAATTCCTATTATTTAATTATCATCCACTATGCTAGCCACTTGAAAGCCCTAGCCACTCCCTATGCCAATGCATATTGTAACTTCAACTATTATGTCAATAGCAATAGTCCCATAATAACAAGATTCTAAAATAACCTTGGTTTCTCATCAAGGCTAGAATGCTCCCTTATCCTCTCTCATTTTAGGATTTATTCCTATGATCCACTTGCCTATTCTAGGTGTAAAGAAATCATTTACTTCTATTTCCCTAGTGAAAACTACAAGGTTTTATGAACACTATAAACCATAATAA
>Ga0181470_100502_pt1 | contig 10299 bp, 8 predicted proteins | sample InSIn5SAF170_FD_119082 | JGI IMG/M metagenome (GOLD analysis project Ga0181470, IMG submission 119082) | Clean room microbial communities from NASA Spacecraft Assembly Facility at Jet Propulsion Laboratory, Pasadena, California, USA -... ...
GTATCGTAGTACCCCCTTGCGACACTAGCCTAATCGACAGGGCAGATTCGACCATCTCCGGGTTACCCATGACCAAGTGTCGTGTTATTTCCGAGAGAGAGAGAGCGACTGTCCATACACTGGTAAAAAGGCGTGCTCTCGCGATGCTGCAAGGGAGTGGATCTAATCGTTAAGGTTTCGACGGACCTAGCGATCACGAGGCATATGCGCCAACTGTGGGGCCGAAGAACGGCGGCAGAAGCAATAAAGGGTTCGAAGGGGTCACTTAGTGAGGCCATGGCTTGCATGAAAAGCATGTGACGGACGACATACGATGGGACCTCGAGCTTTGGCTCAAAACAACCAAAAGATCCACTCTTGTGTGTTCGAGAGCGGACCAACAGTTCTTCTCCGATGTATTAACATCACCTCCTCAACACAGGACGCGTACAGACGAACACCAAACACGCTTCATGTTCTGGTACCGGTAAAAACTATTGATCGAATAAAGAATGACGGTACTGAATATGATGGGAAACTTTCTGATTACTGCCATAGTGCCAAGATTGAACACGCGTCGACCCTGTGCTCAGTTCTGCTCTCGCGATCGATATCTATACACTATTAGCCGTGTATGCAAATATAGAATGTCGGTTCCACTAATACATATCCTATACGCTCTCCTCTTCCAAATATCCGAAAATGTTCCCACTCCAATCCATTTCCAGCACCAAGTTCGCGACAGGTCGCGTAATCTGTGTCACACCTTGTCACTCGTCCTTGAAGCTCGCATATACTTCAATCGTGAAACCATGTATAAAGTTCACATTGGGGTAGTGCTGTTAATCAAGAAGTATCTTTACCAGTGTATGGACAGTCGCTCTCTCTCTCTCGGAAATAACACGACACTTGGTCATGGGTAACCCGGAGATGGTCGAATCTGCCCTGTCGATTAGGCTAGTGTCGCAAGGGGGTACTACGATACTCCACGATGATCTGGAGAAAGCTACTTTAGTGGGTGTACGTCGGCAATCAGCTTAGTGGCACCATGACTTATTCAGGCTGATGGAAGGAAGATTTCGAAAGGGGCGATACATGCCTTGTCACATGCGCAGCAGGTCAGCCGAGGGAGAAGATGCATTCCATAAGCGTGCTATGTAAGATCCGAATGTCGAGTAGATGTGCTGTGTGTTATTGGATCGTGTTATATACCAGATGCGGGCTGACCTGCTCGGCGACTGTACCGAGTTGATTCACTGGATATTGACTGATCGCATCGAATTAAGTCAGCTAGGCGAATCACATTAGGCCTGTCAAATGTAAAGGTAAAAAGGCGTGCTCTCGCGATGCTGCAAGGGAGTGGATCTAATCGTTAAGGTTTCGACGGACCTAGCGATCACGAGGCATATGCGCCAACTGTGGGGCCGAAGAACGGCGGCAGAAGCAATAAAGGGTTCGAAGGGGTCACTTAGTGAGGCCATGGCTTGCATGAAAAGCATGTGATGGACGCAAAACGTTGCATTATAGTACGCCCCATGATGTGATGTGAGAAGTCCCTAATGTCCAAGCTTCCAATGGACGCGCGATCCGCGCAGCTCTTTGACACCCCGATCGGAATGCGATCATAATGAGGATCAGCCCTACAAGAAAACAAACTAAGCACTACATTACCTAGAGGGCCATGCGGATTGACGTATCTATTAAAAAGCGGGTATGTAAGATTCGTGAAATGGGTATCTATGTTGGAGAAACTGGCGCCCAGAAATGCCGCCGTACATGAAGGTCGCCGAAGCGAGGAAAATGCTGGATATCGCTAATTGCAAAAGTTTGTACATAAGTTGGCGTATCAGGACACGAGTGTCGGTGTGGCACTGGTCGATGATCGCTGGGGATCGCACGAAGCTACCCACTGGGAGTCAGTCAATGCGCAAGCTTTGCCCGCAAAGCCTATCCTCTGGACACAGCCTTCCCAAACATCGACAATCGACTTTTCTTGGGCTTACCTGCGGCCTCTCTCTCTTCCCCCCAAGGTGAGACGTCATTTATCTGAAGGCGTCTGCCCAGACCTAGGCGTTCACGCGGAGACTCATACCAATGCTTGGAGAGCTCAGATGGTGCAATGGTAGAAGGTGCAATCGAATATGAATCATCGTCATCTTCATCGTCGCGATCTTGTCGAAGATCGTCGGTGCTAGCCAGTGAAGCTTCGTACAAGGTCGGCAGCGCTGGGGCTGATGGCGTCCTCCTATAGTGTGGCATGTGTGTAGAGCGTTGAACTGGTCGTGGGCCCCTAGTTGCCATCGGCCGACTGAAATTCTGAACTGGTCGTTGAGGGGCATAATGAGGGATTGACGATGCAGCCAGGGACGACTCGTATATAGTGGGCGGGTCACTTTGTCGGCGTTCGATGCCAGGCTGGGGTTGGAAGAGAAAGTCATGTGAGTCAGGCACATGATCAGAATTGTCCTCAGTAGGTGACTGAACGGCATGTGCACCGCTTCCCCATGCACCTTGGCTGGGTCGGTCGTTGAGTTTTCTGAAGATGGTATCTGCAGTATCCATGACAACTGTATCCGTCGATGTCGTTGAAGAAGCAGGTGAATGCGGTCTGGAGTCTACCGATCCGTCCATGCTTGGACGGTCACTTGAAGTTGAGTCTGACAGTCGAACTGGCAGTTGTGAGGTATAATCGTACGTTGCGCCTGCGCTCTCAGATCTTGGGGGTAACGCGCCAGATGCAGCGGGGTCGTCAGGGAAGTAGTAAGACATCTCAGGGAGCGTAGTGGTAGATGGCGAGGATCCGAGTCCAGAAGCTTCGTCTCGCATGGCAAGATTCGACAAGGACATGGAGGCGACTGAGTTTGGTGGATTACGAGTCCCGTCGGTCATGACCGAAAATCTGGATTCGTTCCAGGGAGCATGTTTGAGAGGCGAGCCGAAGGAGCCCCTGGACGAAACGCTGCTTCTATTGTCCTTGGTTGATGCGCTTGATGTCGAGTAGCGGTTTTTGACGGACTCGGGGACACCGTCCCATTTCGAATTGACCTTGGGTACAGATGGCGGGAGCTTCTGGCCAACATAGTTGCTGCTGGCTCTGGACTGGGGTGTGGATGTTCCCGAGTTGGCGTTCTGCTTGCGCTGTTGTTCGGCGAATTGCTCCAAAGCAACTTGAGACGGCTCCTTTAGAGAAAGGAAGCCGAGCACAGAGCTGCCCTTTTTCTTCTTCTTCGTTGACTTGGAGCCATTTGACGAAGAGTTGCTGGAGGATATGGAAGCCAGACTGGATGACGTCACGGAGGTAGTTTCGAAGGAAGGACGGGAGATGTTCGAGGGAGCGTTTGAATCCGGGGTCGCGGGAGGCTCTTGACTATATGCAGAGTGGGGCCCACTGTCTTGGGAAGTATCGGAGGCAATCGAAAGGCTGTCGGCCGGCAGCGGGTTTCTGTACTTCAGCTTAGGCATGCGCGCCAGCGGGGACTGTGCTGTTAAGTCTGCACTCGGAGCCATGGCTAAGGAAAGTGATTTCGGTCGCGTGGGCGTTTAAGGTTTAGCGGCCAGTCGGTGCCAGTTTGATCGTCGTTTGATTGGCAGGCTGTCGCTAAGGCGTGGCGCATGTCATGCAGGTAGAGGTAGGTAGTGGACGGTAGTCGAGGGTCGAGAAGTGAGGAATTTGAGTGGCATTGCGAGGGATAAAATGTAGCTGCAGAAGGGACGGTTTGATGACAGGACGGGACGGGTGGTGAAGTAAACGGGCGTGCTTGGATTGAGCTGGAAGTTCTGCAAGTAGAAGGCGCATTTGAGAGCTCGCAAGGCTAGGAAGAAGCAAGAGCGACTCACAGTGGTAGGACGCCGCCTTGCGCGGGTACGCTACACACATGGAGACTGATCCTGATGGCCATCCACGCGGCACTGTCTATCAGACCAACGCCATTGGCGGGCTGGAGATGGCGTTGTGGTGGATTTCATGGGTGGCTTCGCTCTCTCTCGCTGACCCTTGCAGGCGGTCGGCTGCGTGAATCTGCGAATATGCCGCCGGATGAGATAGACGTGTTTTGAGAGACAGAAATTGGCAATCTGACGGGCAGATCGCGAAAGCCGTTATGTCGGTTCTGAGTCGGCAGCAGCTTCAGATGAGCGCACTGACGCTGCTGCGTCGTGCCGGTGCCGTGTTTAGCTTGTTACTTTGTCTCCTGTGTCCCCAAGGGAGTTGGCATTCTGCTCGACCAAGACGTAGACCGAGTGGGCATGACCGAGTCGTCTGCAGAGACTGCCGACAAGCGGCGCATCACGCAGTCGCTGTCTGAGCATGGCTCGCACGGCCAGCGAGCAGTGTAAGCGACGTCGGGAGCTAGAGTAGATTCGCGATTGTGGTGTATACCATCCTGAAGCCGAAGTAGCATCCATGTTCGGGTACACATGTCTCCTAGACGAGATGGAACTCCTTCCGAGCTCTCCGTCCAGCCGACTGCCAGCCAAAGAAATTCTCGCCCGCAGCCGGCTCCGCACACTCTCCCCAACCAAATCGCGACGTGTCGATAACTGCGTGGGCGTTCCCGCGCCCGCAATCTCAAACGACACACATTCCCATCGCAAATCACATCTGGCATGGACGGCCCAGGCACAAGTCTAGACAGCGCCTAACCGCCGCCACCTCGCGGCGAACCACGCCGGAGATTTACCACAGCAGCTCCTAGGCCTCTGCGCGGTCTGCCCTCGTACCTTCACCGCAGAGTGGTCGCCGATCGGTATCCTGCCACGACTCTCCGGCTTTGCGCCTGGAGACGTCTCCCTCTACGCCGCCATGCCAGCGCTCCTGGTCGACACGACGACGCGCCCAGTCTCGTCCAGCGACGCCTCGACCGCCTCGGAGCACTCTGGCAACCGCTCCAAGTCGCCCACTCCTGACCGCCCGCCCGTGTCACCTCTCACGCCCACAGCTTCTGCTGCCCAGCTAGCTCCTGTGGAGCGCACCGAACCCCGACCCCGCCCTGCCCCTCCGCCCACTGCCACCTTCAGACCGCAGCCGCCCTCTGTCGCCATATCCGAGACAGAGAACCCGGATGCCATCGCCCTGCGATCCGCCATATCGCTCCTGCAGCTGCAGCGCGAAAAGAGCAGGCGCGACCTCAAGGCCCTCGAAGAGCTCAAGGCAGCCGCTGTGTCTGACCCGCAAGCCTTCGTCAAGTCGCTGCAGGAACAGAGAGCCCAGGCCTCCCATTCCTACCAGGACATACTCACCCCAACGCTGTCGGGTCTGGCCGACTCGTCACGTAGCAATGACGAAGACACCAATAGCGCAGACATGCGCAAGGACTCAACGCATATGGACGCGAAGCCAGACCCACCCAAGTTCCCCGCGATACCACAGCCCCAGAACATCGTGCGATGCCCGCCCATCAATTGGGAAAAGTACCACATAGTCGGAGAACCACTGGACAAGATCCATGAAGAGCAGAAGAAGTGGCCAGCATCTGCCGAGCCTCCACGCACAAAGTCTGGCCAACGAGCACCCCCGCACTCAGTGACGGCCCCATACTCTCCCTTCACGGATGGCATCAGCGCTGCTTCATCGTCGGCAGCCCAACCGGCAAACCACTCCAAGAAGACGCCGTCATGAGGCTGGGTAGCACCGAGCCAAGTGACTTCGACTCAACACCAAAGCGCAACGCGCAACATCACATTACTACCACAACCGCTTATAACGATTCCACTCAAAAGTCTGAGAGCACAGGCTGCTCCGCTCACGAATGTAATGCACTTACGCTCATCATGATAGACGATGCCTCATGAATAGAAGACGGGAGCATAGCGACAGACCCGAATACAAACGATTTAGACAGTCAAGTCTTAGGTCTACCATGGTGCGTCTGCTCACGTAAATGTGCTTCTGTTGAATCCAGTTTCTATTTGTGTCACCCGTAGTCTTGTCGATTCGTACTCGCACGCGCACATTGCGGCTGTGCACCCCACATCCACGTGGCTGACACATTTGCAAGCGCTGCACTCTTGCCCACACCTTTGCAGTCAGTACAGGACGAATCATTTTGATACTTTTTTCTTTTTCAGAGCCTTCCCTTGTCGACCAACCAAAAAAATTAGGCATTATTATGCTGCAGTCGTACCTGCTTGACCCCTGCGCGAGTGCTTCGCTTAGCGCTACGTTGCGTCATAGTTCCAGGGTCTGAACAACATACGCCCAGCAACACGTCAACATTGTGGTCAGTGTGCTGAATAGGCCCTGATTCGTATTTCCAAGATGTTGATCTCGAGGCTGAGGCCCTGTTGGTCAGGTTTGCTATTCGCTTGTTGCCATGGCTGGGCCCTAGTAAGTGACGTGTGGGTCTTTTGCGCGGTCGTCGCATTGCAAGTTTGTATTTGCGCGTCACATATAAGTGGTTGACTCTTTCTTTATCGTCTTTGACATAACTCACCATCCATCGCTTCCTGTCTTTTGTCTGCGTTTTAGCCCTTCGTTGCTCTTTGAATACAACGCCATTCACTAGTAGCATCTAAAACGATCGCGACCGTCCACACATCTACACCACAATCGCAAAGTCAATAACACCACGACGATGCGGTTTATCGCTATACTACCGGTGCTCTGCTGTACCGCCGCCCTCATACTATCATTCCTATGCCTATTCGCGGGTCACAAGAAGGGTTTCATGGAAGACTACTCTCTCCTCACACTTAACACTTCTGCTGTTGGGCAAAACCTCATCTCCTCTGCGACATCAGATTCCGATTCCACACTCTCGTCGATTATAAACCTCATCCCTGATTCCATCACCGATAGCGTCACAAACGAAATCAATGAACAGATTGATGAGCTCCGCGAGCGCATTGGTGTCGAAGACTGGTACTCGGCACACATGTTGAATTACTGTCAAGGACAGTATGAGCCTGGAGAAGTGGCAAATGCAACACTGAGTCAGAGCGACATCAGCAAGAACGTTACCGAGTGCGCGAAGAGCAGGGCTACCTACAAGTTCGACCCTACCCAGATCATCCAGGATGCGCTCAACAGGACGGGTGTAGACATTACCCTACAAGACCTGCAATGGCCAGATGATATTCAAACGGGAATCGACACACTCAATGCGCTCATGGCGGCCATGTTCGTTCTCTACGTCATCGCAATCTGCCTTATCTTTATCACGCTCATTACTAGCGTTCTTGGAATCTTCATCGGAAATGGAAGACTCACTCCATGTATCAACTTCCTTCTCGCCACACTTGCGTTCCTGGCCATTGGACTGGCGAGCGCGCTTGTCACTGCCGTTATGATCAAGGTAAGTTTTGATTGTACAACGCGCATGTGAGACATGAACTAATTTTCTACCAGGGTACCGATATTGTCAATGATAAGGGCGGTGAGATAGGTCTCAATGCAAAGTACGGCGGCAAGTTTCTTGCCCTTACTTGGGCTGCTACCGCGCTTATGCTTATCGCCCTCCTTGGCTGGATTGCGAGCTTCTGCATCGGCGGAAAAGACCGTGAGTCGCGCCGTGCTCGTAAGCCCTACAAGGTGTAGAGGAAGTGAAGTTCAAAGTTGAAGATTGTATTATGCGCTCCTGAACCTATCAAATTGGCTGTGTCGCGATGGGGCGATACTTGGAGTACAGCGGTTTCCTTTTCTTCTCACGACCCCCACGAACGAGCTCATGTCTTTCCTTAAATTTGTCATATACCCCCAGATACCAGAATGTGTTTCATAAGGATCTAGCGATGAAGAAGATTGTATACCCATAGTTTGTTTGAATCAACGTACTCAATACAGGACATCAACTTTTCATGCTCGTGCACCTCGTCTTATCTCCTATGAAACACCAGCCTGATCAAATAATTCCTAGAAAGGCCACAGACGACTCCATCACCCCTTCCTGCCTATACCATCGATACTGAGTGAAAAGCACTTCGTCTTGTGCAATATTTGTGAGAAGTACTTTTGTTCATCGTCAGTTAAGAGCGACAGAGGGATTTTCAGTAAAGGACATAATATCCTGCAGCACATGGACTCTTCACCGTCTGTCGTCCACGACAAGCCGTGCTCATCCGCCTCCAGACACGCCTCCGCCCTGTCCATAGGGGGTGTGCAGCACGTACTCGACACCTCACCATGCCCCCGCACTGTTCAACGAATACCGCCCACAGATACAAAGGATGGTGCCGTGGCGACCTGTCCAACCGCGTCGTTGCCAAAGTATCCGCGGCACACTAGCTAGCCCCGGATAGTTATCGTTATGATCGTGCTGCGTGAGTAATTCTCTCTCACCGTCTCACTTAGATAGCATACGTCGTTCTACATATCGCCTTTTTTTTCCGGTTATCACTGACAATAAGGATGAAGATACCACTACGGTCCAGAATTCGACTACAACGGCTACCGCGATGGTTGGGGTGTACGAGAACATATACATATACATATACGTATGTCGGCTCGGGAAGACAGGTCAGAAGGTACGATGCTGAGCCCGACGAAGATGATTATTATTACGGAAGCTGAAGCTTGGTGTCACATTCATATATCATCAGCCCCGACACGTTGCGACATTCGCTTTCCACCTCACAAACACTCGACAATTTGATCCCATCATGGCGTACAACAAAGGCTTCAACCCGGACAGGCTGCCTATGCATGCAGAGCCTGAGCAGGTATAGCTTTCAAACATTGTCGACGCGCATGCAAGACTGACGTAGACCAGGCTGCTGCCATGATGTCGCAAAACGCACCTGCAGCCGCACGCCCACCGCGCACAAGTTCAGCGCGTCCGGACTACAACAAACCTCTCCCGCCCGTTCCCAGCGGCCAGAGATACGACACCCGTCCAGATGAGCGCTATGGCGGCGGTGGGGGACGCGGCGCAGGAGGTGGTGGATATGATAGCAGACCCCCACCAGGCGCATACAGCGACACGCGCTACGACAGCCGGTACGACTCGAGACAGGACAACAGAATGGCAGTCGGGTCGCCTCCACCCGCCAACTATGGCCATGGACCACCACCACAGGGATATCATGGGAGGCCGCAGTTGGCGCAACAGTCGAGGCCGCCGCCCACGCCTGCGCCGCCAAGGGATGCGAATGACCGCGAGGCACTCTGGAGATTGTTCGGCGCCGTCGACAAGGACAGTATGTTGTAGCCACGAGCTTGGCCATGTACCATGCTAACGGATGCGGCAGAGAGTGGTGAGCTCACAGAAGCTGAACTGCGGACTGCGCTCGTCAACGGAGATTGGACACCTTTCGACCCACACACTGTCCGTATGATGATTCGGATGTTCGACACCAACAGATCTGGATCTGTCAACTTTGATGAATTCTGGTACTTGCTCTTGGCCCCTTTTCTTTCTTATCAGGATTTAAAGCTAAAACGTCGCTCACAGTGGACTATGGGGCTTCCTCTCTGCCTGGCGCAGCCTCTTCGACCGTTTTGATCAAGATCACAGCGGTAGCATATCCTACGCCGAGTTTAATGAGGCCCTCATTGCCTTTGGATACCGCCTTTCCCAGCAATTTGTCGCCCTTCTGTACCGCACCTACGACCGTGATGGTCGCAATGCACTGAGCTTCGATCTATTTGTGCAAGCGTGCATTAGTCTGAAGAGGATGACGGATGTGTTCAAGAAGTATGACGAGGACCGCGATGGTTATATCACACTGAGCTTGTAAGTGGTCCAACTTGAGGGCTTGAAACATGTTCTCAGAATCACGGCTAACTGTATTTGCAGCGAGGAGTTTCTCACAGGTGCGCAAGCTTTATTCCTCTTCAACTCCATTTCGGCCACCACTGATACCGGACTCTACTAGAAATCATCCGCCAGCGATGAGTAGCAGGAACACAAGTACGCGATTTGCTCAACACTTGGATATGTTGCCAAATCGGGGACCGCCCAGCACTATCCCATCATTGCAGAGGCGGACAGATCGTCTCTACAGACCACTCATAAGTGACCTAGCGCGAAGGTGCATGATGGAAAATCTGGTTTGGTTCAAACAGTGCGGGAACATGCGTTGTGTTGGTCGGAAACCAAGCACGCTTGATGAAGGTGACGAATTTAGATACCCGTTTAATACAAACGAAAGTTTCCATACCACATTTGCGTCTCTCTGACTAATTGCTTGTGCTTATCGAAAAAGGTATTCTACCAACACCGAAATCTATCTCTCCATCTCCTCGTATCCCGTCAGCTGCCGTAATAATAATCATCTTCGTCGGGCTCAGCATCGTACCTTCTGACCTGTCTTCCCGAGCCGACATACGTATATGTATATGTATATGTTCTCGTACACCCCAACCATCGCGGTAGCCGTTGTAGT
>Ga0181470_100503_pt1 | contig 10286 bp, 8 predicted proteins | sample InSIn5SAF170_FD_119082 | JGI IMG/M metagenome (GOLD analysis project Ga0181470, IMG submission 119082) | Clean room microbial communities from NASA Spacecraft Assembly Facility at Jet Propulsion Laboratory, Pasadena, California, USA -... ...
TATCAGAATTGGGTTCTTGAAGGGGCAAGTCGTGTTCCGGACGAAGTCACTGCTCAATTCAGTGTACTTGGACAGCGTGGAGTCAGTTGTTCTGAGTTTATCCCAAATTTCCTGAACGTCCTAAAGTCAAAATTACCAACACTCCTGCTATGTTCGGACGGCTCGTTTCCCGAGTCTCTTGCACAATCGATTCCTGTTGTGGATGGAGGACATTATTGTGATGCTGCAGTGTTCCTACCAATGTGAGTATTCAGTATCTAAGATTCCCTGACGATTCAACTAACAACGCGGTTGTAGTCGATCTACAGGAGAGAATATTCTCGGTTTCTTGCTACTTGGTATAAACCCTCACAAGAGGTATGACGATGATTATAGCTTGTTCATTGAACTTCTAAGTCGACAATTAGCGACGTCACTAGCGTCCGCTCTTTTACTTGAAGAAGAGACCTTCCGGGCGCAAATGATTACCGAACAAGCGCAAAAAGATAAAGACCTTTTGTCACGCAGAATTGAGATACAGAGTCATGAGGTGATTGAGATAGAGAGTCGTTTTCGACGAATGGCGGATCTTGCGCCTGTTGGTATGTTTCATATCGACCCAGAGGGAAAACTTATCTACGCCAATAATGATTATTATACCTTGACTGAACACCCGCGAAATGTGTCATACCCCATGAGCTGGTACAATGTGATTGCGGAGGTTGACCATCCGACAATGGATATATTCTGGGACAAACTACTTGAAGGAGAAAATGTCTCGTTTGAGCTACGTCTCAAACGTCCTTTCTTTGCGAGCGAAATTGTGGGTGGAGAGCGGGTTGAGGGTTATACATGGATCATTGCAGCAGCATACGCTGAGAAAGATGCTGATGGCAACGTTGTTGGCATTCTTGGTTGCATTACGGACATTAGTCGTCAGAAATGGGCCGAGGACTTTCAAAATCGAAGGCGACTCGAAGCTATCGAGCTCAAAAGACAACAAGAGAACTTCATCGATATGACATCGCATGAGATGCGAAATCCATTGTCAGCCATAATCCAGTCCGCAGACTGGATTGCAACGTCGATCTCGACTTCGGCATACGATACCTACGGTCTCGTCAGTCTTACACCTGAATTGGTTGAGAGTTATGCCGAAGCAGCGGCCACGATCATGCTTTGTGCCTCACATCAGACAAGGATCATCGACGACATTCTGACTCTTTCTAAACTTGATTCTAATCTGCTCGTCATTACTCCTGTGGAGCGACGGCCTGTGACGGTCGCCGAAACAGCGGTAAAGATGTTCAGTGGCAAGATGCACGACAAAGAGATAGAGTTCGACTTCAAAGTAATGCCTGATTACGATGAACTGAACATCGAATGGGTCATGCTTGATCCAAGTCGACTTTTACAAGTACTCATTAATCTTCTGACCAACGCTATCAAATTTACACAGGGCGAGGAGAAGAGAAAGATAACTCTGTCGCTTGGAGGCTCGCGTACATTCCCACCGCCCATACAACGAGTTCATTATATTCCAACAAATCCACAGCGCCGAGATATGAGTCAGGATAGCTCATGGGGTAACGGAGAAATCATTTATTTATATTTCGCCGTAGAAGATACTGGACGTGGCTTGGATGAGGCAGAATGTAATCACCTATTCAAGCGCTTTTCGCAGTCCTCACCACGCACCCATGTGCAGTATGGCGGGTCAGGTCTGGGTCTTTTCATCTCGAAAGAGCTGACCGAGGCGCAAGGCGGGAGAATAGGTGTTGCATCGACCGCCGGGGTTGGTAGTACCTTTGCGTTCTATGTCCGCACTCGACGATGCGATGCTCCAGCCACACCCCTACCTGGCACCCCTATATCGACGAGCAACAAGAGGCCAGAATTACCATTGAGGATCGTTCCTGAGAAGGTGCTGTCCCACATGCAGAGCGGCCACTTCCAGCGTCTCACGCCAGTCACATCTGCTTCCGCGCCACTTGCAGAGCTACCTACCCTAGCATCGATTTCAGTAGAAGATCCTCCTGCTAAAGATCACCCTCCGCAGAGGCATATCCTCATAGTAGAAGATAACTTGGTTAACCAGAAAGTCCTAGCAAAGCAGCTTCATACGTCAGGGTATGCCGTCCATGTAGCGAATCACGGGCAAGAGGCCCTCAACTTTCTAGAAAACTCACGATTCTGGTATGACAAGACAGAGAGCGGCGTGCAGCTAGACGTGATCTTGATGGATTTGGAAATGCCAGTGATGGACGGCTTAACAGCTGTGAAACAAATCCGATTGTTGCAAAAGGAAGGGAAAGTGGTGGGCCATGTACCTACGCTATGCTTAACAGCAAATGCGAGGTCAGCGCAGATAGACACCGCTAGGCAGGCTGGGATGGACAGTGTGGTAACGAAACCATTCAGAATACCTGATCTCGTTCCCGAGATTGAGAGATGGTGCAGTCCGGGGGATTTTAACAGCAAAGCGGCGGGCACAGAGAATCACTTGCCATTGCCCTCTGGCTTATAGAGTTCTTACAGCTCTGGAGAATAGACGAGCGATCATCCGGAGATTTTGATATGCAATTTTGGTGTTGGTTGGGCATGATCTTGTAAGAAGCATAGCGTTAGCATCACATGGTGTAAGGCGTTTTTGGAACTTCTGATGTGGAAGGGCTGGTAGGCATTTCAGTTTTGCATATGTTGTGGCGTTGAGCGTGTAGACATCTACAGATAGCGAAGGCGTTGGTAATGAAGAATGTCAGGCCATTTATCACGGCTGATGCTGCAACGTTAGTATAGAGAGCCTGGAGCGTAAATGAAGTGTAGCAAACCCTGTCTTGTGTAGTGACTCTCTTCTCTCGACGGAGTACATCAGATCTCGCCCCAATCCGTTCTGTGCATGCAATTGCTACCTTTGAAACTTATGAAGCATAAGCTGATGTAGAAGACTAGAATTGTAAGAAATCTTCGCTATAATGTAACTGGCTCAACAGCTTCAGATACTTAGCAAAGATATGTACTTCATTGCAGAAAATCACACAACATGAAGGTACCACATCTCAAGATGAGATGTATCGGAGCTGAATCTGGATTGGAAAGAATGTGAACACAATGATTGTAGTACAGCATCCGTCGTATTAAACAGAAATTGATTTCAATAGAGTGACATATATAAGTCTGTATCTGCCCCAACGCCTCGCTTATGCATCCAATTCAGCTTTTACCCATTTATGATGCAACTACCTTCGTCCTCTGCCCGCACCACCACCGCCTCCAAACATGCCGCCCATCTGCTGCATCATGTCGTTCATATCCATTCCACCAGGTAGCCCACCACCTCCCATCATCTTCATAAGTGAGCCCATGTCAGGCATGCCACCTGCTCCTCCACCGCCCATACTCGCCAGTCTCTTCTGCATTGCTGCCATTTGCTGCTGCTTATTGGCCCCGCCCATTTGTCCTTGTGCTTTCTGCAGATTCTTCATGTTGCCTCCCATCTTCTTGGCCATGCCTGCCATCATCTTATGTTGCGTAAGCAGGTCTTCAATTTCTCGAATGCTGGTGCCACTTCCGTGAGCTATTCTGGTCATGCGTGTTGGTTGGTCGATTAAGATCTTGCCGTCAGAATCGAGCTCTTTGGCAGTCATCGAGTCACATATATAGATCATGCGTTTGAGCTTCATAGAACCTTCTTCGTCGTCCATGCCTTGCATCATACCGCTCATACCTGGGATCATGCCTGCCATTTTGCTGAGTGGACCCATTTTCATGATATTGGATAACTGATCTCGTAAATCTCGCACAGTGAAAACACCTTCTGCGATGTGCTTCATGGTATCCTTCTGATCCAACTTCAACGATTGAACGTGCTCCACGAGACCTTGCATATCTCCCATTCCAAGCAGTTTGTTGATGAATTGCTGAGGCGCAAAGCGTTCAAGATCTAGCATGTGCTCTCCAGTACCAATAAACACAATAGGCGTGTGAGTTGCTGCAACAGCTGAGATCGCACCACCACCACTTGCATGACCATCTGTCTTCGTGATGATGATAGCACCAAAATCCGCAGTCTCCTTGAAAGCTTTACTCTGTGCCTCAGCCTGTTGACCAATACTAGCATCCATAACCATGATCGTTTGATCCGGTTTGACCGCAGTCTGAATATCCACCATTTCCTGGAATAATGCATCTTCCTGTCGATGTCTACCCGAAGTGTCCACAATGATAATCTCGAACTTCTCCTTCTTGAACTTGTCGACACCCTCCTTTGCCACTACCGCTGGATCTGTCTGTGTTAATGAACCATAGTACGGAATCTTTGCCTTCGTAGCGTTTTGCTTCAACTGATCGAAGGCTCCAGCACGGAAAGTGTCTGCGCACACCAAACAAGCCTTGAAGCCTCTACTCTGATAATGTCTCGCCAGCTTCGTACACGTCGTTGTTTTACCAGCACCCTGCAAACCCACAAACATGATAACATTGGATTTTCCCTTCTTTGGCTTGAACGGTTCAGCGTGTGGGTCAACGAGTTTGACGAGTTCATCGAAGACTGCTTTTTGAATTATTCGCTTCTTGTTGACTCCTGGTGCTAGCTCTTTGAAGTTTACGGTAGCTTTTATCGATTTGCGCAGATTTCCTACAAGTTTCACGTTCACATCGGCTTCGAGAAGGGCGGAGCAGATCTCTTTGATCATGCCATCGAATGCCTAATGACTTTGTCAATGACACGTTCGTAGGTTAGAGTGACTGCAACACTGACCTTTTCATCGAGATTGCTAGACCTTGTCAGATCACTAACAGCAGCATTGATGCGCCGTCCTAAGTCTTGAAGAACCATTGTGGATCACAGAGTATGTTGTATGAGAGAAGTTATGGTTTTGCTGGTTCAACGTGTATATGTACAATCATAAATGTGGAAGTGGGACAAGGTTGAGATGCAGCGGGGTGGGATGTAGAAATCTTGGCTGGACCCTTGAGCTCCGAAAGTGACAAGACCGCTATCATTTTTTTATTTGCATACCATGAGCATACAACAACACAAAGTCTGGGGCATCTGAGTACATAATTTGGTTTGCACAACTTTTATTGCAATGGCTGGATCATATTCGAAGAAAAGAAAGGTGGAAGACGGAATGCGAGGAAAATCGAGGCCAATAAAGAAATTTAAAAAGCAAACCGACTACTACTCAGAATCTGATAGCGAGCAAGAAGAGAATGCTTCGACCCAAGACTTCAAGGCAGTAAATCTAAAAGATTCAGACGAAGAGGAAGATGCCATAGCAACGAAATTAGACGAAGTTTCCTCAGAAGATGAGCCTCAAAATGATGAGCCAGCACTCGAGGAAGAAATTACCGACGCCTCAAATTCGGATTCAGAATCAGACTCCAATTCCGAAGACGACGACAATGAGAACCCCAATTTGACACGCATGCGAAAGCGCAATGATCCAGAAGCGTTCGCAACCTCGATGTCTAAGATTCTTGGTTCGAAGCTGTCGACTAGTAAGAGAAGTGATCCCGTCCTGTCACGAAGTGTAAATGCACTTCAAGCAAATAAGGAAATGGCAGATGCAGCTTTGGAGAAGAAGGCTAGACACAAGTTAAGGGATGATAAGCGCGCAGCGTTAGAGAAAGGGAGAGTCAAGGATGTGTTGGGTGCTAGTACGGCTTGGGATGCGCAGCATGGAATAGAAGGAGGTGTCAGTGTGCAGGAGATTATGGAAGAAGAGAAGAGATTGAGAAAGACTGCGCAAAGAGGAGTGGTAAAAATGTTCAATGCTGTAAGAGCGGCTCAGGTGAAGGGAGAAGAGGCTGCAAGAGAAGCGAGGACGAAAGGTATTGTTGGGCAGGGAAGAAGGGAAGAGAGGGTCAATGAGATGAGCAAGAAGGGTTTCTTGGATCTGATTGCTGGTAGTGGTGGACTGAAAGCTGGAAGGATTGAAGAGGCTTGATGATGATCTATTTATTCAAAAGTAAAGCGTGCATTGCAAGGCGTTGAGATGGGATCTGGTTTCATTTTTAGCATATTCAAGGATGCTAAATTATGTACAAGCTTTGATTTTATACAAGATCTTGAATTACAAGCCAAAACGACATAGCAATATGATTTTCGCTTAGTTATATTTCACATTTCACGAGCTTGCTTGCTCAGCCCTTTCGTACTTATTCGTACGCTAATCCTTGCTCATGAATTGAAATCACTGGCCTGCATATTTCTTGTCTTCATCGGTAACTTGACGACCAAACCATCCAACTCCTTTGTCATCTTTATTTGGCATCCTAATCGTGATGTTTCCGTAAGGCCAAATGCTATGTCGAGCATATCGTTTTCATCGTCTTCTGCTTCTTCCATCTTGTCGAACATTTCTTCATCTTGTACTATTACATGGCATGTCGAGCAACTACACGATCCCTCGCAAGCACCTGAGGTTGTGTTAGCAGATTCTTACACTGTCTAAAACCTTGAATGATCATTACCCTCCATCTCAATGTCGTGTTCTTGGGCAATGCTTAATAGATCATCACCGACATTGACGGCAAGTTTGACAGGCGTTCCATCTTTCTCAATAAATGTAACATACACTCTAGAGTATCATTAGCTTGCATGAACAAGATTTGGCAGATCTTTTTAACTCACTCCTCCCCAGGTTTAGGTGGTGTCCAATGCCCATGAGACGTCGCAGCAGTTACCGAGAATGCCCTTCTGTTCCCTATCCAACTCGAATTTTGTATCCTGCTTTGAAGCTGCGACTGCCACAAACTGTGACACTTTGATTGTAACCTCCTCGACACTGCACAGCTTGTGGAGAATGCCGTCCTTGAGTGTCCTGCCGTCTGCGGATTCAAACATCTCTGGCCTTCCCTTCGTACCACTCGCGCCATTCCTACCATTGCTTTCGAAGTCGACATCATGTAGATATTTGCCCAGCCGCAACCGATGTCGCGATGCAGTCTCCCAAAAGTTGTCGGTTTAGGCGTTTATGACCTCAATGATCGGAGTTGAAAAAAATCGGGAGTCTCAAGAACGAGCTGAATATGTACTTCCACAGCAGCCAAGCTTAAACGTGAGAACGTGAATGAATGTTACAACTGATTAAACGATAACAGACTCGTGCTATGCAGATTCATGGATGCAGATTCCATACCATTGTAGCTATATTAGACTTTATCTCGCTGTTTAGAAATATCTCCCATCCTAGCCGTCCAAAGTCCGACGCCACAGGGATCTACAGCCAGTGAGGAGCTCGCAGCCACAGTACTTGCATGTGAGAAGCTTTTGTGACTTCATGCAAGAAAACAAGCCTGGGAACACACCCTCGCCCATTTCATCTACCCTATTATTGCACTTTACCACCACCTCCAAACACCAAACATCTTCACTCATGTCGTACTTCACAATCGAATAAGAATCAATCACGAAAATGTCAAGTACAACAAGAGAGCCAAATCCCTTACGCCCATACTACAAACCTCCATCCATAGGAATACCGCAAGATCTTCCGCCTGCACCTAACACAAACTCACCACCTCCTTTCAAATCAGGAAGCACGCATGGGTTAGGCGCAAAGAATGGCAGCGCGGCACGGTACGCGTCTTCGGCGCGAGATATGTTTAATGAATTAGATTATGCGGATTATCTTTCAGAAAACTCTCCTTCGTCATTAGAGTCAATACATCGACAATTGAATGATTGGACGTCCAAGTATTTCGGTGTATTGCTAGCGCAACCCTTTGATGTCGCGAAGTCAATCTTGCAAGTGAGGCATCAGGGAGCACTTGATGGGGCTTCAGTGAATGGGTCAGATGCTGGAAGGTCAAGTTCGAGGTCGAGTTATCACAGTGAAGCATATAACCAGGTATGAATATGCGTATGATATTGCAGAGGACATGCTGACGTCCCTCGCAGTTCCACGAAGATGACGACTCGGATCCAGACGAACACCACTATTTCACATCTACTGCACCGCATGCTTCTAGCTATGACTCCTACTCTCGTTCGCGGCAGAGACATCGCGCTGAACGCTCACGGACACCCTCTCCTCCTGCTGTATCAGACCAGCAACTCGTACTCAAGCGGTCCGATGCAATCATGGAAGTCATCTCACAAGAATGGTCAAAAGAGGGTGCATGGGGAGTTTGGAAAGCCTCGAATGCAACGTTCATGTATTCAATACTGCACCAAACACTAGAGAAGTGGTTGAAGGGTATGCTGTCGGCAGCTTTGAACGTCCCAGACCAAGGCCTAGCGGGTATCCCGGCCGAACTAGTAGATGCACAGTATCCATGGGCATCGCTTGGTGTCGCCATAGGAGCAGCAGTAACCTCTGGTTTGATTCTCGCTCCATTGGACCTTGTTCGAACAAAGTAAGATCCTCAGACCATCTCTCCCTTTTGCAACTGAATTATACTGACATTTCTCCTAAGATTGATAATAACATCAACATCCACTCCCTCTCGCTCTTTGACTCAGGCAGTCCGACACCTCCCCAGCTACTTGATTCCCTTCAAGCTCCTCCTCCCAACCCTCTTCTACGAATCAATAAGTCCAGCCCTCCACCACACCACACCACTGCTCCTCCGCTCGCAACTCTCCATCGACCCAATCCTGACACCAGGCTATTACAGCCTAGCTAAATTTATCTCTCGCACAAGCGAGCTCTTCATTAAACTTCCTTTCGAAACCGTACTCCGTCGTGCTCAAGCCTCTGTACTCCAGCAACCCGAGTACAGCACTGATGTACTTGAGGGGAAAGTCGTTGAGTTTGATCCGATTGTGCAGGTGGGTGAGTATAAAGGTGTGTTTGGAACGATGTGGGGTATTGCTAGAGAAGAAGGAGTTAGGGAAGAGGTCGTGGGCGCGAAGAAGGGAAAAAAACAGGGCAAAGTTACGAGGAGGTCTGGACAGGGCATTGAGGGATTATGGAGAGGTTGGAGGGTTGGTATGTGGGGACTTGTGGGTGTCTGGGGTAGCGGTTTGTTAGGTGGTGGTGCTAATGGAGGGGAATTCTAGAGCTCTTTCAGGGATGCTACGGATGAAGTGATGTATAGATGGAAGACATCTTGTTTGGAGGTACCAAGGATATGTGATTCTGTACGAGGTTAGATGATACCAACTCTGCTACGGTCTGGCGTTCTACCGGTTGTATTTGCAGGATTGTTCTTCACTAGGTACTGGATTTTAGCGATGTAGCGAATGGAGATCACTCTGCTCTGAAACATGTAAACAGTTATATACAGCCTGAAAACGTCCTCTAATTTACACTTGTTAAATGTTTGCTTTCACGTGCTGCCATATATGCTGACGTTTCTTGATAAGGTGCTGAAGATATTATGGCGCCATCCAATTGGGTATATAAAAATAATGCAATGTACAACGCCGCCATGCCCATGATAGTCCTCGCATATCTGCTTTCACCAATTGCGATTGGAGTGCAAGATACGAATTTTTTAACGTCTAACCGTGAGTGCAAAGGATCAGCATGATTCAGGTCTTTGGCTTCTTCCTGATCATGCCAGCACCAAGTACATTCACTGTGGGCTTTGCAGTTTCAATAATAGGTACTGTCTTGACATCACTTCCCTCAGCAACATCATCGGGTTTCCTCTTCTTCCTCACAAGCCCAACATTCAGCGTCGTTACGCCACTAGCTACAGCATTGCTCTTGACTTCGGGAAAGTTCGAGCCGACGACCTCTGCACCCCATGCGTTTGCCTCACCATTTGGAGCACTCGCTTTGACTTCATTAATCCATCGTGCGGTACTCGAGGTAGCTAAATCCAAATCTGCAAAATCTAGACGTAGCAGCAGCTCAGTAATACGCTTGTAGTCCGACTCGTCAACAACGACTTGACCACGACCAGAGGGTTGCCAGATGTAGTATGGTGTGCTTTCTGGGATGTTGGATATTGTGGATGAGCGGTGCGTCTTGATGCGCGGCTGACGAGCCTGTATAGGTCCTGTGAGTTTCTTTCTCTTGCTTTTCGATCTTCTTGATCCTGTCGATTCAACGGATGTTTGGGTTTGTCTTGAGGTCTTGGTGAGCGGCATTTTGATAGGCGAGCTTTGCGGGCCTGGCTGACTTGAAGTGTAGATTGATGTGTTTGGCGACTCGTCAAGACGCTGGTCTTTCATGAAACTAGAGCCTCCCTCCCATGTTTGAGTGTTGCTTGGGACTGTCGTCTGGCTATCTCCTATGCTGGACTCACTCTTAGGCTCAAAGACTATCCAGATAAAGCCAACTAGTCGTCCAGCAGAACATTCTTGTCTAAATGCCATCATTTCCCAGAACTGGTCTATTGATCTGACA
>Ga0181470_100433_pt2 | contig 10282 bp, 8 predicted proteins | sample InSIn5SAF170_FD_119082 | JGI IMG/M metagenome (GOLD analysis project Ga0181470, IMG submission 119082) | Clean room microbial communities from NASA Spacecraft Assembly Facility at Jet Propulsion Laboratory, Pasadena, California, USA -... ...
GAGAGCCTCAGTGCGGAGCACGGAACGGGCATATATCTCCTTATTTGGTTAATGAATGACTATGAGGCCTTAAGAGGTCTTGCCTCATACCCCATCTACATCTTACCACATGCGTGCACGCAATAGCTGTCGCCTTATTGACCGCTGTAAGAAATCCAGGGTAAAAGATGCTGCGGACGTACCCAAGGACGACTGTGGCGGGTCCCATGGTAGAACATTAAGGTAGCTCACCATCAGGCGTACGTCAACGGGGTAATCATCCGTAACCCGTGCGAGACATCACCACGACAGGTCACTGTAGTAAGACGGATGGAAGACACGACCAGCAGAGCAAGAAGGTGCGATGACTATCTGGTCAGTTAAGGCAAGCCGTTACCAACAGTCCAAAGCAGAAAGCCTCGTACACAGAACACAGTATTCGTAGAGCTAGTTCAGCGTAGGCGAAGAGGAAAGCACAGTTCTGAGTGAATAGCTCAACTCAGTTCAGCTCACCTCCCCTTTCCCTTCCGAGTTGGCCTAGCATTTTTCTCCTGTCTTTTCTCCTTTAGATTCCTCGCCTTCCTGATATCTTCGATCGAGTTAGTGATTTTCCCCTTCTTCACACCCCGTACGTCCTTTCTATCATTCCTGCCTCCCTTGTTCGGATATATACCCATTTCGCGGTCTTGTTCTTTCTTCTCTCTGAATACCTTTCGCTTCTTCTCGAAATCGTTACGGTATTTATCTGGTGCTTTGGCCTCGGGTGTCAGTTTGTGCTTGTATTTCTGCTTTACGCCGAGCGTGTTGGTTCCGCCAGTAGAAGTCGATTCTGCCTCACCGACTCGTGGCATGCGGTACATTTTGTTTTTCTTCTTCCAGTCTTCGAAGCGACCGGATTTGAAGCTTGCGGCTATTTTCGCACCGGACTCGCCGCGGATGAGGCGCCCCCCTCCCTTCGAGCCGTCGTCATCGTTGGTGCGTCGGACGTATTTCTTGTGTCGCTTATCCCAGCGCATGATTTGTGTTGGGTTACTGCTGTTTGTGCCGTCGTCACCGGCAAGGTCCATTGTTGCGCCGCGAGCGGCGCTGGTGAAATCTGAACCTTGGTTGACGCTATAACCGGCGTCTTCTGCGAGATTTGTGTCGGTTGGGAGGTAGGACATGAAGTTTTCGGCGTCGCGGTAACGGGCTGTTGGATCCTCTGGGTCAAAGCTCGCTGCAAATTTCGATGAAGATTTGGAGTTTTTCGGTTTGTGGTTCGAGAATGTTACCTCGAGTTCCGAGTCCGAGGCTGAGAGGAGAGCACCTGGATTCTGGATTGTGACTTCGTCTTCATCCTCCTCCATACCATCTGGTTGCATTCCATTCTCCTCCTCGGCTTCCTCAATCTCCCTGGCCGCTTTTGCTACTCGTGATTTAGCCTTCTTAGTGTCAAGACCTGACCTGATCTTTTTGATGGCTTCGATGGCTTCTTCATTGTTCTTTTTGCCTCCTCGTCGGTCAGTGACCTCGAAGATGGATTCCCCAGGGCGAAAGCCACCCACAATTGCCAACATCTGTTCTCTTTCCGCTTCAAGATCGTGCTCCTGGTTAGCGAATAGCGGATGCAACTCGCCCCACTTCGAAGATGAGGTTACTTCCTTCGCGCGCTTAGCACTTTCAGCAGACGCTGAAGGCCTAGTCTGCTGATATCGCTTGTCACCGTTGTTCGCTGCGCTCTGGCTCGTAAATAGATCAACTTCAACCTCTAGGAGTTTGCTGACATATTCGGAGTGTGATTGCATCTGATCTCTTTGCAGGCTGCCCACGACGACTTCTTCTGCCATATTGACATCTTGTGGTTTAGCTCGACCAAATTTCAGGGTCTTGCCGAGAAAGAGCTGTAGGTCAAGCAGATATGGCGCATCGGCGTTGTGTATGATACTGTAAGACCAGCCTTTCTGCCCAGCTCTTGCTGTTCGACCGACTCGATGAACAAAGATCTTGGCTTGTGATGGGAAGTCGTAGTTGATGACATTGGCGAGGATAGGGATATCAATACCTCTTGCTGCAACATCTGTGACAACGAGGATGTTCGTCCGACCAGAGCGGAAAGCTTGAACTTGCTCCTTTCTAGCAGTCTGGTCAAGGTTGCCATAGACATGGGACACAGCGTAGCCGGCCTTTCGTAGCAGTATATCCAGGTATTCGACTCGGTGCTTTGTAGCAGCAAAGATGATGGTGGAGTAAGGGCTGGTAGCTGGCTTGACACTTCCGTCTCCAGCATCGTCTCTCTTCCTCTTCTTACCATGCTGTTTGTGATCGTGCTTGCCCTCGGCGTTGTGCAGGCTCGACATCGTTGGCACGTGTATGACGTCTTGCAAGATGTGCAGCAATGCGCCCTCCTTTTCAGAAGACTTGACAGTAAAGAAAGCACTTTGCAAATCTGGAGATATCTTACTCTCGGCATCCAGTCGAACCAGAGAAGGATCTTGTAAACCCGCTCGAGCAAATTCAACCAGCCCCTTTGGTAGTGTGGCGGAGAATAGCAAGGTCTGCCTCGATGGAGGAAGTGCGTACAAGATCTCGGACAGCTGAGCAGCAAATCCCATTTCGAAGAGTCGGTCGGCTTCGTCAAATACGACATACTGCATTGAGGACAAATCCAAGCTCATCTCAACCATAAGATGCACAAAACGACCAGGTGCAGCGATGATGATATCTGGATTGCTTGACATAGCGGCGAACTGTTCTTCAAGACTGTCACCACCGACCAGCAAGATAGATTTCAAGTCTGTTCCTTTTGCGAGCTCCTTTGTGACCAGAAGCGTCTGTAATGCTAGTTCTCTGGAAGGTGATAGGATAAGAGCTCGTGCCCCGACCTGAGTGTTGTGCGTCTTGAGCCTTTCAATCATGGGTATTATGAAGGCAGCAGTTTTCCCCGAACCAGTTCGTGCCATTCCCACCACATCTTTCCGTCCGAGCAGAAGCGGGATCGTCTTTCGCTGAATAGGCGTAGGTACCGAAAACCCCTTTCGCGTAATCGCCTTGAGCAGGCTGGCGCTCAGTCCCATTGCTTGAAAGCCTCCACCCTTCTTCACCGTTCGTCCTTTGAGATTCGAAGCCTTCCGGTTTGAGGCAGCTTGCGCTGCGAAAATGGCAGCATCATCACTGTCACTGGCGTCCCCTAACACGTCTGCAATCGTCTGCCCCCCGTTCACCTGCTTTGGCTGTCCCTTTTGCGTCACATCTGCACCAAATTGCTCTGTATCCGACTCTCCACCAAAGAGAGCATTTCCTATATCGACTTCGTTTTCTGACAGCGCAGGCGAGTGAGCGCGGCCGGGCATGTTGACAAGAGCGCAAGCATGGAGGAGCAGCGTTGATTTAGATTTTTGCAGCTTGGTCGAAGGATACTAGGGAAGTCGCGTTTTCGGTCAAGGATCGAGGCTTCCTCGCCTGCTGGTCCGCAAGTCGAACCAGAAAAAAAGTTCCAGTCGCCGTTATCGATACCGATGATGGGAGAACTCCGGCAGCTTGTCGTGTCCCGTGCTGCGCCCGGACATTCAAATTGGCCGCACCCCCGGCGACTTAAGCGTCCCGTAGTCCTGCATTCAATTAACGTTAGCGCCCTCGTTGCCTAGCAAGTGGAACGAGCGTGTTAGAATCGTGACGAGTCGCGTTGTCTTCTTACACGTCACATTCGATTTGTAGAAGCAAACTCTTCGTCCTTAGTAGCTCTCGATATTGTGTCTGTTTCTGTTTCTGTTTCGAGGAAGGTATTGGGATTCATGGCGTGGGACTCTAGTCACTGATGACTTGTCTGCCGCGGCATCAGCATGCAATTGTGGCGCCCTGCACGATCTGATTTGGAGCTCTGGCAGCAATGAAGCCTGAACCACCCGAGTATCCTCGCAACGTGCCTGACATCGATTGTGATGAGGACATTCTCCTACCGTGCGCGGTAGTGTATACACGGGATGAAGATGATGCGGACGACGCGGAAGCGCTGGCAAAGATACGAGCAGCTAAGAGGAGGCGAATCGAAGCAAATGCTCATGCATATCTAAGAGGAGAAGCCCTTTCCATCTTGAGCGCTGGCCTACGTGGTCCTTTCGACAATGGGTGGAGAAATCCTTGGGCAGCGAAAAACAACAAGTGGAAGCACGAAGTTGTGGATGGAGATACCGCGGTGTCGAGAGCGCAGAAAATGCTAAGAAAAGATGTAGTGGGAAGCCAGACTCCTTGGAAGTCGAACCACACGAGACAGCGAGCTGCGCAGGCTACTGCGAACCCATTTGAGAGAGCTCGTTCCGAGCATGTTGATCAGCCCAGCCCAGAGCAGAAGGTTGAAAATTGGTTGCGGAGGAACAGTGCTCTTCCGCAACAATGCTCATTTGTAGAGCCAACATCACCTACTGCAAAGAAGCAGCTACCTACCCCGTCTCGACTCCAAAGCTCAAGACAGGATTGGACCCCTACCAAGCAGGTCATCAACATCAGCAGTCAAGACGTCCACGCGCCTATCCATCATCCCGACCAACGCGTTGCGGAGTCGTTCGAAACAGTGGTTCCTAATGGCAAGCGAAGTGTAGACCCGGCCAATGCCCACTTGCGGTTGCAAAATGCTCTAGAGACCGCCAGCCCAGAGACAACAAGAAAGGAACAGCATTCTGCCGAGCAGATTGCCGATGAGAAGGTGGAAGAGTCAAGCCGGGCAGAAGCAGCAATAATTAGCATGAAAAGACGAGTCCTTGATGCAGGAAACATGCCGCCAGACAGCCTGCAGGTCACAAAGCATGCGGCCCACATGCTTATCGCTGCCGAACATGAGGCAAACCGGACTGCACCAAAACCCGAAACCTCTGACAAGCACGTTCAACAGCCACATCCGAGCCCTGTTGCTTCTGAGATCAAGCTTAAGCAGCTTGAGGCTTCGATCGACAGTCAGCTTCAACAAGGAGGATCTGAAGAATTGTGTGACGACCAAGCTGAAGCTAACGAGGGGAACCTCACTACCACCGCCAAATTCATGATACCACCACGCTCGACAGCAGCATCAGGAGTGCAGTCGACGAGTTTTGTACCCTCTGCTCAGCCTAGGCCTGAGTTACAAACCTCCACATCCAACGTTTCTTCCGGTGCTTTATTGTCCAAGGCTATAGAGGTCATTACGGAAAATTCAGCCGCGCTTTCGGACAAAGGTGTGCAGCATAATGTGCAGGGCAGCCCAGAGCAGACAAGCAAGCCTGGCATTATTGCGCTAGGTGACGTGGACAAGCGAAAGAGCCCGATGCCAACAAAGAAAGCAAGAACGAGCCACAAACGCAAGTCGGCGTCGTTTGCTGCTGATCCTCCTTCCCTCTCTTGGAATGGGTCCATTAAAAGTGTACTCAAGACTCAGAAAGCGAGTCAGGTGGCCAAGCCTCCTTTTCGAAAAGCTTCGCCTCCGCCGTTCTACAACGAGGCAGAGATAGATATGGATACGTCGATTGAGCAAATGGAGAACTCACCGTCTGGTCCAGAAATTACCCTTCATTCACCTCGAACTACCAAAAAACAGCCAGCCAAATCGATACTGAAATCCACGAACACACCATCCTTTACAGCGGCTACACTCTCGTCGAAACCAGCTGACAAGTTGCCGGAGCCGGTGAGCTCGAGCCACGATTTGCTCATGAGCGGTCAGAATGGTGTTGCGCATGAAGACAATGAACCTTTTGACCTGGACGGTGCCATAAATGATATGGGGAGCTTCTTGAGCACATGGGAGGAAGAAAGGGATGGGGTGCGAGCCTTGTGATCGAAGCGGCTTTGTACCACAAGGACGGAATATCACCTCACTGTATGAAACAGCGACTCCTTAAAGGCAGGCGCATTGGACTTTGATTTATTGAGAGCACATATAGCAGCATTTTTGTCGGGTTTTGGAGCGATTATCCCAGCACATTTCGCTCATTTAGAGCATGTTAGAGTATTCCGGGCTGTCAGCTGCTCTTCTCTATCAACTTCAATCGGAAGTATCGATCACATTCATTAGGATCCATCGGACCTTGTAGAATCTGCGCTAAACACCTGGAAGACAGACAGTGTTCCGTGGGAACGTGTCCCTTACGACGCACTAAACTGCAATTCGGGCTGCCCGAGGCTGCGACACTGGGCGAAGTCGAATGACGTAGACTGCGTTCGAATGCTCCTAAGCTGAATCAGTGCAATACGCCACATGGATGTCACTGCCCACTTGCTTGCATGTGTCACCTGTTCGTACCTGCATGTCGACTGAAGGCAGCCACGATTGAAACTCATACCTTCCTCATACCTTCCTCATACCCGCCATACAGATAGACAAATCGCCAGGCACTGAACTATTCTTCGCTGTCTTTAACTCACAAATCACACATCGATAGACGTAACTACCCAGCGACCAACCATGTCCTGCGGCGACATCTTCCTCGGCCTCATCGCCATCCTCTTCCCGCCCATCGCAGGTAAGATATAGATACACACAATACCAATCCCCCCTGCACAGCACTAACAATCTCTTGTGCACAGTCTGGATCAAATCCGGCCTCTGCTCTGCCGACTCCCTAATCAACATCCTACTCTGCGTCCTCGGATACCTCCCCGGCCTCCTCCACGCCTGGTACATCATAGCCAAGAACCCGGAGTATGACTACGAGACTATCCCCGATGACGAGGCCCAGAACCAACCGGGCCAGAATGGTCGGGTGACATATTACTATATCTCTCATGAACAGCGACCGGGTTCACCGCGAAGACAACAGCGGCCTCAGAACCAAGGTTACGGCACGCAGGGTGCGCCGGCTGTACCGGATAATCGACCGTCTGGTCCGGCGGGGCCAAGCGCAGGTGCGGGAAGTGGCGAGGCGAACGCGCCACCGAGTTATGCTGATGCAGTCAAGGGGGACAATAAGGTGCAGCGGCCGGAGTAGAATGCCTGCGAGCAGTGCGAGAGGGTTGGGTTGGGACAGGCGTGTGAGTGTCGGAAGTTGGGGAGGAGCTGGAATAGGAGGATGTGCTGAATCTGTATCTATGCCGCATTGTCCTCAGGACGTCGCTCGGATATCATATGGTAGAAGAGTGGGATCTGATATCTATACGGAAGAAGCAGTGGTGCGCACAGAGACTAGAGGAATCCGCAACGAGCTGGACTATGAAGCAACGCAATAGCGAGAGGAGAGACGTTTTGGGCGGTCGCCAGTGTATATAAGAAGGCGGTATTTATGTGCTTGGGACCTAGGGTTTCTACGATATTAATAACAGCAGCATAATTCGAGCTTGGGTGCGTTGATAGCTGTGTAGGAATCATGGTTAATGATGCCTATTGCATTGCAACGTTCATCGTCCGTTCATCGTTGTGTACACTAATATCTTGGTATTCTTATACATTTCTGCCTCTACGGCTAGTTATCCCTGTCATAGCATCGTAAGTCGTCAGCGTTCTTCCTTCCTAATGCACATATTCTTATCTCCCATTTTTTCATAGTCGTACAGGGTATCTCAAACAAGTAACTCATCGTAACTTCATCCATCTTTGATGTTCCTTCGGCACATCGAGTCGTCGGTGCTTTTTCGCTCCCTAACGCCCTCACTAAACTCAATGCCATGTCAAACCTTTCAAGACTTCCATCCAGCCATAAACCGCGAGCCGTAACGCAACCATGGCCCTTGACCTTTTCTCTATCCGAACTCCATTCGCCTTCACATGTCTATTTCTTCCCCCTCAGCGAGCCCCACACTTTCCATAGCAAGCTCTTCGGCTTTTTCTCATCATTGTCCGTAGTCTCAGTGACTCCTGTGACCTCCCGTGACCCAAACAGCCAAATCAATAAGCGTCGTCTCCGTGGTATTTGACGAGGGGTGTTCTGTGTTCGCACCGATGTGATCGGTGCGGATACTTGTGACGCAATAGTGGACATCTGCCCCTGTGTAGTCACGCTAGACATCTGTGTGCTTGGAACATCGTCTGGAGTCTGAGCGGAATATTGTATTGCATCATTCGCTGGCTGAGCGGGTGCTTCAAGTGCTGGTGGTGCGTATGAGTCGCCTGAGTAACGTTGGGCCACGCGATCGAACGCCTCCGAAAACCCTTCGAACGCGTCCGGGTGTGGTGCGAGGTTGAATTCGCCCAGTACCGGGCCGCTGCTATTTGCGAAGCGGGACGAGGTCGGTTCGAGCGTGCCCGGGAAGGTGGGGGTTACTGGCGGTGGTGTTGATCTAGGTAGGTCGTATGAGGAGACGCGGTATGTCTGTTGGATGGATGCGCCACCAGTGCCGGTTGGGTATGCTGGATCTGGAGTCATCACGATATTCGACCATGAGCAATCGACTGGGGTCTGTGGGCGCGCAGGTGTCGGAGACGACGGCTCATCCATCATGGGTGTCATCTAAGCTACAGTGGCCCGTCATTTCGTCCACCCCTTCTTGGAAATAGGAGTCTTATGCTCGTGCTGCACCTCATGGGTAAACTCATCCAAGGGCTTCTCCCAAAGGCCAGGAATGTCGCAGGAGCCCTGGAAGTCTCTGTTGATGTCCGACAAGGACTTTGCGCGTGGCTTCTGTGGTGGTCCATGGTGTTCGGGCTCGTTTTCATCCTTGTCCTCTTCGGTGATTCCTGATAGATGAGCGACGGTCTTTCTAGCATTCTCTTTGTCACTGCCACTTTCAAAGAATGCTGTTGAAAGATGACGCATGGCGGGCGATCGTGGGAGGCGCTTCGTCGGAGCGGATAGGTCCTTGAACACATCAAACATACAACCTTCAGAGATTGCCGATGAAGATGCACCAAAGAAGATGCTCGGTGCCGATGCGGTGGCCATAAGCTTTTTGACACTCTCGGGAGTTTCACCTAGGGAGTCAACATCTGGCTCCTTGCCCTTCTTGGACGGAGTCGTGTATCCTGCTGATACTGCTCTTAATGCATCTGATGCAATACGTCGTACCTCTGGAGATGGTAGTGGTGACATGCTTTCATCCTCGAATGAATCCTCCTCAGAAGATGGCTCTTCTGATGATCCTTGCGGCGAAGGATCTTTTGAAGACGACTCCCGAGGAGATTGCCCACCATTGAGCAGCTTGTACTCTTCACGGAAAGACATGCCGAAGAGTTCATCTTCTGTGACGTAGCCATCATCACCGGTAAGAACAAATGCCTTCTCGTTGTCGCCGCCAGCTTGCACCGAGTAATCTTCGCGGATTAGTACAGCATCTTTTGCCTCATCGTGCTCAACCCACTCAGAGATGCTTCTTTCTTCGATATCGCAATTCTGAAGAATGGCAGTATTGTGGATCTCCACCAAAGCTGGACTTTGGAAAGCACCTGGCTGTTTTGTCACAGCTTCTGGTAATACTGGAACAATTTCCTCGTCGGTCGCGGTTAATAAGACAAGCGGAGCCTCTGGATCTAAATCATCCGTCGCTGACAACGCTGGAGCTGGTTCCACGTTGTCCTCAGCTTTTAAGATAAGTGATGCATCCGGGTCTGACTCCGTTGTCACCTCAGTGGAACTCGGCGGGTGGTGGATGTCGTGAGCATAAGGATGATCCCAGTCATCTACTGACGAGTTCTCATCATCGTCAATGTCGGCCCACGGCCGAACATCAGGGCGGAGGAAGTCATTCTGCGAGGGTTTCTGCCTCGTAGCCTTCCCGAAGCTCTGGGTCGGATCGTACTCCTCGGCAGTCTGCTCTCGAATCTCTTCAGCGAGCATAGACGCAGGCGTATAAGCTATTTTGAGGTTTGTTGGCACACATTCGAAGGGCTTCAGGTTCCATCTCTCTTCATAGCTTCTTCGCTGCTCCATTCTTGCCATGTATGCGGCATTTCGCGCAGCCTTGGCTCGACCGTGCAGAGTAACAGCAGTACCATAAAAGCCGTCAGCTGTTGGCTGATTGAAGACGTTGCTGACACCATTCAGAACAGCGAATTCTTCCGGATAGTGCCTCGGGTTGAGTGTGTCAAGTTGTGGCTCATCGTCATCTTGGTCTAGAGAGTCACGCTGCCAGGTGCCGAACGAGTTATAGAACTTCCATGTCCACCCAATTGCTTTATCCTGTTTGCCGCTTGCGGACATATGTGCCAACATGCACCGATCTTCTGGCCTTCCAGTATATAAGACAGGGTCCACAAAATGGAAGGCGTTAGTCAGCATGGTGTGTCGACCAAAGTTCGTCTCTGTTGCATCAGCTGCCAAGGAGTACGATCCGACCCAGAGCTTCGGGAAGGCTACGAGGCAGAAACCCTCGCAGAATGACTTCCTCCGCCCTGATGTTCGGCCGTGGGCCGACATTGACGATGATGAGA
>Ga0181470_100505_pt1 | contig 10282 bp, 10 predicted proteins | sample InSIn5SAF170_FD_119082 | JGI IMG/M metagenome (GOLD analysis project Ga0181470, IMG submission 119082) | Clean room microbial communities from NASA Spacecraft Assembly Facility at Jet Propulsion Laboratory, Pasadena, California, USA -... ...
TTTGTCGCGGCGCAACGTCTTATAATTGCCCACAATTGCAGCCTAGTCACGTCGCGTGGCACGGTTTCGCGCTTCGCGTTCCTCCCCATTTCCACCTTCGCCCCAACAACGACTACAATCCCATAGCAGCCAGACGTATAACAGGAGGATAACGACATCTACAAGATGTCAAAACAGCGCTTCAGATGTGCGAAGAGCGGCTGGACAGGAGGCGGAATTAGAACATGATCCGCCACCTCCGCCATTGCCGCCAGGTGTGGAAGGAAGGCAGAATCGACTGCGAGATCAAGAACCCAATGAAGATGAGACATTTCCGAGCGACTACGAAACGCAATACGACGTTCCGTCAGACCGCGTAGCAGCACAATCGCTTGGAGGAGAAGGCACATCGTTGCGTGCGCCTCCCGACGAGATGGCACGAGCGGCACGCAACTTCTTTGGCGAGACGTTGCCACAAGGCGCACTATCAGAAGAGGAGTACGGCATATATAAAAGAATGTATGGGGAGCCTACTCAGATCACCACAGACCATCTCGTCCAGGAGGAGCAGGAGTTGGCAGAAGAGGATGGAAACGTGCTATTCAAGGACAATGCGGATGGTACCATGGACGAGTATGAAGTCGTGCAAGAGCCGGAGACCGAGCAAATTGCGGATGAATACTACGAGGAAGACGAGGACCTGGATGCAGAAGAGTTGAGCGAGCTTGTGGCACTGCAGGCCAAGGTCGATGCACTGAATGTAAGGTCAGAAATTGAGAGCAAATCCAATGATGCCTCATCAATTACATTCGGCGAGGTGGATGACGGGAACGAGGTCACAAAACAAAGAACCAAGGACGAAATACTGGACGACATCTATGAAAACTGGCCGGAACACGACTTCGTCCGCTCACACCCTTTTACCGAGCTGGGCAGATCTGGCACCAAGCCGTCGACGCTACAATTACCACAGGAATCCTTTGTCGAGCCAGTCAAGCAGATGCTATCTCAAGTGTCGAACAAGCATCTCTCCGAAGCAGCACAGAAATCATTAGGCGGAGTGGGGATACCAGACTCACCCTCCACCCCGGCGGTGGGCCGCAGTAAAGGGCAGAGACCGATCCCGCTGACGGCATTCCAGGCCAAGATGAGCCCCATGGAATCGAATGTGTTTGTGAGCAGCGTCATGCCGCAGGTATACGCGAGCTGTGTGAGCGTGCTTGTCGAGTGTCGGAAGAGGATGGGCAAGGACTGGCTGAGAGGGTTGATGGACAAGGAAGGCGGGCCAGTCGTGTTGGATGCTGGAGCAGGTGGGGCGGGTATCATTGCGTTTAGGGAGATATTGAAAGCTGAGTGGGAGAGCATAGAACAAGAGGAGGCTGAGGATGTCAATTGGCCGGCGACCAGTGACAGGAAGCGAACAGTGCCATTGGGAAAAGCAACGGTAGTCACAGGCAGCGACACACTGCGTCAGAAGGCAAGCGATTTGCTCGAGAACACGACTTTCATACCCCGTCTACCAGATTATATCGATCCCACCGAGGTCGAAACCAACGCGCAGCAGCCACGCAAGCGATACGATGTCATCATTGCGACGCACACATTGTGGCCACTGCTTGAAGATCACGAGCGCAAGACCCGTATCCAAAACCTCTGGTCTCTGCTCAACCCAACGGGTGGACTGCTGATCCTGATTGAGAAGGGTGTGCCACGAGGCTTTGAGGTTGTTGCTGGGGCAAGGGACTTGCTGCTCAGCAAGCATATCTCCTCTCCCGGTACTGAAACGTACGAAAATACAATGGATGAGCGCGGGTCCATGCGCAAGGATGCTAAGAAGGAGCGAGAGCGATACACGGCCAAGGAGACCGGAAGCATCATTGCGCCTTGCACAAACCACACCAAATGTCCACTGTACCCTGTCACCGGCGTATCGAGGGGCAGAAAAGACTGGTGCTATTTCCAGCAGCGGTATACGAGGCCAAGCTACTTGATGAGTGTGTTGCAGGCCAAGGCACGAAATCATGATGATGTTGAGTTCTCATACCTAGCCGTGCAGCGAGGTGTGGATATCAGGCAGCACGCCGACGGAGTCATGCAAGGCGAGCAGGCAACTGAGAAGGCGAAGGAAGGGTACGGTCCAAAATCGAAAATCGCGCAACAGCAGGAGGAATTTGAGGATGAAGAGACCGCAGAAGAGGAATTCGATCACCACGAAGACACTCCAGAAGACCTCCCACCACCTCATCCACTTTCCCTCCCACGCATCGTCCCCGGTCCTCTCAAACGCAAAGGCCACATTCTACTCGACGTCTGCACTCCCTCCGGCACCTACGAGCGCTGGATGGTGCGCCGAGGTCTAGGCAAGCAAGCATTCCGCGACGCACGCAAGGCCCGCTGGGGCGACTTGTGGGCGCTGGGTGCAAGCTCGTCGGAGAGTCGGATGGGAAGGCTGAGACTGGGAACGCCCATGGAGGTTGTGCGGATGGAGACGAAGAGGACGAGGGAACGTATCAAGGGCTACAGGAAGGGTAGGGAGAATACCAAGGGGAAATGGAAGTTTGGCGGCGAGGGACCCGGGTTCTCAACTGGAAGTGATGTCCATTCCAGTTCTAGAGATCCTTCGTAGCATTCATGCTCGATGTGTATAATGTTACAATGTGTATAATAAGTGTATAATATGTGTGCTTATACAATCTCACTGCTAAATTGCCTTCCAAGTTCAGGTCCTGCAGTCCTTCCCTTCGTCACGTCAACACAACACACTTCTACTTACTCGCAAAATCGTACGCGATAGTGTCTTCTCACATGATCGAAGTGTTCTGCTTCGAACTCCTCTTTCCATTCCATCTGCAAGATGCCATACCACCTAAGAAGAAAAGCAATCCCGCAGACCGGGTTGCCGTACTTGTAAGCTATGAGGGCCGCTTCCGGCCCGACAGTGAGTCGTTGCAAGTGCGCCCAGGCATTGGCGGTCGCTTCTGAAAGAATGGAGGTGAAAGCTGTAAGGTAGAGAGAAGATAACATGCTGCCTATCTGTAATGTGTGATGTCAACAGGAGGGCTTTGTCAACGTAACGACGTGCTCACGCGATGGCTTTGGGATGTTAGTGAGGGATGCAGCGTGGAGGGAAAAAGATTGTGAGATTTGATGAAAGAAGAGGCACCAGCGACGTGGTTGCAAAGCTAGGCTCACCGAGAAGATATTCAATTCATCCAACTATTACGCTGACTCCTAGTCGTGAGCAGATGGGTTATTCCTCACGACCCGATCCGGTCATATGAAGTGGAAGTGAAAGGAGTCATACCACCTCCTTTACTTCAACCTCCCATACTCCATATCAACACCACTAACATCATCCCCATCACCATTAACAACCTTCCCCCGATCCCACTCCCTACCCTCCCCCTTCTTCGCCCATTTCACGTCATCCTCACTCTTCTCTTTTCCGCCCTTCTCCCACACCTTGACCTCCTCCTCTGAGAACCCAGCAGCTCTCATTCTCTCCCCTTGGCTTTGTTTGAACTTGGCACGTGCTTGCAACGCTTCCAACGCCTGGTCCCAATCATCTTGTTCGTCCATGTCGAGCGTCACATCCGTAGTGGGGTCGTAGGTTGAGGAGAACCGAGTGTCCATGCCATTCCGCGCAGCGCTCGATATCGCGCCCCGGCCTCGAACACGCGGTTTAGGTGCGGGAGGCGGCGGAAGTGGCCCGACAATTTCTTCCAAGGGGTCGGAATCCGAAGCGTTGGTATCATGTGTGAAATTAGAGCCGTTTGACTTTGAGCTTCTTAACGGTGAGAGATTCCGCATTGTCCTTTCTTTCACATTTGCATGTGAATTTGAGTGGTGTCCATCCTTCTGTCGAGAACGTCTACGCTGATGTCCATCGCTGTCGCTTGCCGACAAGGACGTTCGCTGGCGTGATGTCTCGTCTTTCCGTCTCCTCGCTCTGCTGCTGCGTCGTTTGCTTTGCTTTGACCGATCTCGAGACGTTCTACGATATTTACGCCGCTCTCTGTCACCGGAAGTGTCGCTGGACAAGCTAGAATCTCGGCGCGAGCTACGTTTTCGTGAGGTTTCACCGCGCTCCCGAGGCTTTTCCCTGCGATGCCTATCCTTACCGTGATGGCTCCTCTGTTTTTGTCGGACGTGATCATCATCAGAGTCTTCCACATCTCGCCTCCTCCGTTTCTGGTCCCTACTGCTGCTTCGTTTCCTAGACCTGCTCCTAGACCGTCTGTCCTTCCGCTCTCGACTCTTCTTCCGGTGCGAAGATGCCCGATCCTCGTCCCTGTACCTATAACTCTCTCGCGGCGGACTCAAACGATTGCGCTCATGATCTGGTGTATCTACTCGCAGCCGCTTCGGTCTTCGATCATCTTCGTCATCGTAGCTTCTGTGACGTGACGATTGCCAACTGTGTTCCTGTTCAAGTTCTCTGCGCGAACGTTTCTCTTCCTTGCGCTTATGTTCTCGAAACTTTGCCTGCGCTTCCTCCGCTTCCTTGGCAAGTAAAGCCTGGTTATGACTGTCAGTCTCGCGAATCAGGTTACGTAGAAAGCGCGTATTCGTTCTTGGTGCTTGAGTTGTAGATCTACACGGAGAAGACTTAGCAAATACTGAGTATACGAGACCACGGGGGTAAGGAATGCACCTTCGAGGCAGATATGCTTCAAGTCCTTGCGATGCAAAGTTTCTTGTTGCACTCTTCGCTTCCTCCTGGAGCATCTTCACAACCGCGTCGTCGGTCAGGAGTTTATCCGCCATGATGACCTAGGAATCATGACACAAGGAAATTAGAACTTGAACCAAGTGAGTGTATTAAATAATTCTGTGCATTAGATCACGCAGACTACCTTCAAGTTTCGAGTCGAAAGATTGTGGGTTATCCAGTCTCGATCTGATAGTCCACTTTACAAGGACATTATAAGTGACTCATCGTCATTGTGCGGAACTTGCTCCGCTGTTGATCCTCGTAAACACCCAACCACAACTACAACTTCCTCGTCACTCTGCTTGGAACTCGCCATATCCAATCTCACAATGGATCCACTAGCAAGCCTCTCGATTATACGACTGTCGCAAAATATCACAGGCACAGATGACGTTTCTTCGGCGGCGAAACGAGCGTCAGATGTCTCCGCAGACAGCTCAAACCATGGAGACATGACACCTAGCAGTCTGGCTGTAGATCTGGTACATTACAAGGTATATCCCCAGAGTCTCCGTTGGCTGTATGGCTGTGTCCTAACATGCGTCGAATTAGGAATTGTTCTCCAAACTTCGCTTCTCCTACATCGAGCAAGTAACGAAAGAGAAATTTCTTCGCGCAATAACATCAGACATTCCCCTCTTCGTGGAACCCCTTGAGAACGCGCGTTTAGAACAGCAATTAGCCGAAGAGAAGGTCGCCCTTAAGGAACAGAAGCAGCAAGTCGAAGACCTAGTCGCGCAACTCGAAGCTCAAGGCAAGGCCCTCGCGGCTCGCTACGAGGCAGTGCAACTCCAACAGGCTCGTTTGGATGAGCTACCAACCAAAATCGATGACCTTGAGACGCAGATAGAGGCACTGCAAGCGTCCAACCCGTCACCTACCAAGAATGCAAATCCAAACCTTAATCTCTCATTACCGCAAACAAGAGCACTGCTGTCGGAACGGGAATCGCAAATGGCGGATCTGGATGCACAGATCAGAGCCCTACAGTCACAGGTGCCACGGAAGCAGAGGGAGCTAGAGAGACTGGAGGACGAGCTGCAGCCACTGGTAAATCAGCGCAAGATCGTCGTGGCGCAGGCGAGGGAGGCGAGGCAGCGCAGGGAGGAAGGCGGAGTCGATGAGATGGAGGAGCGCGGGAGGTGGTATAGAGCTAGTGAGACGACCTTGCGGGAGGTGTTGGGCGTGAAGGATTGAATTCTGTCTGTGTCGATGGTGGCACACTTGCGCATAGGATGCCGGGCGTTGGAGTGTTGTGATTTGCATTGTGATACCACGAGGGATTTTGATATGCAATTATGAGGTAGTTAGGTTAATGAAGCTCGCGATACTGGCTGCTAGATTACTACTCGCTTAATTCGACCAACCCCAATCTGGTCTCTAGCATAGTATAGTATGCCATCCGCCAAAAGGATATTTAGCTGTTGTACACAGACCATTCGATGTTTGCGCACATATTAGTCCTAGCAGACGAGGATTCAATGGGTTTAGTGACAAAGGGTTGCTTTAGTCCTGTTCGGCGTCTTTTCCAACAGGTTGGATATGCTAGTTCAAATCATGCAGAATATATCCATATTGACTACTTTTGCATAACAGCAGCACCACAGTAATATGATAATTATTGAGAGCATATCGGGATATGTATTATCATTTCTTATTAATGCTAGCATCATCGGAAACTTAAATCAATTACAGGTGCGGCTGCAAATCCAGAAATGAACTCCTAAGAAGCGAGTCACGTGCCTCATCACTCTTTGGCGACGGTCTTCACCCCCAATCATGCTAACTCGCCCCTGCTACGTGAAGCTCACGGGAATAGCGAAGGTCTCAAGACCCCCAGAAAGGCCTTGTCTCTTTGTCCTCCCTTCTCACCACCGCAGCTTTCAATCACCATCCGAAAACGGAAATGCTTGCTACTTCTTTGTCTTGCGCTTCACAAGACATAAATTCGTGCCTCATGATGGAGCTCAGAGAGATTTTCCTTTTTCTCCTTCTAGATACCAAATGATTTGATCAGATTCAGTGCATACTTATTTGGCATACCACCAAGAATCGGACACCTAAAATTTGACCACGGACGAGCCACGGGTTTTTTAGGACGATACTACACCTTAAGTGAAATCAAAGCGAGATGGCTCCCAAGGCGGCAAAGACATCGGTGTACATCAGGCCCAAGCGTAAGATCGTGGCTCCAGTCAGGTACGCAGATGAGTTCTACACTGCGCCTTCAAGCAAGAAGACCAAAAAGCCTGCGGCTCCTAAGAAGATAGCAGCGCTCAAAAAGAAGGCTGCTGCTCCTACGAAGATGGCAGCGCCCAAAAAGAAGGCCGCTGCTCCTAAGAAGATAGCAGCGCCCAAAAAGAAGGCTGCTGCTGCCCCAAAGAAGAAGGCTGCTGCTGCCCCAAAGAAGACAGCAGCCAACAAAGTCAACACCGGCCGCGTTGGGAAGAGGAGTGCGCGCAAACAGAGGTCTAAGAGCCCAAGTCCGACGACATTTCAGTCACCAGAGTCATCGGCTAAAAGCCCTACCCCGCCAGCAGCCTCGCCACCGAGATCCAACAGCAACACTAAAAGCCAAAGCCCACTAGACTTGCGCCTGCTCTCTTCTCGTCCTGCGAGTCGACATGTTCGAGTTGCTTCCGTTCCATACCAATATCATGGTCCCAACCATAGCAAAGCAAAGGCGAAGCATTTCAATGTACGTGCTAACGAAAGTCCCTGAATTGTGACACCCGTACTGACAGCAGGCTAATAGTCCCACTAGCCTCTCGGCCGGTTACCACTTTATCGGCACGCCCATTGGACGTCTAACAGGAGACTTATGAGTGATTCATGATAGAAAACATGCGACGGAAAAGATGTTGGATACTCCAATAACGGTGTCCGGTGCACTACAATCATTTAAAGGCATTGAAGAAAATTCCGAATACGGAAAGAAATCACTTCTATCAAATTGCCCATCAAAATCTCCGTCATCGTCGCCAAGCTCTTACTACACCAGCAAGTGTCGTCAATCCCAGTCTCCCCGAAGCAGCCCAGCTCCTGCTGTGAAGTGGGAAGATGAAGCACAGACGCTGTGTGATAAAGTGCTAGGTTACGCTGGAGCCGTGATTTCGTCCTTGGGCTTTTAGCCTTTATACGTTGCGGATGGAACAGGATGATGTTAGCAAGTCATTATTCGGGTTTCCTTGAGTCGGTTCGGAATTTGATATAACGGTGGTGGCGTTTTGGATACAGTGAATTATGAACCCTAATGTAATGCATGCCATGTTTTCCGTGACCCATCCATTCATCCTATCTTCCTTCAAAGTGCAGAACGCTCACGTTACCGTCTATCCGGGGCCTATGTCCCTCGCATCACCTCGCTCTTGACTTCGTACAATTATGTTTCCTGCCCTGCCAGAGATGCCAAACACCTGCGATGCTGTCTGCATTCCAAGCGAACATGAGTATCGTCTCAATTCAAAGTCCCCTTTTGAAAATTTCATCTACTCCTCGTCGCCAATCTATCATATAACGTTAGAATTGTGCTTAATCTAGAATATGATGGACTATTTACCTTAGGTGCGAGGTAGAAGCGCAAGTAGCTGCTGTTCGCCAGATCATATTCCACAAGCAGAGGCACCTCGTTAGACAGACATAGCTTGACCTGCTTAGACAGACCAGTAGCCTTGCAGAAGTTGGCAAGATATTTGAGAGAGAAGGTTAAGGCTACGGGCTCGGTGAGATGAATTTCCACGCTGTCATCTGGCTTCTCCACGTCGTTGTGAGAACGCAGTGTGACTGAGCCGTTACCGATGTCGCCTTGCGAAGAGAATTTAACACCTTCTTTGGTGCATTCGATCGCCACTGGTCCCCATTAGGCTTGTTTTACGGGCAAGGTACTAACAGTGGGTTCATGACCTACCAGACTCCGAGATAGCGTTCAGATCCCTCGTTATCCGCTGGAACTCGGACGACGGCAACTTAATCGTGGCACTGTACTCCGTCTCTGGAATGCCCAAGTGCTCTTGATCAATATCCATAAGCTTGATATCATACTCGGAGATGCGGTCGTTCGTTGGGCTCACGAAGATGAGGTTGACGACGTCTGGGGAGTCTTCAGCCTTGAGTGTGAGGATGTCAGAGGACTGTGCTGCACGGAGGACTTTGGTGAGAGAGTTGAGGTTGATGCCGAGAGCGACGTTACGGTCGCAGCGATAGGGCTCGAATTGCTCGGAGCGCAGCATCATGGAGACGAGGGCGACGTGCGAGTTGTCCATTGCTTGGAGGGCGATGCCGGAGTCATTGCAGTCGAAATTGCAGTCTTGGACTAGATCCTTGATTGCATCAACCGTCTGGATTCAATGTGATTAGCTCCTGTGCAGCTGTGGCATGGCGGCCATGTATATAATGTACCTTCTTAAGGGTATCAGCTTGGGTGAGGCGTGCTTCCAACACTGTGCGAATTTGAATATTAGCTCCTTGTGCCTTTTGGGTTTTATGCTGCACAATACGTACTTTTGAATGAGAGGTAAGTCTGGTCAGGGGAAGAGGGAATGGTACGATAGCTTCGGAATTTTGGTTGTGTCGTGGGCAATGTTGTGTATGTGTGCTGGGACTTTGTGGTGTTGGTGGGGCGAAGGTGGAAATGGGGAGGAACGCGAAGCGCGAAACCGTGCCACGCGACGTGACTAGGCTGCAATTGTGGGCAATTATAAGACGTTGCGCCGCGACAAAGCCTCCATCCTGTGAGCTAAATTTCTTGCTTGACATGAACGTCTGAACCTCCGCTATGTCACTGAAGCAGATGGTAATCGCTGCAAAGAGAGGGCAAAGCTGAATGAGCACGCATATATTTTACCCCATCGCAGTTCAACGGTATACTAGATTTTTGTGTAACAGAGTATGAAGAAAGTGGCATCGGATGATCCCACACACAGCAGAAAGAGTCCTCAACTCAGAGACCAATGCCTTGCATATATGTGAAGTAGCGAGCCATGCCTGCCTCCGCGTGCAGTCATGTCCATGGGCAAGATGAATCCATGACTACTTGGAGAGAGCCCGCCTTTCATAAGACAACGCGTTCCACAGGTACGATTTTCGGAGAGATCAGGCATGAATGTAAACAATGGAACGAAGAGTCAAGATAGAGACAAGACATATGAGATTTGAGGGTTCTCCGCCTAAATTCTACACAGCACGTACGCAGCAGCAGAAACGCACACAAAGATGGCCGAGTAGCATTTCTCCACGCAGTTTTCTTTTCCGTCCCTTGCCGCATACAATTCGTCTACATGTGATTCTCCTCCCCCATCCCATGTTGTGATATACTGAGTATGGTTGTGCGGGCACACGTAGTCGAGTGGATAGCGGTTGTTCGTCCGTAGAAGAGAGTTACGCAGAAAAAGGTCATATTATACAGCTATACACACTTCCCGTCAGCATCCTCTGCTCTCTACTCGCTCGCTATGACATGCTGTACAAAATAGACTCAAAGGTTGTGTGATTTGACTCACTTTTCGGCTTCTTTTTGGGCGCTGCTATCTTCTTAGGAGCAGCGGCCTTCTTTTTGGGCGCTGCCATCTTCGTAGGAGCAGCAGCCTTCTT
>Ga0181470_100506_pt1 | contig 10268 bp, 7 predicted proteins | sample InSIn5SAF170_FD_119082 | JGI IMG/M metagenome (GOLD analysis project Ga0181470, IMG submission 119082) | Clean room microbial communities from NASA Spacecraft Assembly Facility at Jet Propulsion Laboratory, Pasadena, California, USA -... ...
ATTCCAGAGAAGCTGTCTTCTGCAGCCGCGGCGCCCATGTTGTGTGGAGGCATTACGGTGTACAGTCCGCTAAAGAAATGGGGAGCAGGACCTGGCAAGAAGGTCGGAATTATTGGAGTGGGCGGCCTAGGACATTTTGGAATACTGTTCGCTAAGGCAATGGGTGCCGACAAAGTAGTCGCGATCTCGCGGTCCGGGAGCAAGAAAGCAGATGCCACGGCCATGGGCGCGGATGGATTTATTGCAACTGACGAAGAGGACAAATGGTCCCGAAAGCATGCGCGCACGCTTGACCTCATCATCAGCACCGTGTCAGGTGCAAAGATGCCGTTGGCTCAATACCTGTCGCTCCTCCGAACCGACGGAACTCTTGTCCAGGTTGGTGCACCAGAAGACAAGCTACCAGCGCTCAATGCATTTCACTTCATGTCCAAGGGCGTTAAGATGACAGGAAGCAGTATTGGGTCTCCCGCGGAGATTGAAGAGATGCTTGAGTTCGCCGCAGAGAAAGGGATCAAACCATGGATTGAGGAACGGCCTATGAACCAGGCTGACCAGACAGTGAGGGATATGGAGGATGGCAAGGCCAAGTATCGATATGTACTTGTTAACCAGGACAAGGCGAATCTATAGTCTATCACTAAGCGTAATAATACTTTACATAGCTGGGATACTTATTCTTCCAACCCGGGTAGTGTTTTCACATACATCCTTTTCAGTATCATAAAGCCGCCGTTGTCTTAACTAAACTCAGGTTGATTAGAATAACAAAAATTATTGCCGCATAGGGTAAATATATTTTTCTTAATCGATATAAGAAGCTCTCTCTTATTATATAGTTCTTACTTTATATTGATTTCTCTACTTATTTCCCTAAGGGTTTAGAGCGAAAATGGCTGTTCTGCTTATACAACATGGGATGAAGGTAGCGAGAGTCTAGATTAGAGCTTTATGGAGCCTAAATCTAGATTAGGACTATAGTGAGATAACTATAGACTTACAACACTATATATCCGCCAAAATAATAACATTAATTGAAAATCAGGCACCTAAGTCATATAAGCTAGTACATAAATAGTATAGTATGATATTACCTATATACCTCTTACACCCTACCCTATTTAAACTAGAAGCTATCCTAGCTTCTACATACTATAATTAGTTAGTATTAGCCAATAGTAGGTTTTAAACCTATAACCTTCTAGATACTCTAGTTATGATTAAGCCTATTAAGGCTTATAATTAGCTAACTAGACTAATTAGTCTTAGTAGATTTTTAATTAATTTGAGATAACCATAGACTTATACTACTATATATCCACTAAATCACAATATCATTTAGAAATCAGGCAAAGAACTCATATAAACTAGTATTTATATAAATAGCATAGTGTGATATTACATGTATACCTATTATAATACCTGTTCAGATACTGTGATCTTGAACAGACTCTGATAAGTCCTTAGTGAATTATAGAGATAGAATTCAAAAGGCCTGATTAGGTGATTTAATCCTTATTGGAGCATTCTAATAGAAAAGTAAATTTCTTAATAGTTCAAATTTGTCAATCCTGTCTTATACCTTTGTTTGCGCGTTATATTTTAGATTTCTTCCTTTAAATCTTTAAAGACCACTCTAAGATATAGAATTTACAATTTTAGGAGAGGATGAAGTACAAGATACCTATTATAAGAATTGTAATATTCTAGCAGACAATGTTCAAGTGCCTAGGTAAGTATAAACTTATAAAGCTCTTAGTACCTAAATTAAGGCCCGCTTCTAAGGAGGTTACTTATACTTATCTTCTATATTATTATTTCTATGTGGCTATTTCTAACTATATACTACATCTAAACGGCCGAGGTAATACTTACGAACTAGTCTGAAGAAGAGAAGGATTCTTAGAAGGCCTTAAGATAGGAAAGAACAGTATTCTAAATATCTAAGTATCTAAACTATATTATCTGATGATATGATATGTCTTATCTGCTATCAGATGCATGTATTACTAAGTCTATAACCCTCTTAATTGCCACCTTTGATCAACAACTACTCTTATAGGTTATTACGTTAGCTTAAAGTAGATATATATTCATTAGCTTAACATACACCTTTATAAGGTATAGGCCTAGTAACAGTGCTGGGAATTGAAATAAAGATCAAGCACTTAGATGATAATAATATCTACTATATAAACCCCCTTCTTCTAGATCCTTAAAACTATATTCTACATACTTATAGATCCTATGAACTCGAATTTATTAAGTATATAAACACCACTCTTAAGTCAACTAAGTACCTATATGTATGTATTTGTATACTCCCGTTAATTTTCTAGATCTAATGGCTATAATCTAAACCAGGGAATAGAATTGAGAATTTGGCATTTGTAGCACCACATAAATCTTATTTCATGCGACTAGATCAGGGGCCTATGGACCTGGTTTTATGAATAGGACATTGACTAGTCTAAACAGGAATATTATTATACTAGTCCTATTTACTTGCTACTAGTATATCGGATTCTTAACTTGTCTTTTTAAGGAATTTTTATCCTACTCAAGATTTAGAATTATGACGTCTGACAGCAATAGGAGCGTATAACATCTGACAATTAGCAAAGCCTTTCGCATATAATCTTTGTCTATAGAAGGTAATTCTATGCTTTCATGCCTTCATAATAACAATAATACATATTTATCAAAACCACCTCTTGTCCATACTCTTCACGTGAGGCTATACTATAGTTGGATAGATATCTCTAGCTTTTGATTATATTGCGCAAAAGGTAAATTAGTGTCCTATCCTCAAGGTGAAAGAACTGTAGATGATAAAAGAGACAGAATTTAGTTTTGATAAAGAAGTATATAGAAGTATTGTTTATTCGTTATATGGAAAGGCATGAGCGAGGATAAGGTTATGCTAAATGTTACTATTAATCCTGACCCTACTTATATTCGATAAGAAACACTAGTTTATGCACATTCTTGTTATGTCGAGCAGTTAAGGAACTGGGATTCCGGCCTAGGTAACGCTAGTAACGTATTGAAACTTCAGACAGGTCCGGTCCTATCAATGAGAAACCACACCGTTGTGCTAGTCAGGCTCCAGTGCTCTTAGATGTCATCCGGCTATTCCCGTCTCTATAATCCTTCAAAACCGACTGATGCTCCCCAGTATACCCTGTCTTCACCATCCACTCCTTCACAGACTTCACTCGTGTAGGCAGTATTTCATCAAGCAGCGCATAATCTCGCTTAGTCAAGTCATCCTTCCATGTGTTCCAGAAGCCCGAAAAGTTCTCGCGGTAGGTGAACAAGGTTGGGTCATCTGGCAAGACGGAATGACCGACCGTATCCTCAGGCTCCTTGAAGATACCGAGCTTGAAGTACTCGTCCAGCGTTACGTCTTTGTAAATGGCTTTCTTGCCGGTGACCTCTGTGAAAACCGCTGCAAGATCATTATAAGCAATATCTTCTGTGGCAACGTGCAGCTCCAGGCCAGTACTCCTAGACGGGTTGTCGAAGATCCAGCGAGCATAGTGGCCGTAATCATCCAAATTGATGAGTGGAAGCTTGCCTTGTCCAAGTGGGACAGCGAACACCATTGTCCCAGATTCTGAAGGATGCGGGAAAGGGCGTAGGATTTCTGAGAGCCCTTGGATATACAAGCACGACGTCAACACAGACCACTTCATCGGTGTGGTCGGTTGTGCAGAGATATAGTCCACAACCTTTCCTTTACCGTCCAGATGGCCAGTCCTGTACTTTGGATCGAAGTTGCCCAGCTTGGACGCGTATTCGAGGCCCGCGTACAGGAAATGCTTCACTCCATACTCTCGCGCAAGCTCATACATGCGGATCCCCCAGTAGATCTCGTTCTTCTCTCCAATCGCGAAGCCATTTGTGTTGGCAAACACGTAGTCACATCCCTTGAGAGCTACTCGAAGGTCTGCCTCGTTGTAACTGTCGCCCTCGAATATAGTAACACCAGGAACTTCTGCCAGTGCTTTAGACTCCTCCGAAGCTGCATTTCTGGAAATCACTCGTACTCGATACTTTGAATCGGAGGCTAAGGCTAGGATAACCATCAGTATCTGACAACATTACCACAAGAGAATCGTTAGACATACATCGCACGACCGGTATACCTTGGGCTCCAGTACCGCCAATCGCGAGCACAAGAGCTGCTTCATCCGACATGGTTCTCGGCAGAAAAATATTCGATCTGGGGAAATACTAGCAATCAAGCGAATCGAGTTATGATTCTGATGACCCCTGACGCTGTGTCGAACGACCACAATAAATACTACATAAATCCATGCCGTTGTGATGAAGCTGGTGATTACTGAAGCTGACCAAGTCCCATGTGAGCATCATAGTCATCGATGCTGGGATTGTAGAGTGTCGTACGTTGATGGAGAAATCGAAGGATTAACAGCTGGTTCACACCTAAAAGTAAGTTCCAAATACACTAATCCGCGCCCTGCCCACGCTAGTCCGCACCAAGTCCGACACTAGCCCGCACCCCGAACATGCATCTTGGGGTATTTGTCTTAATGTTCCCGGCCGTAGAATAAGGATTACTTACCATACGTCTATATTCATAGAGACGCAGATAACATCCGTTGCGCGGATGCTTGGTCACTAGTATGATGTCATGCTGGTCTAAAAACTCTAGATTCAAGCCCCCACCAAGAAGGCGTATCTGCTACTATATTTATGGCAGGACATCTCCATGAGACTTTAATATACAGCAGACAGCATCAATCGAATCATTTGGCCCCAGTCGGACATTAGACACTCAGACAGTCATAATCAAAGAGCTCTCAATATGGTTACTGGCCCATTGATGGAAATGCTTGCTCGCAACAAGTACGCTCAACTAGCAAATTGAAAACAAAACTGATGATATCTGTAGGAAGTTTGCCGATGCATATAAGGCACCGGTCATGCTTCAGCAGATGGCTTCGAAGATGAGGCAAAGTGGAGCTGGCGTTGTGGTCTTGTCTTGCAGTGATCCTCGCCTGAATCCATATCAGATTCTAGGGCTTGATGGCACTTTGAGTAAGTCCTGGCCGTTATCTTTAACTTTGATGCGAAGTTGGCACTAACTTTTAGAAGACGCGACTATGGTCCGGAATGCTGGTGGAAGGGCTTTCGATGCTATCCGCACGCTTTCTGTACTTCAGACAATTGGAGCACCTGGGACCATTGCAGTCATGCACCACACAGGTACTGCTTCTCACACCGTTGGCTAATTTGATTGCTAATAATTTTTCCATCTGCTAGACTGTGGTCTCACTCACTTCCATGATGAGGACATAAAGAAAGCATTGATCGAACTTGCTCCTGGGGAGAAGAAAGCTATACAGCAAGCAGGTTTTGGTGAGATTACAGGGTCGTAGGTGATGTCCTTTGCGGAAGGTTGTAATATATGCTGACACCGTTCAGGGTTGAGGCAAGCATTCGCAGCGACCTGAGGCTTTTAAAAGCGTCGCCTTTGATAAACAATAAAACCCAGCTCGTTGGTCTTAAGTATGATACGCAGACTGGGGTCCTGTCAGAGGTGGGCTTGAATGAAAACGAGTTGTAGTAGAGACTTGCTAAAGGCCTCTTCTGTACAATAATTGATTATTGAGCATCTAAGAACACACTTTCAACATCTTGCATCATGCGCTATCGCTTCTTCCTTCACGGCAACTCAATCATGCTCTTCAATAATCCTTGTACCGATTATCGGAGGAGCTGAAATACCATCATAGGTGATAGCTCTGGTTAGTCTCACATGCATGATCAAGACGACATCTAAGACGTGGTACGGCAGGACTTGTAAATGGTCATCGCCGCCAAAGCTCCTTGCTGCACAAGTACTGTGAGAGAAAATACTTGTTAGTCACACAAAGCAAGAAACGATGAGAAATGCATGTTCAAGTTGCGCAACACGCAAGCGGAGATGCAATCGAGCGCGACCGAGATGTGATACATGCATTCGGTGAGTGTTCTCTCACGCCATTTCGCTAAAGGGGCACTTATTGCAGGGTATCGCGAGCCTAATTGCTTATCTGCAGGACTGCGCGTGTTTGTGTGTACGAGGAAGACTCGAACTCTCAGAGACCTATCCAAAGTTCATCACAACCCGTACCGATTACTAGCACCACCCTACTTTCGTCTGCAAATCACCAGCCCCAGCTGCGGTATGGCCTACCTACCTCGAGGATAGACCCTTTCCAACACGATGACCTTCGAAGCCCTGCAGTTGAGCGTATTATCCGTGATGAAATGCTTAAGGTCTTGGGTAGCCTTGACAGAATACCTGAAATTGCTGAAGCTTATTTCAGGACCGTGCATCATCGGCTGACAATCATTTCTAACAAGAGATTTATGGATAAATTACCAACGATTTCAAGTGGTGGCAACGCAACTTACCTCGCGCTGTGCTTATGCATGTTCCTTCTTCAGCAACAGCCTGACGATAATATCGAAAGCATGAGGCTTTCACTATATGTCACAGCAAAGAGCATTTTGAACATCCTTACAGCGGCCGGATTCTACTCTCTTGATGTAGTCCAATCACTTGTGATGATAAGTTTCTACGAAATAGGGCATGGCATTTATCCTGCAGCTTCAATGTCTGTCGTAGCTTGTGCTAAACTGGCAAGAGGTCTTGGACTTCAAAAAAATCTCCACTTTCAAGCTCAAAGTGCAGCCGACAGGATAGAACACGAAGAGAAAAAACGTGTTTGGTGGGTCATTCTCAATTTTGACAGGTCAGTGTTGCTGCTTTATCAATGGTCATTATCCCAAGTTTGAGATATGCACAGTGCTTACTACTGGTTGACAGGTATATCAACTTGTGCGAAGGTGATGCCTTGCTTGGGACAGAGGATCCAAAGCAAGATACTCCCTTGCCAGTGGAAGACCGTAACTGGTTGGACAACGTAAGCTACATCCCTCAAACAACAGGGAAGAGTTGCATGTTTCGCTGAACAACGAAGGTTGTCCCTATAGATCACATCGTGACTCTTGCCACGCCATCAGACGTGACCGTCGGACAATTGGCCCGCGAATGCCAAGTATCCCACCTTGCGGGTCGCGTAATACGCCATGTCTTCGATCCCGTATCTGACCATGGCTTCCAAGCTAAAGAAGCACAGCAGCTCGAAAGGACTTTGAAAGCGTTCTTACCCCTCCTTGTAGAAGATCAGGCAAAATTTAGCAAGTACTGCTGTTCCATCGGCATATGTAGCAGGTCCGTACGAGCAACTCCAGGTTCGCAACATATATTAGACGGGTCCACTAACTGTCCGATAGTGCACTGTTCACGCTTTACCACCTTAGCTCATTGGGCGATCAAGCAGAAAATATTACCGCATCACAGAAGATTGACGCAATGGAGCCATTGTCCACCCACATGGCTATATTATCTAAGGACCAGTTCGGTAACGCCAATACTGTGGAACTGGAGACGCTCTCTCCACTAGCTACTTATTGCCTCTATCAGTCAGCAGTTGTACAGCTCCAACTATGGCAGAGAACTGGGGATGAAATATACAAGGAGCGAGTGGAGTCTTTGAAACAGGTGCTTGCAATTTTCAACAGGCGGTGGCGGGTTGCTGGTATGTGAACTGCGACTAGTTCCTTCTTCGCCTTCTGATAACAAATCAGGGATGTATCTGAAAGCTCTCAAGGCCGAAAGACCAGGGTTGATGGTGCCGTCTGCTGGGTTTTGCCTGAGTGGTTGAGAGCCGCAAACTCCATCATGATTCGTGTATCTGACCCAGGTACTCTAATTCGGCGACCTCTTCTGCGCTAGTATTTTCGATTGCTCGGCTCTCGACCTCAGAACTTGAGGTTCTCGGAATATGCCGAGTATCTAGCCTTCACATATTCGCATACTGAGTAAGCACCTACGTCGTATTCAGCCCAACACGTATCACTTGTCTCGATGTTGATGCAAGGGTTAGGTACGAAAGTTAACGTAGTGGTGGAGAGCTTATGCTCATTGTGCATGTATCGTTCGACAGCTGTCACCTTAATGTTAGCATGGCATGGTTCCAAGGACGCATGTTAGGTCACCATGCTCCCCACAACTAATACATGCATCATAGATGCCAAGAACGAATGTTACGGTGTAACTTTACCGCTAACTGACGTCCTGGCCCCTTTGAAGAATGTGCGACTGGCCACAAGCATGTACCTATTTAACCCGTTCCTATAGGTATGGTAGTAAATGCTGCCTCAATCTCTGATCGATACTTGTTCCGCAGCGGAGACTCGATTAGTGAACATCAGCGTTTTCCTACGACATGGCAATGGACGCCACGGGTACTTGCCAATACGTCTCCCTTGCAGATTATGTTTGGGACATCGTGCCTGCAGACGAAAGCAAGCCACGATGCCATGGTATTGCCCTGCCGTGGAATCCAACGGTAATATGCCTCTTTGTCGCCTTCACCGCGGTCTCCATCTGGATATCTCTTGAAACGAACATACAAGCGATGTTCACTTTTCGTAGATGGTCGACCATCTACTTCTGGTACGTGAGTTTATATGCATCTGGACAATTCTTTTCACAATAGCAGTAGCTTGCTCACCGCAGACGTGAACACAGGTCGATCATCTTCACAGCCTGGGCCATCATCCTCTATGCCATATCTGTTACCCTTATGTTTCTCACCGATGCTGGTAAATCCTACTTCCTTAAAGAAGTCATCTATCCCATTGCTCGCGTTTTTACTACTTCCGGCTTTATTGCTGTCCTCTACTCGCGCCTATACCTTATCCTCGACGCACCACGTGTGCTCAAGTATTTGGCATGGTTCCTAATTTGTGTTGGCATCCCATTCCAGGTGTTCCTCGTTGTAGCGTCTACTGGTGTGCCTTTCAACTTGGGATGGACGACACACCTGGTTGCGTACCGCATGGAGGTTATTGTCACGCTGGTAGAAATCGCACTCGGTAGCTTCTACATCTACATCTTTGGTGTACGGTTCATGAAAGATGGTGCAGGGCTTGGGGGTTCTGCGTCGCGGGCGGAGTTGCGCTGGACTTTCATTCTACTCATCTTAGGAGAGATGTTTGTCGTGCTCGGCGATGTGGCGATTACAACTGTATGGCTCACGGGGCTGTTCCTTGTGCGGCTTTCGATTGATCCACTGATCTATGGGCTTAAACTGAAGGTGGAATTCTTGATCTTGAATCGGCTGACGGGGATGACGCGGCAGAGGGTAGAGCTGAGGCATATTGCGATATCGATGGACGCTAGCTCGATCGATAATGCTGGTACGGCGACCGCCACGGTGACTCCGACGTCAGTGCAAGACTTTTGTGCAACGCATAACCAACATGCCATCAATATGATGGAGCGGAAACATTCTAGTGATTCAGGGAATGCAGATTCTAGTCAACAGCTCGATGCAAAATGCGAGCGTACACGGGTTGCTCAATGCGGGACTGTATCGCCGCAAGAGCTTGGAATGCGATCTCTCGAGATTCGGGAGAGCTTGGATAGTATAGATAGGCAATATCTTGGGCGCGTTGGCTTACAGCATATGGCGGACATGGTTTGAAGGAGAATATCTACTCACAATGTCATAGCATTCGGTCATGACGTATGCTACGAACCTAAGCTAGTTCAAAGACACCAACAACGATTAGATTGAGGTACCGCAAGAGCATGGGAAAGACCACAGCAGGTCATCAAGATGCAACTACCGAAAATGAATACTTGGTTCTTAGAAAAAATCTTTTATTTATCCTGATTTGTCTGCAGTATAGACAAAACCCCACCACCTATTCCTAAACACTGATCTTTCTACCTACTCCTGCTTTATCTTCTGTATAATATAAACTTCCAGGACTTAAATATCAAAGACTTAAATATTAAGGGGTTGCATGTCAGAGACGTGGATGCCAAGGACTGAGCATTAAGTTTAAAACTATCGTCCCTATCTGCAAAAGTCGCGCCCTCTACTTGAATTTTACTAACATGTACTAGGATCACGTTTCCATTTGATAGCAGCGTCTGGCTGCACGTAAGTGTGCCCTCGCTCTCTTTGCTCCACCTGGTTTACCGGCTTCGCTTTCTATGCCTTCAGCGTGATACCTTGTCGCCGGCTTTAGCATTTTGTTCTTCTACTTCCTATAGAGATAGTAAATCTACACATATTTGGGATATTGTGAAGTGTGTAGGCGTGTTAGGACGTTCTGATCAGGTCAGTAAGGTTTAGATGGTGGGGTTTTGTCTATACTGCAGACAAATCAGG
>Ga0181470_100465_pt1 | contig 10260 bp, 12 predicted proteins | sample InSIn5SAF170_FD_119082 | JGI IMG/M metagenome (GOLD analysis project Ga0181470, IMG submission 119082) | Clean room microbial communities from NASA Spacecraft Assembly Facility at Jet Propulsion Laboratory, Pasadena, California, USA -... ...
GAGGGCCGAGGAGGTCCTCCAGGAAGCAGATAAGCTTGGATGTCGCAAGTTCCTCACACCGACTTCTCTGGTTGTCGGGAACAAGCCAGATGGTAGCACCCAGCTTTCGGGCAATGCTGATGCTGAGCTTTGCATTCATGTATGCGTCTTCGTCGGTTTGTCCTGGTGTTACCAGATCGTAGTCAACATAGCTACTCTTCATGCCGTTCAGCACGTCAAGGAGGAAGATGCCCGACCCGATGGCCGAGTCCTTGAATGACCGAATCGAGGAATTGCGGCCGCCCTTTCGCGACAAATCATTTGCCCATCTCACCATCTCGGCATCAGTGATTTCCCTCTTGCCTAGCTTCTGCGCGAGTGTCGAGAGGGTGAGGGTGATATCTTTCCGCATGAGCTGCCAGACAAGACCAAGAGTCAAAGTTCTCTGGCCATCGGTGATGTCAGCACCTTGGATACCAACCAGCGAAAAGCCGTTCTGCTTCCCCAGTTCGATAGCATAGTTGGTGTTCTCGACCGCCTTGAACTTGGACATTTCTCCACCGTGCGCTGGGGCCTTGTTGACATGTCTCCAGTTGACAGAGCCCTTGATTACCTTGTCGTACGCTTGTAGTAGAACTGTACCGTCTCTCAGATCGTCAAAGAAGGAGACCACAGCTGGCTGTACGTCCAAGCTGTTGAGCCAGAGCGTGAATACACGTGCCTCACGCTCTCCCTCGGCATCGAAATCCTCGACCTGGAGCTTCTCTTCCTCAGTGATAGGATCGAGTGCTGGATGGTTGTTGAATAGGTTGGCAACGAAAGCTAGGTTTAGCTTCGGGTTCCCGGCAACCAGAGAAGTCGGTGTGAGGAACTTGCGACATCCAAGCTTATCTGCTTCCTGGAGGACCTCCTCGGCCCTCTGAAGCAGATCTCTTGTCTGCAGGGGCCCCCGGCTGCAGCCATACTCCGAGCCAATCTGCGCCATGAGCACAGCGTAATTTTCACCATCCTTGACATCCCCAGAGAAGTTACTGACTCTAGTACAAAAGTGTTAGTAACAGTCTGCCCTGCAATCCGCAGATTTTTGACAAACCTTCGTGGCCAGTTCGCAGCTTTGAGGTGGTAGTTGAACCATCGCAGCAAGATCTGCTCTGGAGGGAGTCTCAAGAATTGCTCCAAAGTCTCGTCCTCCTCTAACAAACGGTAAAGTTCAGGGTGAAGCTTGATATCGATTTTTCCAAGCAAGCCGCGGCGAATGATCTGCCAGATGAGACCAAGGATGAGATGTTCTCTGACCTCAATGATGTCGCCGGCGCCAATGTTCACGACCGAGCATCCGATGCCCTTGGCGGACTCAATGACAATGTTGTTGTTCTCGCTCATCTGGAAGGCGTTGAGATTTTTTGTCTTCTTGCCGGGCAGGTTGAGAACTCGCTCGTCAATGGTATCCGGGACGCTGTCATTGATCAACTTGGCGAGTACCAAGCCATCCTTACAGTCATCAAACATTTCGAATGTATCGGTGGGGAAGGGGAGGCGACTGCCGAGATCAGAATCGCCGGCGAGAACGGCGTTGATATGGCGCGTGAATTCGGTGCGCTCGTCCTCGTTGATGGTATGGGTGATGTTAGCGTTGGATCCCTGGACCTGGATTCGACCGCTCACGCTTCCTTTGGAAGCGTGCCCACCAGTACGTTGAGAGACAACACCACCACTGGCAGGTTGGGCAGGTCCGGTGGATAGGCGCTGCTGGGCTGGGGACGCATCGCGAAGTTTGGCGATGAGCTATAAGATGGGTCGTAAGCATGGAAGGGGGAGGTCGAGGGGCAAGTAGCGGACTCACGCCCACGTAGTCCTCGAGTTCAACGCGGCGCGAAGAGTCAAGCTCAACCTCTTTGAGGGCTTGGCGGACAACGTCGTACGGCTGCGACTCGCTCTGCTGGGTAGCCTTGATGGCGGTGGCCTCGTCAAGGTACCCCTTGTCATCGACATCTAGCCGCTGGAAGGCATCGGACAGCGTAAAGATCTCATTTTGCTGGAACTGGGGGAACTTTCTGGAAAGGCGCGCAAGGTCAGTATACGCGGGGATACGGGAAGAGTCGCGTTCTCCGGGTACAGACCTCTGGAGTTTGAGGACATTCATGCTGCGTGCGGGGTGGCCGGAAGGCCGTGGATCTGCGAGCGCACTTGCTTTTCGGTTCAAGCTGGCTTTCGATGCCGGTGCGGACGATGCGACGTGCTCTTGTACGAGCTGACGCAGAGACACTAGCGGAGGAGGAGGAGGAGGAGAGGAGGAAGTGGGCGTGGCAGTGGCAGTGGCAGTAGATGGATTGCGCCTAGCTAGTACCTACCTAGTTACTTTACGAAGGTACCTAGAGGTAGGTATGCGGGTGAGGGGCAGTCGTGGTGAGCCTACGTCAGAAGCACCACGTTAGTTAAGTTCCCACGTTCTTACCTCGTAATTCTTTAAATACATCTAATATTAGTACATATTTTATAATAATATATAGATATCATTCTAGTATTATAAGGATACTTTATTTTCTTATAGTAAGATAGTACTATTGGTTTTATATTTTATGTTTGATAATTTAATAATATGGTCTTAGCGATGAAGAAGATTAGGTATAGCATTTTACGCTTTCTTGCCTAAATCACTATTAGGTCGCAATAATCTGGTACGCGTCCTTTGGCGGGTTCTTCGGTTCGTCATCATACACAACCAAGCCTAAGGTACCTGAGGTATGGTGTAAAGAAGCTTCTGTTCACTACGGCCTCTCTTTTCCTAGCGCGAGTAAATGATCTATTCTACGTCAAATTGCTCGGCGGCGGTGCGGGGGGCAGCTCAAAAATGTCCTGCACCGTTGGTTTGCCAAGCTTAGTTACCTGTTGGGTTCGGCGGGGAGTTCCTTGGACACTTATAAGGCAGAGGACGTGTTCTCTACTCTCAAAATACCAACCCTTACCTAGAGGTATCTTACCTAACGTTAGTAAGGTAGGTAAAGTAATGGAAGTGAGGTGGGCACCAAAGGCACATCAACATAGTGGGGGCGGGGTCATGACTTACCTTACGCAGGTGAACAAAATACTTTAAATGCCGTTTGTCTGGAAGGCAGACATCTACCTTGAGGTACCTAAATTTGACGGCTGACGCGCGCTTGCGCCACCATAGATGCGAAGCTGACGGCCCCTTGGTTGTTTCTTCCTAGTGAATTGCGGCGCAACAAGTTTCCATGTCTCTCTGCAAGGCTTGCGACCAGAGGCTGGTCCTGCGTGTCGTCAGCGACAACGGTGACGACGACTACGACGACGACGACGACGCACCCAGCAGCGCTCTGGACACTATCCCGGATGATTTGCAGCTTCGCTGTGACTGTCACTTCCACTGGTACTGTCCTACGCGCTATCTTACCCTCTTAGAATGATGGCTGGGTGGCTGACCCTACAACATATAGGCAATGCTTGATGGACGAGGCCTCCGCTATTGCACTGTCTCTGAAATGCCCCAGCTGCAACACGCATTTGCCTGTCAACGAAGCCGGCCCTTCGACGGCCAACTCTTACCTACGGACGCCTTCGGGCGTCGCAATCCTCGCTCGATATGCAAACGAAGGCGGCGTGCAAGACGACCTCGACATTTTACCGATCATCACCGAAGAAGCATACCTCGAGAGCAACCCGGACACCCGTCCGGCACGCGCATTGCAAGTCATGTGTTCCGAGGGCGATGTCGCTGGCATGGTCGAGCTCCTCCAAGATGCCGGCCATCAGGCTGGCCAGGTGCAGTCTTTGCTTCACTACCAAGACCCCCTGTCCGCCATGAAGACAGCCCTCCATATTGCAGTCGAGAGCAGACAAGATGAGCCTCTATGGCTGTTGCTCTGGCTATTCTCTACGCTACCCAATGTTGCCTTTCCCCAGGCTGCCCGCCAGGCTGCCGAATCCATGGGCGTCGGCCGCCTCTCGGTGGGCCCTGAAGCCGACCTACGTCTCCTGCGCGATGCTCATGGCCGTACAGCTGGTGATGTTGCTCAACAGCTACAGGGATCCTGGAGTGCTCTGGTAGAGGCGGGCATCCTCTCGCCTTGAGTGACAGGGCTTATAATGCTCTCGCATCCGAGCCACCGAACGAAATCGTTGTTTCCGACTTCCCATCTGTCGACCGGTCTCATCCTACGGATATGCATTGGAGGACATGGCCAACCTTCTCCCATACCAATCTGCAGATTCAGCCCAGGCAACACGACTGCGGTCTTCTCTGAACCAGGGTCACGATCTGCCCAGGGCTTGCAGTGGTCCTGGTACTAAGACTAGGTTACAGTCCCACAGCTAGGTCAATCCATGCCAGGCAGCCGATGGCACGTCTAGATGTCGAACTTGCCTGCCACTCGTGGCCTGCGGGACAAGGACTACTGTGTTTTCCGCATCAGGCCAGCAGGTCGCAGCACCTCGTCGCGGTCCATGCTTAGCGTCCGTTGCTACGCAGGTAGAGTAATGCCTATATTGCCATAATCCCAACTATAGCCTTTAGGGTTGGTTGACGAAGTGAAATACCTCCTGTGACATGAATGCTCCTCACTCTTCTTTGCTATCCCCTTCTTATGAAGCTCAGTCTGAATGGTTTTTGGAGATACCGCTGGTACAAGGATGGCGCCAAAGCCACCCGCACGATGCAAGGTATTTGAGCAAGCATCGTATACTACACAGTTCGAAGAGCTCTAAGAGCAACCGGGGACTCGAAGTTCTTACTTCGACGAGGCATGCCGCAGCCACAAGACCTACGCACTACCTTGTATATTCCACCTAGACACATCAGTGCAATCAGGAGACAGGCCATACGAACTCTGCGTATGAAACACCAAGGCGTCGCTGGGATACCCTGAGATGCGCCGAGATACTCCCAGCAGCCAAGACTCTGTCACCATGCCATTGCGTTCTGCTTACCCTAGGACTACGCAATGTGATGTTAGTCCTCTTGCCAATGCGTCCGGAGGCTGACCCGACTGGTGGATGAACTGACACTCGGGATCGCTGGTGCGCGATGTGACGTCGTATGGGGAAGCCATGAAACTTGAAGCGTCGAGATAGACTGAAACTGCCTATTTGAGTCCTTCGATGGTCACATGCTGCCAGTATGCTCCAGCCCGTTTAGACACGCCACCACAACACGGCGATACCCGGCAAAGCTGGATTTGGGAGGTCACTGAAGCCAACCATGTATTGGATAGCAACTACAATGTAGACTACAAAGCAGGGATACTATATCTATACAAGCGCCTCCGCGCCAGCTTGTCGTAATCAACTCATTTCTGGCAAGGGCAGCGAATATCAGCTCTTGTGCAGCTTTCGTGACAAAGTCATGCTATTCCTCAAGTCTTTTTGTGTTACGGCCATGGCGCTCTTTCCTTGGGTGTCCCAGGCAGAGCGCCTGTTTTACAACCCAGGTACCCTAGATGGCTGGGACTACGTCCGCCACGAGCATAACGGCGCTGTCGAGGAAGTTACCAATGTTGTTTACGAGGGATCAACGGCTCTCAAGATGTCTCAGCGCTATGACGCGAGTTATAGCGGACGCTATCACTCGGAGACTGATCACAATGACGGTTATCAACGCGGTGACACTCGATTCTATGGCTTCATGTTCCGACTCTCTGATACATGGGAGTTCACCAGCCAAGGATACAATATTGCTCAATTCATCGCCAATCGGCCCGGCGCAGGCTGTGGCGGCGACGACTGGATGCCCTCGTCGATGATCTGGCTCAAGGGCAACCAGCTCACGTCTCGCATCGTCAGCGGCGAATACCGCCAACCCGACTGCAGCCGGAACATTCGTCAGCTCGACAACTTAGCCACAGTCTCCGTTGGTATTTGGCACAAGGTGATTCTCCAGGTCACATGGAAGAGCGACAGCACTGGGCAGTATAAGATATGGTTTGATGGCGAGAAGGTGCATGACAGCCAAGGCGTGGCAACGACGGTCAACGATGACGAGATCTACCAGTTTCGCGTCGGGCTGTACGCGAACAGTTGGTATGACGATGGGTATATGGACGGCAGCCAGTCTTTCCGACAAGTCTGGTACGATGAAATCGCTGTTGGCACGACCTTTGCGGACGTGGACCCAGATCAGTCCTAGGAGTCCTAGGAGGCAGTAGGTCGTAGGTAGTATCTTAGCAACAGATAATCCATTCTCATCTATCACTACGACCTACCTACCTCAGGTAGTTACCATGTGGTTAGGCACCCGACTTTGTTTATGAATGGAATGCTGGCCCTAGCTGCGTCCGTAGCACTATAGTAGTAGTCGTACCCAAGGTATTTAGTTGCGGTTAGTAGTGTATGTCTGCGCCGTAATCCTGTTTGTTGTCGGCGCAGGCCCATAATCGATAAGACAAAGCGCCCTGTCACATGTCTGCCCCATCTCCTCCACACTGGCACTCGAAACCGGAACGAACCAACCACAGCACCAATACAACCAATCGCTGACATCGTGCGGTCTGAATCGGCCTGCTCCCTCGCTGGTTCTGCCCACGCTGGCTACGCAACTCTGTTCCGCTCGGCGCGCACTAGTTGCATGCGGTGCGCCCAGGAGTGTTTTACGTGCAAGCAGAGTCTCCTGCTCTGCATGGACTGCAAAGCTCTACTGTGCCGAGACGGCCTCGACAGGCGCCGATAAGAGCAGCCGCAAGTCTCATTGGGGTTCCGCCATGAATCTCTGGGCTAGCAGCAGGGCTGCCACGCCAACCCCGGACGATGCTCGTGATCCTGCCTCCAACCCCGTGGCCGCGGAACGACCTGGTGACCATGCCATCACTCACCTCTACGGCCAGAGTTTCCGCACATACCCGTCAGACTGCCCAGAGCTGAATGTGAAATGGTTTCACGCTGTTGATGTACGATTCGATCATCCCTGGCTTCAAGACCAGACGTGCTGAAGAGGACCGTAGGTGCCGAAAAGGAAGCCATATGCAAATGCAGATGCTGCGAAAGCTCCGCCGAAACCAAAGAAATTTGTTGCTTTTTCTCCGCCCGACTCACGCGTCATTGAGGCCAGGTACCAGAAACTGCTGGAGGCAACCGAAGATCAACGAAGCAATCATGCCACCGGTGACCCCGTGCTTTCACCAGAACTTAAAAAGAGACCTTCGGACGAGCGCACCAGAGCAGAGCATGCTGAGGCACCCGTCCCGGGTGAGACCCGAGTGCCGGTGAATGAAGACTTCCTCTTTGATGTAAACGTCGAGAAACGAGAGCTCGGCCCTGTATACTGGCTGGGGCCGATCTACGAAGGTTTGTCCTGATTCGGACGTGAAAGTGTATTAAATAATACCGGGATTCTAACTCGAATGCAGTACAGCGTGGCACGTGGTTCTTCCAGGAGGGCTCCAGTCTTCGGCCCTGCGAAGAGAACCTGGCCGCTCAGCTAGAACAAGTAGGTTAGACTCAGTGTCGACTGCAGCCTTCCTCTAATTAGGACAGGGTTATCTTAAGATGAAGCCGTGGCTCTATCCGGGTATATACAACGTCCATGTGAACTGGGATTCAGTCTCAACAGTGCTAATGAGTATCTCTAGTGAGGGCTCGAAGTCATTCGGCGTCCAAAGCCGTGACGCCAAAAGCCTCTCAAGAATATCTGAAACCCCCTGTGGCTGCACAGTCGACGCCTGATCAAGGACGAAAAGACCCAAGCGTGCACCCTGACTCGCAGAATCATCCTCAACCACAAGGCCACCGACTTTTTGGAGAGTACATGAATAACACCGTGACCTATCAGGATGCAACTACGGCGTGGTTGTCATCAGAGAGCATGTTATCGTGGGTAACCTCGTCCATGTATGAAAGGTTTGCCGGTGGTGGTTACATGAGTGGTATCAAAATAGTGCGTGGTTATGCGGAGCCTGGCAAGGACAAAGACGGCAATGATCTCGCCCCGCCCGCGCAGAGCGGTCCTGGACTCGATGAACGACAACAGAAACTTTTGAAGAGGAGATCCGCACCCCCGACAACCAGTAGGCCCGACGAACCGAACGTCAAAGTACAGACCCCTGGAGTTGAGAGTGAGACACAACACGCTCGACTCCAGCGACAGATCTCGTCACTGGTAGAAAGGGAGAAGAGAAGCACGGGGGAGGCTGAGGAAGAAATCCGACAGCAAGAGGAGCAGGAGATCCGTGACGACTACAACGCTGAGACCGGTGAAACGCAAAGCCGTGACATCGAGCACCTGGTGCTAGTAACTCATGGCATTGGGCAGTTGCTGAGTTTGCGGTATGCGCCGTCCCCTGCGAACCGAAGCGCTATTCCCATACTGACGATTTCCTCGCCACGTAGCATGGACAGCATCAATTTTGTCCACGATGTCAACGTCTTGCGCAAGATGCTCAAATCTGTATATGCAAGATCCGCGGACCTTAGGGCCCTCAATGCGGAGCTTGGCGCCGAGTCTTGCAACTCCAGGGTCCAGGTTCTTCCAGTGTGCTGGAGACATTTGCTCAACTTCCCTCGACAGCGAGACAGGCGAAGCGAACACGATCTTGGCGATATGGATAACCAAGATGACGACTGTAAGCTACCCCAGATCACAGTTACCGAAGCAGGGCAGCTAACCTAGTCACAGATCCTTCACTCAAGGACATCACAATCGAAGGCGGTGGCGGCGCGGGCTTTGCTCGGTCCCTAGTCAGCGACTTGGCGCTGGACGTCCTCCTGTACCAGAGTTCTTATCGCGAAGAGATTTCGAAGATAGTCCTCGCAGAGTGTAACCGCATTTTTCGGCTCTTCCGGGAGAGGAACCCGAATTTCCATGGCAAGGTTCATCTCGTGGGTCATTCCCTCGGCTCTGCTATCTTATTCGACATCCTTTGCCGCCAAAGAGAACGCCCGCTGGCAGATAGCGCAAGAAATCCACTGCAATTCTGGCCAACACAGGCGCACCAAAGGGCGAAGCCCCAGGACCAGGCACTGGTACTCGACTTTGATGTTGACGACTTCTACTGCCTAGGTTCTCCAGTGGGGCTGTTCCAGATGCTAAAGGGACGGTAAGTGCCGCCGAAGCAAGCCGTCCTGATCTCAGATCCTACGACCTTGTGAACTCGCTAATACGTGGCTGATAGAACAATATCTGCCCGCCACGCCCCGCGTTCGCTACCGTCCGAGAGCCCCCTAAACCCCGATGCTACAAGCGACCCTTTTCTTGCAGCTTCAGTTGCCTCCGGGATGGAGGGCCTCTCCTCCACTAGCGAGCTCCCAACGTCGATGTCGTCACCGAAGATCAGACAACTCTTCAACATATTCCACCCCTCAGACCCGATCAGTTACCGACTGGAGCCGCTAATATCGCCGGCTATGGCGTCACTTAAACCGCAAGCGCTGCCATACACGAAAAAGGGCATCTTTGGGAATGTTTCCCAGCAGGGTTTCACTGGTATTGGAGCCAAGGTTGGACAAAGCGTGAGCGGCTTGTGGTCTAACTTGAGTGCGGGCATTGCTAGCAACCTGCTCAATCGTAGCCTGGGACTGTCCAACGAGGAGGCTGCCCGCATGACTGCAGATGCGCATGCGAGCGCGTCATCTGTGCAGCAACATGCTGTCCTTGGGGCAGGTACAAATATTTCCGCGGGCGGAGTGATCCCCGATGCTTCCAAGATGGGGGAAAAGACAACGGACCGTCAGAAGGAGCTGGCCAATACTGAGCCATCCACCAGCGGCAACGATCCCACGCTCATTGACGATGAACTAGAGACCTTGTACTCTCGGTTCCAGAGAACGCAGCATGATACGCCTACGGAAGACGGAGTAAATCAGCTGCCCGGAAGCGACGGCAAAGCAAGAAAGATGCGCGCAGAAGAAGACAAGGTCCGGGCGTTGAACCGCAACGGGCGAGTAGACTACAGCATTCAGGAGTTTGTCCCCCCGTCTCCAATTACCACTATACCTCGTTTGCTGATGGCTGACTGTACTTCTGTCTAGGGGCACTCTTGACTTTAACCCGATCAACACGATTGCATCACATATGAGCTACTGGGCAGACGAGGATATAAGCCACTTCATCCTGTCTCAATTGCTGTCAAACAAGTCCAAGGGTTAGATAAGCCCTTCCAGCATGGCATGCGATAGAGCGAGGGGGGTTTCTTACGGCTATACCTGTGCTTTGTCGTCTTCGGCCAGCTTTTCTTGTACTTCTAACAAGTAGTCGCTCCACTATGTATGTGGCAGGTTCCTCGGGTTTCCACCTTGGCTGCCTCCCACTCCTGCAGAAGCATGCAGGTGGTATTTCAC
>Ga0181470_100348_pt2 | contig 10253 bp, 7 predicted proteins | sample InSIn5SAF170_FD_119082 | JGI IMG/M metagenome (GOLD analysis project Ga0181470, IMG submission 119082) | Clean room microbial communities from NASA Spacecraft Assembly Facility at Jet Propulsion Laboratory, Pasadena, California, USA -... ...
TACAGCGATTCACCAGTTCAGCCCTCCTCATCGTGGACGCGACCTTCCGAATTAATAACAAAGGGCTACCATTGATTATTGTAGTTGGTAAGTCAAACCACGAGAAGACCTTCCCCGTAGCCTTCTCGTGGGCCCCTAAGGAGGATACCGATTCATATAATCAATTCTACAGGTGGTTAAGAGAGGAAATCTATACCAATAAAGTCCCCGAGCCTGCTGTGGTATTAACAGATCAATCCAAGGGGATAACAAGTGCTTATAACACCATGGGCTGTCTACCGAACTCACAGTTGCAGTACTGTAGCTGGCACGCAGCCGAGGCAATAGAGGCGTGGTACAGACAGGCTGGTAAGTATACCAAGGACCAGATCAAGGTCTTAAAGACCCACAGCTATACTTATATATTTTCTACAACTTTAGAGGCTGTGGAGTTCAACCGGAAGCAGCTAATTGACCTACTCCAGCCGGCTGACCGTCATTATATTGAGACTACGTGGAGGTCGAGAGAGAGTCGCTTCGTTAGTTATTACACCAAAGGACTGACTAATCTAGGTCAAACAGCGACCTCTCGGATCGAGGGGTTTAATTCGAAGATCCACAGGTATACAAACCATCAAATGCCTCTCCACAAGGCAGCCGATAAGTTGATTAGCTTTGTGGAAGACTCATATCGTGGATTTTTCGAGGAAAACGTTAATGCACGGGTAGAGAGAGGTATTGGTATTGATCAGCACTATTTCAACACTCTCAACGGGACAATAGCACTCCCAGCGATCGGACTAATTAACCAGCAATGGCAGCGACTATTAAAGAACTCACAGGGCAACTGTACGGGCCAATGGCGTAAGTAATACCTCCTCCCATGCGCTCACGATCTCGAGTTTGCCTACCAGACAGGGATAGCAATACCAAAGTCATTAATCCACCCACGGTGGTGGTTAGACGGTTATATATTGAAGGATCGTAAGTGGAAGCCAACTTACGGACCAATTGAGACTATGACAGCCCAGCAGCCACAGCAGCAGCCACTCCAGACAGGATTCAACGAGATATTAGAGGTCAGAGACCGTATGAAGCAGCCAGATCGGGTCATATTTGACCAGCAATTGCAGAAATTGTTTAGAGAGGCGAGGACTGCTGGCGAGACAGCTATTAACCAACCAACTCCATTACTTCCGGATCCCGTACCTCGCTTTATCAAAGCAATACCCAGAGTCAATGAACGCCTACAGGCCGAGATGAAGGCACAGGCGAGAGCAGCATACTAGCAAGATCGAGACGCAAAAGCGAGGGCATTAGCAGCTGTAGAGTCGCAAGGCGGGACCACAATAACTGTCGATATCGAAGACCAAGGCCTACCCCACAGGCCAAAAGCAGTCATTAAAGATCCAGTCCACGATCTCGATAGCAGCGAGGATGACCTCATTACCTCTATACCAGACACTCCACTACCTGCCTCGCCTGCCCCACCTGCTTCCACAGCACCTGCCAGATTAGCAGGCGAGCAAGGTAGAAGCAAGAGGGCGAGAGGAAGGACCTTGGACTACGCGAAGTTGGACAAGGGCGACAGTCAAGAGTTGAAAAAAGCGAGGGGCAGTCGATATTAGCAAAGCAAAGCAAGATCGCGACTCCACAGCAAAGCAATATAGCAAAGCACGATAGTAAAGCAAGCAAAGTTCAATAGCAAAGCAAGATCGCGACTCCACAGCAATAGCAAAGTTCAATAGCAATAGCGAGACCGTGGGCGAGACAGTGCACAAGCACTAATTATAGACTAGCAAAAGTACAAACTACTGACACCACGATATTTGCTATACACACACAAATAGCTGCAACTTTCGGCTTCATCACGTGCTTGCAGCTGCGCAACCATGAAAAATTACTGCTTACTACTGCGTTGAGGTTGCTTACCACCAAAAATGTATGAGGGAAGGCCTTGACGTGGTAGTTTGTGGGTCACGTGCTGTGGCTCAATAATTGGATGGTCTTGGCAAGTGGATGGTGGATGGTGGATGGTCCCGAGTCAAGTCCGTTGGAGAGAGCACCCAAAAATCCTCGGCATCTTTTCTCCGCCACTTTCCTTGTCTGCTAACATCCAACACTTTGACCTTGAGCAGTCTTTGCATACCTCGCGTCTACCGATCCAAAGAGGTGTTCAGGATGTCAGTATACCTGTGGTTCCGACTACCCCTGGTATAACGTTTGGATCAGGACCGGACGATTGCGCAATGTCGTGATAGCCACGCGTTGAACGTGAAGTCGCGTAGAAACGCGTCTTAGTAGAAATAGCTACAACGACGTTCTTCTATTGCACAGCAAAGCATGAAACATTCGAGCAATACTCCTGTCGTTGAGTCTGCGTTGTCACTCTTTAATCTTTCTTGTCACCTCTACGCTGGCACTGTCCCTCATTGGTGACTCGCAACTATGTCTCGTGCCATTCCCTTCCAATCCGTGCCTGTACAATTCTCTGTCAATGGCATATCAACAAAATCACCTCGAACCTCACCTCGCAAACCGACTAATGGAGTACCTCGTGCTGTTCCATCCTGGCTACGTTCACCTCACACATCAAAATGGCACCTTGCAGCAGACCTTCTCATCTTACAAATGGTCCTCCTCCGACAAATACATCCTGAAAGAATTGATATAAGTTGGCAGACAATAGCTGACCATCTTGTTAGGCGTGGTTATCTTGAAAGTGGCTTAACAGCTGGAAGTGTAAAGTAAGCTTACCATTATCGTCAGCATTTTCTCATACTTTCTATCGAATATTCCATCAAGACTTCGTTTCTACGGCTTCTGCTAACGAATGACCTTTTATAGAAGTCGCTTTGTTTCATTGATGCACAATGCTGTTCATCCGGATGCGTTGACCTTGAACAAACTATACGACCGCCTTGCCATACTATTCCATGATGGACATACTATCAAGGCGGAGCACTCAAGCTCGACCAAAGATCCAAATATAGGCATGCCAGCACATACATCTCCCTCCACAACAGGTCCCGATGCCACGTTCGAGGACAAACAGTTCGCCTTGAAAGTCATCGATCATGCAGCACTAAGAGCTCATTGTGCAGAAGCACTTAACGCTCATCATAGTCAAAGACCTGATATTATTGCCGGCAGACGACAGCTCGATTCAATACATCAACAATCGAACAAAGCTGTCAGTAGAGACTGCTCCTTCCGCTTTGGACGTGGGAGAATCGATCAAATGCCTACTCCACCATCATCCGACCCTATCGATTTTTCGACCCCCAAAACACTCGACGGCGTGGTAACAAGAATGACGAGTCACAAAGTTCAGTCAAAGGCACAGCCGATCGCGAGGACTCCATATCCTCCTGCAGCCGACATACAGTTCCCAAACACTTCACGCAAACGCAGCTACACTCAAATTTCTAATCACGAGCCAGATCTCAAGACTTCAACCCCGTCACTAGTCACGTCATCTGCAGCAAACAGCACATTAGAATGCATCATCCGCGCCGATACTCTCCAAACAGCACGAGAACGAGATCAACAAGCACGTGCCCGTCTTGAACGGCAACTAGTTGATCCCAAACATGCAAGAAACCTGTACCTCTCAGCCGTGAGCTACAAGCACCAAAACCGCAAACGTGAGACATGCTACATCCGCTACAAACCTGGAAGCCAACCGTCCCACGTTGATGGCGCCGGTGTGCACAAGTCTAGCAAAAAGAAAACCAAAAACAAACCCGAATTCATAACCAACAGAACAACAAGGTCCAGATTGTCAAGACGGCGTGACCGAAACTCCAAGTCAAAACCCGCAGAAGGAGGCTCAACTAACACCTCTCGGATCTCAAAACGCACAAGTTCGCACCTGAAACCATCCAGCAACAAATTCCCCAAGCAAAGCAACTCACCAAGACCCAAACCAAAATCCCTACCTCAATCCATCATCCTCCCCTCCGACACTGAAGACGATGCACCTCTAAAACTCTCCTCTCCAACTCAGCGAAGAAAATGGAAGCGACTCGTCGCCCGCATCACTCGAAAACACGCTGATTATCCGTCGACTGTCGACATTGACGGCAGTCACACCTCCTCTTCCCAGCAGCAGCAGCAGCAAAACAAGCAGCAAGAGACGAAAGACGAGCAGAAAGACAACAAAACGGACGTCGTACAAGAAGTATACGACCGCGTCAAGAGGAAGAGGATCGAGCGGGCGGGTATGGTACTCCGTTGATCACTTTGTAGTAGAGTACTGCAGTGTGATGTGCATTATGGTGTTGGTTTCTGTGTCGAGGGAATGGAACCGGGGATGGGAATCTGGATGTGGATTTGCGAGGACGGGGTGATTGGATTTAGGTGAAGGTGTTGTTGGGGAATATTGGAGGACGAATGAACTGGCTTTTTGTTGTATTAATTAGACTACTGCTAGTACTACATCGTCGGTGGGTGGATGTGCCTGCATAAAATAGGTATGTGTGCCCGTGCACAGCCGAAGAAGCATCGGAGCATTTAAAAATTGTTAACGTAGACTATGGTGTGGAAGCTGCTCCTTGGCTAAGCGACGTGCTCTCGACTTGCAGCTCGTTTAGATGTTCATTGATTCTGTGCTAATCAGGTCTTGGTAGTGCACAATATTATTGGATCCTGACCTTAGTATGTAGTCACACGAATTGATACAGCATACCTATCTACCTAGGTAGGTATCTACCTGCACCCATCCTGTTCATTGTACATCATGCGCCAAATCACTTACCCGCATCACTCCACTGCCCCAAGCGATAGCACACCACCCCGCAAACCTCGCGTTAGGATTCCAAGCCATAGCAGATACACCCTGTTCCTCATGGAAGATAAGCTGAGCTGATGCGAGTTTGTCAGAGCTAGGATTTGTGTCTCGGGGTGTCGCTTTAGATGATTTCTTGTGGGGAGCAGCGACTTCGATGCGTTCGGGTTGGAAGCCTTCGTGTATTCGGGATATGCCGGGCTTCACGTCGGCGCCGTGGTAGATGTCGATCTCAATTTTTGGTTTGGGTATCGCTGTAGGAAGGGTGGGTGAGGTGATGAACTGATGTGTTGGGGTATAGTCGGCTGTTGGTAAATCTTCGGGCAGAGGATGTTGCGGATGTAGTGAAGGAAGTGATGGCTGCCAGTCGTACTCGTAGATTTTCTGCATCCAACCGCTTCCTGATATATCAATGGCGGTGCCGGCAGCCATGGGTAGACATCTTCTGAGATGATTGCTTGCCCAAACAGAGCCTTGTGCATTAGCTACGAGTAGACAGGGATGGAATTGACTGGTTGCTAAACAGGTTGTAATACCGCTCGCTTCGGGTAATTTCAAGATCGTTTTTGAGGCGTAGAAATGTCGCAGACTATGACAGACAATCGTTGACAGGGCGGTACCGTCAGTTTGAGAATTGCCAGACGCATCATTAGTGGTTACGAACATCCGTGCGAAAGGGAGATAGGAGAGGTTTCTGGTTGGAAGTCGAGCTTTATGAATAGGGAGTCTGTCAATTGTCGGAGAACGAAGATCAGTCAGAGTCATTTCACCGCTTGCGGAGGTGGAACAGAGAAAGTGTGGTGTTTCCAATGGCACCGAGATAGCCATCACATATGTATTATGGACTTGCACAGTAAGATACGGTTGGAGGATGCCAGTAGTATCGCTAGTCTTGCAGTTGTATACCCGCACAGCGCCATCTGCACCTCCTATGAAAAGATCGTCTGAAGTGGCCCAGCAGAAAGTAGTATGAATTGTATGAGACGGTGGTTCTGCAATCATATGTGGTCGTTGGCATTCAAAGTACTTTGTTTCCGCATTATCTTCGAGGTTGACATTGACAAGCCGAACACAGCCGTCACTTGATAGCAGTGTAAGTCTACGCTGGCTTGGATCAGGCAATGATACAACGTCCAGCAACGGTGACCATTCTATACACAGGATATTACCCCATTTGGTGCACAAAACTTGCGAAAGATGAGGCAACGTGTCATAGTCAACTATGGCTGGAGTATCTGGGTCTGCGATGATAGCTTTGATCTGCCAGATTTGTACATGGGAAGGAAAGGCAGCCGATGGCGAGAATGCAGGTGCTAACCTGATAGGAGTAGGAATTGCAGCATCTCTTTGTGCTTGTGAACATTTGAGTGCAACAGCTAGAAATTGATTTTCTGTATTGATTGGTGCCCAAGCCAAATGCTGAGGTCTAGCACCAAAATTGAACAGCCAACCTTTGTGCCATGCATTACGCTCAGCACAAGGTATTGGAAGCTGTTCGTCGGGAGGTTGAGGTTGTGTCCAAGCTTGCGAAACATCGAAAGGTTGCATATGCTCGAGTTTGAATTTCCTAGCGGTACCCCATGGACCTAGCACAATGTCATGGTTCAGTCTAGCCTCCAAATACTTTTTTGCGTATGCATCATCACGAGATATAAGACTTGCAACTTGTGGCGAGGCTAGTCCGTCGTTCGACATTTCCTTCACAGTACTCTTTGAATGTACTGATGGCGATGATTTTGGCTTCAGATAGCCCTTCGACAGCAGCTTGAGTGCCGAAATAATGGACTGCCTGCTTGGCAAAGTCACGTCTCTGGCATTTATATGCCAAACATCTCGTGATTGAATGATTGGATACAGGTCATCCAGGTCAGGCCCGTAGTTTTCAATGTATATTTTGTCGTGTGTCCCCTTAAGATATTCTCGACCTTCTGGCATCATTCGATTTCGCAAACCCTTCTCTGTAGCTGCAGCTTTTGTAAATGGTCCCCGATGTAGGGGAACTGCTTTCGTCTTGCTTGGTGTTCGGATAGTGGCAGAGCTACCTCTGGTAAAATTGGTGTGGAGAATGAGATCGTTCAAGTCCTCTCCAGCTGCTGAATGTGTAGACGATCGTTCACCATCTTCAAATCCCTCCTCTTCAATGTCAACGTCAGGGTTTCCAGGTGGGACATGCTGGAACACATCGTCTCTCCGATCATGGATGGGTTCGGGTTCTGGACTTGTTGATGATCGATCGGATGATTCGGAGGATGCTCGAAGCATCTGCAGTGTTTCCTCTGTCCATGTAACAGTGTCTGTGTACAGCGTATTTGCTTTCCGCTTACGAGTCGAACGTCGGCCAGGTGCTGAATCCATTTTGTATTGCTTGCTAGAAGCTGTACTACCTATGTCAGTGTATAAGGTCTTTCTGTTAGCAACAGCTGAATTATGTCAAGCTATGTGGGCTAGTAGAGGATGTACAAAAGAATCAGCTGCGGATCATGCATAAACATAGAAGGAAAATGTGAGTAATTGATCATTCGAGTTCAGCATTTGCATTTTTGAAGAGCAGGCCATTGGTGCATCGAATTGGCAATTCAAGAGCGAAGTTATTGTCCAAGTCAAAGACTGGGAGTTTGTATACAGAAGCGACTTGTCTGAGCTGTATCACTGTTTGATATCTCTACCTCCTCATCACGTGCATCATCGATTGTTGCAGCAAAATCGGCCATTCGTAGGGGAAATTCATCGAATATGGTTCCACAGACGACTCAGCACTTCACATTGATATTACTGGCGCGGAAGATGGGCAAAGGACACCTTGCCTAGTGATCGGGAGGCATCAGCCTTCTACATTACTGTACGTAACGAGTACTACTCAACTTGCAAGATGCATGAATATTATGATACGAAGTGATCATATTGGTAGGAATGCTAGATGCACCTGTGCCTTGCAAGACACAGTCTATTTGTTCTTCGGTTCACTGGTCAGTGATCCCCGAATTGAAACCAAATTTAGCGATCACGGTAGGCCGATGGAGGTGGGGCCGTGGAAGCTTAAGCTTTCCGGGGCCTCTGATTAAAACTGGCCTCTTCCAACTTGCAGCATGAACTTACATTTGACGCGTGGCTTAATGCACCGTCATACAAGGATGGAGTTGAGCAGAGCGTTCTGCCATGCGGCGCTGACGGGCCACTGCCCTGCTTAGAGAGTGAAGAAAGTTGGATTTCATGCCTGTTTGCCTGTACCTAATCTTGTCGGACAGACAAAAATCTTAAAAACCTGTCAGATCAAAACCTACAGTACATAGGACACGTAGTAAAACACATGTATTCTGGTCCCTGTGCCCAAGGTTTCGTCATGTCTTGAGAAGGAGCCGCATACCATCTCTATGGAGTATAGCCTTACACGCCTTCTTGCAGATCTCAGACTTCAATATGGCAGCTAGCCTAAAGGAGTGACATGAGGCCTTCCTGTCATCCTGCCTTCAACACAGCCACCCTCATCCCCACACCGATCCTTCCTGGACCGTTGTGTGGGCACTTTCAACCAGCAAGACCTTCAATTCTGTTTCATATCGTTTCCTTCATTCTTGCAATGCTTTCACGGTCACTCTTGTTTGTATACCTCCAGTAATTTCAACACACCACAGTCGTTCGCTATGCTTTCTCTACAGAACCAAGTTCTAGTCACGTCCGCTGCATATCTCCTCTGCATACCAATAGTCTCCGCACAGGGCTGGTGGGGGAATGGCAATGGCAACGGTAACTGGAACGGCGATAATTGTCCGCCATGGGTGTCCACGGACGACTGCAACAACAACGGTGGCAGCAGCAGCGGAAGCGGCGCAAATTCTGCCCTCAACTCGTTCAATGCTGAAATACAACAACAAAGTCGAATCATTACCATACACGCAATACTGGCATGTTTAGTTTGGGTATTGTATGTTTCCACCATTATTTCCATTTCCCTCTAATCCGGCATATATTGACTATCTACAGCTTAATTCCTCTTGGAGGCATCCTCATCCGCTTAGGCATAAGAAGTCCCTGGATAGTCCGCATTCACGCCATTCTCCAGTCCCTCTCTTACCTCATCTACCTCGCTGCCGCCGTCCTTGGCATCTGGTTAGTAAGACTACTATCCGCCAGCTCCTTCGATGACTCCTCCGATTACTCCTACTCATTATGGTCCGACCCTCACCCAAAACTCGGCGTCGCAATCCTAGTCGCAGCATTTTTCCAACCTATTTTCGGTCTGATCCACCACACTATCTACAAGCGCCGTGTAGCCGCCACAAAAGCCGGCCGCCCAACAAAGCCACCTGGTCGCACAGCCATAGGCACGATCCACCTTTGGCTCGGTCGTCTCCTAATCGTTCTCGGGGTCGTCAACGGCGGCCTGGGTCTGAGACTCGCATCATACACTGACTACGATGGAAACACTAGGACCAAAGCAATAGCGTATGGCATAGGCTCAGGAATAATGCTGCTCCTCTACTTCATCTTCATAGTCCGCGGTGAAGTCAGAAGAAGCAAAGGCCTCAAAGAAAGCAAGCGCCAAGCAGACGAAGCAAGCAGGAATAATGTCCCGCTTCTTAATATGGGGGAAGTGCAAACAAGAGCCGTGGCTCCACCACTGTATACGGCTGAGAACATGAATGTACCGCCGAGTTATGAGGATAGCCAGATGAGTGGCCAGACGGGCAGCCAGGCTAGTGTAGTGAAGGAGGCGCATACCACAGCACGCTATCATTAAATTCACTGGTGTGGGACGAGGCTGGGTGCTATTGTCGCATCGTATATATAGTAGACACGAGATAATGAATGAGGACTCATGTACTGAAGGAATTAATTACTCAATGGACAACATTCCGTGGTCGCTCCTGAAGCATCAAAGCTATGAGTAGATACATCTGTATGTGTGTGTTGTATGTTAAAACAAGGTGACGACTACGTACCTGAACACATCAGCTGCTCGCCTATGGCTTCATAGCTGGGTCATGGTCGTTATGCGTCTTTGCTGCTATCATACTATATTGTAGTAGACGAAATGACGAATTTGGGTGTACTCATCACTGTTCACGAGTCATGTTGCCGTTCTCGTTGTCTGATTTAGGTGGTCAGAGTTGTGATCTTCAGTACAATGTAGACTACATGTACTTGACATGCCGGACAAAACACCATGTGCTGAGGATAACGTTTTAAACCTGGAAAGACAGTCAAGCAGGACTTGCAATGCTTATCAGCATAATTAGCATTCTTCTCAACCTCGATGCAAGATCAAAGAATATAATTGATTTCATGTAGTTCGAACAAGTTTATCTTTGGATTGGGGCGATAATCGACGTGTCTAACGTAGGTCCCCCCCTGATACAAAAACCAGAAATCAGCGTCTCGCACCCACCAGAGTCCTTCCTCACGGAACAGCTGTACACTCTCTTCAAATTTGGCGGCTCGGACAAGTCGTAATGCTCTTTCAGCCACCCACAATTGCGAGGGCGGT
>Ga0181470_100508_pt1 | contig 10247 bp, 8 predicted proteins | sample InSIn5SAF170_FD_119082 | JGI IMG/M metagenome (GOLD analysis project Ga0181470, IMG submission 119082) | Clean room microbial communities from NASA Spacecraft Assembly Facility at Jet Propulsion Laboratory, Pasadena, California, USA -... ...
GCACCGCTGGTACATCTTTTGACTCAGTATCCTTGGATGGTGTTGCTTCGACAGACGCATCCTTTTTGTCAACATCTGTGATCTGGTCTCTCGCCAATGCGCCTTCAAGGCCCTTTGTCTTTGCATCTGATTCTTCTGAGGGAGTCGGCCCTGGCAATGGGGTACTCTGTGCCTCTTCAACACTCTCTTGCCCTGCACTCTTGGCCTTGGCTGCTTCTGTATATCCATCTGGCCGTGACCACCAACTCGTCCAGCCCCACGCGTTTGCTGCTGCATCGGTTCTTGGAGGCTCTGGCGGTAGTGGAGGTTCGTCGCCGCCGGATGTCGGATCTTGCGCAGGTGGCGCCTCGGTCTGCTTTGCTGTCGAGCTCTCCGCTTCTTCCACTGCTCCATCAGAGGAAACTGTAATCTTGGTCGTGGATGTGGGTAGTGCGAAGCTCTTGCTCGACTTGCGCTTGGTGAGAAACCTCGCAGGAGAGTCGTTCTTAGATTTCTTCGCCTCTTCTCTGGGCAGCTCAGAAGTTGCACCTCCACTGACACTGATACCGATGGTTTCCTGTGCTGTTTTCACCACAGGAGGTGCTTTCGATCGCCAGCTGCCTGTGCCTCCCAGCCATTTCCGTCCACTCTTTGGTGTTTGCGTGCCCGTAGTTGTGGGTGTGGATGCGCCATCCGGTACTGTGGACGACTCTGATTCAGGCCGGCTCGTAGTGGTATCGTGCGATGTTGTACTTGCATCTAACGTGCCGATACTTGGCTCTGTGGTGTTGCTGGTAGTGGATACCTCGGCTGCGATATCGTCGGCGGGCGCCTGAGGGTTGGGCTTAGACTTCTTGCGTGGGCCCATGGCGTCTTGAGCGCTGGGCAGACAGGCAGTGTCGGCCTCAAGGAGGATGTAAGTGAATGCGAAGCATGTGAGCAAGCTTGCGCGTTCTCGTGAGCGGCTGAACGTGGATCAACAAAAGCCATGACGCATGTCACTGCCCCGTGCGCTATCAGAAGGGCAGGCGCGACCGCGGAGATGTGGCTGAATGTGGCGCAACCCCTCTTTCTGCCAGCGCCAAGGTTGTGAGCGGTGAAATTTATCGTTGTCGCGAACTTTGAACTTTCACGCGAGCGCCTCCACACCTCACCACCACGCCGAACCGCAGTCATGGCGATTCAAAAGAAGCACGGAAAGGGTCGTCTCGACAAATGGTACAAGCTTGCTAAGGAGAAGGGCTACCGTGCTCGTGCTGCCTTCAAGCTCATCCAGCTGAACAAAAAATACAATTTCCTCGAGAAGAGCAAGGTCTTGATTGATCTTTGCGCCGCGCCTGGATCATGGTGTCAGGTTGCCTCTGAGGTGCGCAAACAACCACCAATAGTACCAAAAGTCAAGCCTAACTTCGTACCAGGTTATGCCCGCGGGCTCCCTCATCGTCGGTGTCGATCTCGCCCCAATCAAGCCTATCCCACGATGCATTACCTTCCAAAGCGACATTACCACCGACAAGTGCCGCACAACTCTGCGTCAGCACCTGAAGCACATGAAGGCCGATGCCGTCATCCACGATGGTGCGCCCAACGTCGGTACTGCGTGGGTGCAGGACGCCTTCTCGCAGGCTGAACTTGTGCTGCAGTCTATGAAGCTGGCTACCGAGTTTCTCGCTGAAGGTGGTACTTTTGTCACCAAGGTTTTTAGATCCAAGGATTACAACGCCCTACTATGGGTTTTCCAGCAGCTGTTCATGAAGGTTGAAGCAACCAAGCCTCCCTCCAGTCGTAATGTCTCCGCCGAAATTTTCGTCGTCTGCCGTGGCTACAAGGCTCCCAAGCACCTCGACCCCAAGTTCCTCGACGCTCGCAGCGTTTTCGCCGAGCTTGCAGAGCCGGCGCCCAACAACGAAGCCAAGGTCTTTAACCCAGAGAAGAAGAAGCGCAAGCGTGGTGGTTACGAAGAGGGTGACTGGACCCAGTTCCACGAGGTGCCTGTGTCCGAGTTCATTCAGACCCCTGATCCTATCGCCATGTTGGGTAGCTTGAACAAGCTCAGCTTTGAGCAGAAGCCCAACGGTGACATTGCTGTTGCGACCATCGACAAGCTTCCAGAAACGACTAAGGAGATTCGAGACTGCTGTGCTGATCTGAAGGTTCTTGGTCGAGCTGACTTCAAGCGCCTGCTACGATGGCGACTCAGGGTCCGCGAGATTTTCGGTTTCTCGAAGAAGCAGAAGGATGAGGCTGCAGCTAAGGAGGCCGAAGAGGCCAAGGAAGGCGAAGAGGTTGCAAAGATCGAGGACATGGACGAGGAGATGAAGCTGCAGGAGGAACTCGAGAGATTGAAAGACAAAGACTCTAAGCAGAAGAAGAAGCAGCGTCGCATCGAGAACGAGCGCAAGCAGAAGGAAATCGTCCGTATGCAGATGAACATGGCCACACCTTTCGAAATCGGTCTCGAGCAGGCTGGTCCAACAGGCGAAGACTCGATGTTCGCCCTCAAGTCCGTCGACAAGGATGGCGCACTCTCGAAAATTGCCAGGGGTAAGATGGCGCAGGTTGTCGAGAAGGAGAAGGATGACTCTAGCGAAGAGGAATTGACAGACGATGAGGAAGGAGACAACCTCGAGCGCTACCTCGACTCCCAATATGACGAGTACGTCGAACAAAAGTCTGCTCGCGATGCCAAATACCGCGCCAAGCGAGCCAGGGGAGACAACGAGGACGGTGAATGGAATGGATTCTCGGACGGCGAAAAGGAGGAGAGCGACGACGAAGAGCTTGTACAAGATGCAGACAGCGATTCCAGCGACGACGAAGAGGAAGATGGACCAAAGAAACTAATCACAACCCTCGAACCTGAAGACGCTGCTGGCAGTGGCCTGACAAGACGAGCCGCACGCTTCTTCGACCAAGACATCTTCAAGGGCATCGATGGCTTGGAAGATCTTGAAGAAGACGAGGACAGTGGTATCGACGTCGAAGGTGAAGAGGATGTCAAGATGGAAGATGTCGAAGAGGTCACAGAGAAGCCTTCGAAGACAACTAAGAAGGCTACTTTCGCTGAGCCTGCCGCCGAAGAATGGTCTGATGATGACGATGACAAGATTGAAGAAGTCGCTCGTGACGAGTCACAATGGGAGCAAGACGACATGCCTATGAAGAATGGCAAGCCAGACATTGACATCATCACCGCCGAAGCCATGACCCTCGCCCATCAAATGGCCACCGGCAAGAAGACAAAGCACGACTTGCTCGACGACTCTTTCAACCGCTACTCCCTCCGTGACGTCGACGGTCTTCCCGACTGGTTCCTTGATGACGAGAACAAGCACTCCAAGCTCCAGCGTCCAACCACCGCCGCAGCTGCCGCAGCTATTAAAGAGAAGATGCGCGCCCTGAACGCGCGACCCATCAAGAAGGTCCGCGAAGCCCAAGCCCGTAAGAAGTTCAAGGCTGCCCAGTGTCTCGAAAAGCTGAAGAAGAAGTCCGCCATGCTGGCTGACGAAGAGGGCATGACAGAGAAGGAGAAGGCGCAGAGTATCGCACGCTTGATGAGCAGAGCGAGCAAGAAGAAGCCCAAGGGCAAGGTCAGCGTTGTTGTCGCGAGGGGAGGCAACAACGGTATCAAGGGTAGGCCGAAGGGCACAAAGGGTAAGTATAAGATGGTTGACGCGAGGTTGAAGAAGGATGTCAGGGGTGAGAAGAGGGCGGCGAAGAAGAGGAAGTAAAGGTTTTCAACATAGGGGGTGTTGAGTAGCATTATAATGGCGTTTACATAGTTGGGCAAATCCATGGATTTTGATGTTCCAAGCACACTGCTCACCAACGTGTATCGTAACACCATTAAAGACATCTTCACTTTATCCAACTCTACCAATCTACACCGCAAGCATCAATCTCGACTCCCAGCTCCACCCCGTTGCCCTACCCGGTCCGTCCTTGTCTCCACCAACTCCACACATAATCCGGTTCACGTCACCTCCTCCCCCGCCCTCTCTAGCCCAAAATCCTCCTACCGCGACGTCGCTGCCTCCGCCCCTGATCCAAATTCTGAGTTCGTCCTCGTGTCTGTACCCGTGGTGCCGGCTAGTCCACTAGACGACGGTGAAAAAGTGCTAGTAGTGGTGGCGGTAGTCGTCGAGGTTGTAGGTTGTCCAGCTAAACTGGGACCCAGGGCTGCTGAGAAAGCTAGCGGGATCATTGTTGGGTAATGTAGTGCGTGTATCGTCAGGAGGGAGGTGAAGACTTGGGAGAGCTGGTGTAAGGAATCGGGACGGTGGTAGAGTGCAGTTCGGATATGTGCAGAGTAGATATGGAATTCTCCTGGGACTCTGTCTACGGTGTAATGAGGATAAGTGCGTTATATATTCCTTCCTCTGTTCTTCGTATTCTTTCTCCCGATTTCCCTCTTACAACATTGTTTCCCATTCAAGAAGCAGGAATGCATCATTGTACTGCTCGAGATAGTAGTTTCGCAGTTGCGTGGGAGTTTCCTGGAAGGGAAGTTGATGGTCAGTACGTCTTGTGTTGCTTTGGGAGAAAGTTGTGGATTGAATTCGTGAACAGGGGCTGACGAAGGAGCAGGGAACGAATGGTTGGACGAGTGGACGAACAGACAGATCTTTAGATGTCTGGTCTTAGGTAAGCGTGAGGTAAATGGATGAGACTCAATGCTTGGCCAGATATATTGCTGGATTGGGGTAAGAAGAGTGTGTTTGTTCAGCTTGGTAGCTGAAGAATGAACGGGGCTTTGTGGATTAGTAACTGGAAAAGATGGTTATGTTGTGTGAGAGTTCAACGGATGTATCAAGGCTTCTAAAATGCGTGATCAGCGACGAACTCCGAGATTGGCAATAGTGAAGTAAGCAAAATGCATCAGCCTATAATCATAGACTATCGTTCTGAATCTCTCACTCCTGTTACTCTCAGAACTAAACAGGGCGTTGAATTAAATACAACCCGGCCCTTCACTGTGGTGAAATATAACAACTCCTGGTACAACTTTCTTCTGTGCGTGATACTTCCGTCGCGGCGTAAAGAAAAACTGCGCAGAGAAGGGCCAGGCGTACGTGCTGGATAGTATCGTAGTAAGTATAAGATTGTGAGTATGACCCATCATACAAACTATAAGGTTCAATTCTAGGTCAATCATGTGGATCCAAATGCCTTCGTCATGCTTCACCCTTGTAGGTGTACTGCTCTCACTAGCCAAACTGACTAGGAGCTATGCAGAAGCTATGCAGAAAGTCTGTAAAGAAGCAGAGCATCCGACGCGCGTCCAGCCGTTGATGGGGCACGAGGCGTGCGGCCCGCAGAGCAGGCGTGCTGTGGGAGCGCTACGGAGACCGGCCGTAGTGGAGACAAGGCAGATTTCTTGAGGTCTGCTGTTTGTAATTTGTAGTAAGGAATTGGAAGAGTATGTTAGATTTCAAAGTTGGGTGTTGTTTTGAGGTCGTTGATTGACACAGGATTTGGTCGCGAGATGACTAAACCAAGATATTTTTCTCCATTTTGATGTCGCTCAAAGCTGCCTTGCAACCAATATCAGCGAGGCTGAGCAGCAACGAAGCACTAACAATCATCACGAGACTCAGGATGGTGTTGACTGGACAGTTGTTGGAGCAGTGGTTCACTAGGCGGCGGTACGTCCTTGACAAGGCTAGCGCATGCAGGTGACGTCTTGAGGCTGTGGTCTCGGCGGGCGGCCTGCGCGATCAGAGTTTAAGATTACACCAGCCGTCGGCCAGGTCCACTCATCTCAACAACGAGCCAGTGCGCCCAATCCTCACAACGATCGCTGCATCAATTCGCATCGCTTTCCGTGTTGGCACCGGATACTATTCTTTCGCGACCACCACGTGCATCTTCCCGTCGCATCCGCATCTGCCTGACAGCTGGATCGCGGCCTTCCGAAACATCCATTGAATCATCACAACGCGCGCGCAGTAAACATGTCGGGCAATAACTACCAGCAATATGGCGGGAACCCGTATGGCCAAGCTGAGGCGGGTTACGGCGGCACCAGCAACCCTTATGGCTCGACCGGCTACGGGTCTTCAAACCCATACGGCGGCGGCGTAAGCATAGCAATTGCGCGCCTCAGCGACTTTCACTAATACAACAGCGTAGTATGACGAGCAGCCCAGCCGTCCCGCCCAACTAACCCAGGCCGACTCCAACTACTCGCAGCCCTCGCAATATTCGGGCGCTCCTGCGCAAACCCATGTACCGCACACAGACGCCACTGTACCAGCTCAGCCAACATACGGCGGTGGCCAGCAGCCTTATGGCAGCACCCAGCATGCGCAGCCGTCATATGGACTCGAGCAGCCTGGCACCAAACCACTGAGCCAGCAGGACTTCCTTCAGCGCATCGATGGAACCAAGAGCAGAATCACTGAACTTACCCAGGACATTGGTGCCATTTCCAACATCCACCAGCGCATGTTGTCGTCGCCTGATACCCGATCATCCGCCGAGCTAGAGAGCATTGTTTCGCAGACACAGATCAGGAACACGCAGATCAAGGACGAGATCAAGTTCCTTGAGCGCGATGCTGCAAGAGATCCCAACAACTCGTTGAAGAGGACCCAGGTTGAGTCGCTGAAGAGGCAGTTCAAGACCCAGCTCGAGGAGTTCCAGCGGGAAGAGGCCGACTACTCCAAGAGGTACCGCGAGGCTATCGCCCGTCAGTACAGGGTGATCAACCCTGAGGCCACCGAGGCAGAGGTACAGGAGGCTGCGAATGCTGACTGGGGTGACGAGGGTATCTTCACACAAGCTGTACGTCTATCTTGCCACATTGTATTGTCGATACAATCTAATCACTTCTACAGCTCAAGAGCAACCGCAGCGGGCAAGCGTCCAGTGTCCTGGGTGCCGTTCGTGCTCGTCACAACGACATCCAGCGCATCGAGAAGACCATGGTTGAGCTGGCAACACTCTTCCAGCAGCTCAATGAGCAGGTCGTTTACCAGGAGGAGCAGACGGTGCAGGTCGAGAACCAGACCATCCAAGTCAATGAAGACGCCAAGCACGCAAACACGCAACTGGACCAGGGTATCAAGTCGGCCAGGCGTGCACGGAAGCTCAAGTGGTGGACACTGTTCGTTGTCGTGCTCATCATCGCCATCATTGCTCTGGCTCTTGGTCTTTACTTCGGTCTTAGGAAAAACAACAAGTAAGAAGGGAATCCGAGTCGTTCGCTTCTGGCCGCTCGCAACGGACGCTGGGCAGAAACAACGTGGAGTGGCATAATAAGATGCAGACGTGTTAGAGAATCGTCCTTAATAGTAATTGACGGCTGTGTTAGCAGTCCGTATGTGTATAATGATAGTTAGCAAGTAGCACGAATTCGCATGATCAGATCCAATGAAACAGTCTTGGGTGATCCTAATCACGATCGAGGCTGTGTTGACAGGTCATGGTTTACGACACCAGCAAGGGACACCATCTCGCACAGTCAGCCTCGTAACAAGCAGAGCTGCAACCGAGTGTGCCGTTTGACTAATATTGGAAAAGGTTGCATCTGGCGCGTGTTCTACGCCACTCGTGTTGGCTAAGCTCTGAGTTTGCCAGTAGCCAGCCACCAGTGCATTCCAATTCTCGCAGCTCGTCGCCAGCGTGTTGTAGTGCCAACACGACTCAGGCTGCAGCGCATCATGTTTACCATGCGCTCATGACTTCAATTTGGGGCAGCTCCACAGGCCTCTCCACAGGTGGCAGCACAACCAGGAACTGTAGCAGCGTTTTGATACAGATCTTCGTTCATAGGCACAGAAATGACGGCGACGCGCGTTTCAGCAGCTTCTGAGGCAGACTAAAGAAGCACGATCGCCGCGCGACCCAGTATTCTCGGCCACGGCTTGTTCGCTGCTGGGCGGCTCCTTGGAGTGCTTGGTGAGCTTTCTCAGGGGGCTCGGCGGAGGCTTCTGGGATTTGGCAGGCGCCACCCTTGTCTCTGTGGGGCGCGCCGGCCAATCAAGCGGCCACCGCGCATTCCGCAGATGGCAACCGCCAGGGCTACTATGCAGCAAGTGGGTTTGCCTAATAACCCGCCTCCCCAACTTGTTTTGTGTTGCCATTGACTTCCTCGCCGTCGACTTTACTTTCGTGCGCGACTTCTTCTTACACCCTTCTAATCGACCTTTTCGCCCAGGCGTATTACTCTCGTTTGCTACTGCCTTTTCACCGTCTGTCGCTTTCAGCTGCTTCGTCCTAGTCTTCGACAAGCTCTTCTCTCGCCACGACTTGAGTCAACAAATCTATTCCATCACTCTCACACACAACCACTATCACCATGAAGACCGCCGCCATTGCTGCCGTCGCTGGCGTCCTTGCCACATCTGTCTCTGGCTCTGCCACTCCCGTCCAGAAGCGTGCTGATGTTACATCCATCACCGTCAAGGGAAATGGTGCGTTGTCGAATGATTTGCATTGAATAGCTAGAGTAAAAGCTAACCCTGACACAGCTTTCTGGAAGGGCAACCAGCGTTTCTACATCCGTGGTGTCGACTACCAGCCTGGTAAGAACGAGCATTCGCACTCGTCTGACACTGAACTGACAGTAATCAGGTGGCGCATCTGATGCAAAGGACCCCATTGCCGACGAGGCTGGCTGCAAGCGTGACATCGCCAAGTTCAAGGAGCTCGGTATCAACACTGTCCGTGTCTACACTGTCGACAACACTGCGTCCCACGACACCTGCATGAACGCGCTCGCCGATGCTGGTATCTACCTCGCCCTTGATGTCAACACCCCCAAGTACTCCTTGAACCGTGCTTCTCCCCAGGTCTCCTACAACAAGGTTTACCTCCAGAGCATTTTCGCAACCGTCGAGAAGTTCGCTGCCTACCCCAACACTTTGCTCTTCTTCTCTGGTAACGAGGTCATCAACGACGATGCTACCACCAACTGCGCTCCTTTCGTCAAGGCCGTCACTCGTGACATCAAGTCTTACATCAACGCTCGCAAGCTCCGCAAGGTCCCCGTCGGTTATAGCGCGGCCGATGTCGAGTCCAACCGTTATGAGATGGCCGACTACAAGAACTGCGGCGAGGACTCTGTTCGCAGCGACTTCTACGCTTTCAACGACTACTCCTGGTGTGACCCAAACACCTTCACTGGTGCCGGTTGGGACCAGAAGGTCCAGAAGCTTAACAACTACAGCATCCCCATCTTGTAAGCGTATCCGTGGTGTCATTGTAATGCATTTGCTAACCTGAACAGCCTGTCCGAGTTCGGTTGCAACACCAACAAGCGTGAGTTCAACGAGGTCAAGTCCATCTACAGCACCGACATGTCTTCCGTCTACTCTGGTGGTCTCGTCTACGAGTACTCTCAGGAGGACTCCAAGTACGGTCTTGTCGAGATCGACGGCTCCAGCGTCAAGGAGCTTGACGACTTCACCACCCTCAAGAACGCCTACGCCAACGCCACTGACCCCTCCGGCGACGGTGGTTACAAGTCCAGCGGCTCGGCTTCCACCTGCCCGGACAAGTCCTCCTCCTGGAACGTTACTATTGCCGCTGACAAGCTCCCCGCCTTCCCCAGCGGTGCCAGCGACTACCTCAAGAACGGTGCTGGTGACGGCCCTGGCCTCAAGGGCGATGGCTCCCAGTCTGCTGGTTCCCAGGAGACCGACCTGGCTGGTGCCGGTGACGGCGCTGTCACCTCCGGAGGCACTGCCGGCAGCACCGGTACCTCTTCTCCCAGCACGGGTGCCGCGTCCACTCTTCGCCCCGGCGAGTTCTCCGTCGCTCCTCTCGTTATGGGCGCCGTTGTTCTCGTCTCCTCTGTCTTCGGTGGACTCCTTGTCTTGTAAGATTAGTCGCCTGAGCAAGGCCGTTTCTCCCATATCCTAACTTGGTATGAAAATACGGGTTGGATGTAATGCAAAGACCCAGTGCGGGCAACGTTTTCTTGATGTTATTTTTCTTTGGTTGTTGGCTGGTAACGAAAGTCGACCTGGCGTCTTTGACTAGATTCGATCATTTGCGATCGTTGTATATACCGATTAGCGGATCGCGTGGCATGGCTGGTTGTGTCTGAAAAGAGTGTGTAGGAGGAAGACAAAAGCTCTGCGCGAGAAGGGCGCAACATCGAAAGATGGTGTCGTCGGATCGTCAAAACGCTATCGATAAGCAGCCACTCTGCGACGCGATTGCGACAATTCGCCGAAGCGGAGACATACGAGAGACGTCACCAGAATAGACCAATGGTAATTCCAACTTTTCATCTTAATTCTACGGTATATACAACGATC
>Ga0181470_100225_pt1 | contig 10239 bp, 14 predicted proteins | sample InSIn5SAF170_FD_119082 | JGI IMG/M metagenome (GOLD analysis project Ga0181470, IMG submission 119082) | Clean room microbial communities from NASA Spacecraft Assembly Facility at Jet Propulsion Laboratory, Pasadena, California, USA -... ...
TTTATCTCTACGGACACTCATGACCTATTATTTGAGGATAACTCTGCTAACACTACCGAAGTAGTACATGGCTGTATTTCGGCCTTCATCTACCTTCCTGGGAGCTCTCCACGGTATGTCTATCCACACTCGAAGATTAGTCACATGAGACTGATTTCCACCAGATTTATTTCGGGACATTCAGCTTTATTGGGTATGCTTGGCATGTCATTCTGTTTATCAGCTTTCATGCACGTTTATTGTGTACGAGAGAACAAGCGTCGAGATGCATGGGCAGCACAGCATAATATGAGCCCTGAGAACTATACGATTGAGCAGAAGCAAAGCGAGAGCGACAAGGGAGATTATGCCACGTTTTATAGATACACTGTATAGAGAAACATGCTCGAAGCAAGTCACTATGACATGGTAGTCGTCATTGGCCATTGCAGGAAATGCCTGAAGCTGATCTAGATTTATGGGACGGCGGAAAAAGCCTGGTCAAGACGATCGTAGACTTCTCAACCATAGCTATAACCGCCTCCAATGATAATGACATTGTAGAGTAGGGCCTCAGCACTCTTCCACCCGAAGAATGACCTAACCTACGAGTGCCACAGAAGTATAGACGCATGATTTTTGAGCTGCGAAGCAGACTAAACACCAGACCAAATACATCGCAGCGTTTCGGTGCGCGAAGCGCTGAAAGGTTGCTGGAAGGCATCGATTGCCAATTCAGACACCTATAGAGTGACAGACAGAACAGATTTTGACGGCCTTTCCCTTGTCGAAGTTATATTGAAGTCGGCAGGAGCGCGACTGCTCTCGGCTTTCTTTTCGGTAATATGTTATGGCTGAGCAGGATGAGGATGAGGATGTCAAAAGCTGGAGATTTCTCAAGTATGGTAGTCAAGAATTCAATGATGCTATGGGTCGAGAATCTTGCGCGACTCTTTGATAAAATGCGTCTTCCAGAGGTTCGTTAAGAGGTATCGACTCGTAGATCGGGCTGAAGGCTCATGCAGCCATGTACTACTTCGGTAGTGTTAGCAGAGTTATCCTCAAATAATAGGTCATGAGTGTCCGTAGAGATAAATTGCAGTATATTCATGAGAGAATTCGAAGTCTATGCGCTATTGAGTAGCATTCCTGGTAGTTACAAGCAAGGAGGAGTGACTGTTTTTAATAACATCGACCTGGTCCTCCACAAACGAGGTGTATAGCATACATACGGCCGCTGATCAGATGATCAACAGCAGAAGTAGATATACGCACGTTTCGCGGTTGATCTTGTGAATGCAATGGTTTCACCGTCGACTTGAGCACAGCAGAGAGGCCTGCCGTTTGATTGTGTATGAACACTTCTGTTGTAAGCATTACTCAGACATATTATACTGTTGCCACGTACTTTCTCAATCTTCACTGCTTTATCCCTGAAGATACTGTAGCTGCTCATTCCTCATTGTTCGTTGTAGCTTCGAAAGATGTCAATGTTTGGAGGTTGGCTGGACTTCTGCTAGTGCCAAGTGATATCAAAACCCATACTTCTGTTTATTTCATTCACCATTGTCTTGAGTTACTAGCATCACTTGATCAGTGCGTCTTAATACATACAATGGCAAAATTAGATGTAGCTCATCCATAATTGAGAAACTCCTTCGTGTGTCTGACAACACGAAACCCGACATTGAATGCTTCGCTTTTGCAAACATACCCCTTCCCGCAGCTATACACTGCTTATTCATATTCTCAATTATGGATGATTCTTCTCCTGAAAGAGCCGTTTCCATTGGAGCACTTAAGCAGCGGTTGCTCCGACAATCCAAACGCGACGAGACGAATAATCAGCGTGAAGCCCAAGGTCTCCCTCCTATACCATACAAGCAGAACAAAGCCTTCACAGCCGAAGAGCTCGCAAAAGTCGCAGGCTATACCCCCCAACCTTTTCGCAACAAGAAACGAGATCAAGAAGCGAACGCTCGCGACGAAGAAACACGTTCCCCCGGCATCAGTTCCACGACGACAATGGCTCCACGAGGACGACCGACAGAAGGAGACGATCTCCCTGAATGGAAGGATGTACCCGTTGATCCACTCAACAAGGTCATGCTTGATTATAATGATGAGCATGCTCGCGTAGTCTTGCGATTCCCACAGAAGTTCAAGACCGAGTATAACAAGCTCGTCAAAGCTGGTAAGATTGTCGCAGGTGTCATAGGAATAACAGCTCTAGCAAGCTCTGTGGCTGGGGTTAGCGAGAGTCTCTCCTTGGGTCTGGCTGAGGTTATTCGCGATGAAGCAGTTAAGAAGAATATTGAAAGGATCCGAGAACAGAACAAGCGTCGAGCCGAAACCAACTTGATGAAAGCAACTGAAGAGTCTTACAGGGCTCAAAAGCCATTCGATCACATACAGTCTACCCAGCTTCGAAGTGAGCATCTGGATGTTGAGAAGCTCTTGGAGATGTCAGGAGATAAGATTGCAGAGTACATTGGTCAGCACAATCAAGGTTACTATCTCGCTTTGCTTGAGCGTTACAAGGTACGTAGAATCCAAATGTAGAAAGAATTCATTAGCTAACCTATACAAGTTTTATATTCCAGAGGCGTATGTCCGAGTTGTCACGTATGTACTGGCTCTTGATGTGGAGGAGGAAGAAACCCTTGCAGACTCGGTAATCCCAAAGGCAGTTACTCGCAGCCTCGACGCTTCTACTCTTCTTCCAAGCCATGCTGAAGCGGAATCCGCAGTCGATGAGGACGAAGTGGAGGCAGAAGAAGACTTTGAACTTATTGAGAAGGAGGACACAGACGAAGAATAGCCATTTCGCGGTTGGAATCGTTTCTAAGTAAGCAACAGCTCGCCTGTTCCCTAAACTTAATCGTACAAGCTTTGTAATAGCGAACTTTCCCAACTGACATGTTTATAGTGTCGCTCAAATCTTACTCGCATTAAAGTCTATGTTTCAGGAGGCATTGGATGTCACAGAATGCAACAACTCCAACCAGATTATCAGCCTTGGACGATACTCGGATGGTCAACGCTCTTATGAGTTCCATAACGCATCTAAAAAATGGTTCAGTCTCTTTAGCTTGCCTGTACATCACAGAATCTTGGTTTTCAATGTTAATTTCTCAATACTTGGAGGTGTTAGTTGGCAATTTTGGGGTACTGTGCGAAAAGGTTCTGGTAGCTTCTTTAGATCTTTTACAGACTTGGAAGGCCTCTACAAGCCATAGAATAGGTAGAAATTGAATGATAGACTACCTACTACAGTTTTTATGCTATATCCAATACAATTTATGCATGCTAATCCCGCGACTGCTAAGTGTTGCTCTACTGTTGCGTCTGTCCACTAAATATGAATTGTTCTCTGGTGGAACAGCAAACACAGGCTCACAATGAAATGTCAGCTTCTGAGCACGTGAGACTAAGGCAGTCCATATAGCATGTGGCTATCTTCAGGATGTTATGTGAATAGATATTCACGATTCTTAAACCGCGACCAAGTGGGTTCTTCGAAATGTCTTGGCCGACGGTCGTGGACCATTGTTTACATGAATATCAAACAAGAGAACTACCCAACCACGTTTCTGGCACATTCTTAAGTCAAATCCTTGGAACCGCTCCATTTGGTTTCACAACTCTATGAAGAGTTGAGAAGTACAAAATTTCTTCTTGAGGGCTGAATGAACCTTCAAACTTCGTTCTTCGAGTTTGCGGAAGGTGTCTTCTCGCGACGAATCTGCAGCACGTCGATGTCATAAATCCTCAAATCCTGCTCATTGTCGTTTAGATCTGCTTACTATATTCTGAAGATAACACTAGATACTCATCCGACATGCCGCCAGACCCGCCTCGCACGAAGTCGTCTCGAACGCAGGCGCAACGAGACAAAGCGAACGAGGACCGTAGGCGACAGCGTAGAAATGTACAACTTAGGGCTGCGGGCGAACCTACCGAGAAAACCCCATTGCAGCTCGAGCGGGAGCAGAAGAATGCGGCAGGAGTTTTGACCGGGAGTGTCAAAAAGAGCGCTGGCAACAAGAGAAGAACTACTCGACCAAGTGATGTTTTGCTTGGTATTCGAAATGACGATTATGATGACAATGCCTCGGATGATGATTCAGGCAGTGATGGTGACTACACTCCCGGTATCTATGAAGATAATTGGAACTATCAAGGTCAACCAAGTAAAGACGATATTTTGAATATGCATCTTGTGAACAGGAATGGAGTCTCTGTTCCACGTCTACCATCAAGCGTCGTTCTCACTCCCGAGCAACTAGCTTCAAAGAATGGTCTCGAGCTTGCAAGGATTCTGGGAGGCCAAACTCATGCTGCTTTATTTGAGATGGTAATGAATATGAAGGTATGTATCAACATCATTGCCGATAGTGTTTTGAGTGCTGACTTATGGCTAGCACACTGATATCATGGCATGGCGGAAACTACAACATGTTGTTACTGGAATTACCGAAGAAGAAGCTACTGAAGACAAGTACCCTCCGGAATGTTTCGAATCTGATAATGCCGAATTCAAAAACCACCTCAAGTCTGAAACATTAAGCGCAAAACGGGACTCTGCGGAGGACAATGATCATGACATGGCCGATCTGACTGATGGTAGTGAAGAGGGCACTCACTTGACACAGAAGAGCGTCAACAAACAACCCCCAAAGCTGCCAAAGGTACAGATCAAGATAGGAACCAATGCTGATGAGGTAAGAGTCCATCTCTCATTCTTTTCCATGACACATCTGACAAAGATCTAGATTATGAATGACCTCATGAAGGGCTTTAACTATCATCATGGCGAGCGTGCTCATTCATCGACTGTCACACTTCAAACTTCCGAAAGAATCAAGCAAGATCGTGAGAATCGCTTCCAGGCTTTGAACAATGCCAAGCTCAAGCGTCAAGAACGAGTTCAGAAAATTAGAACGAATCACATACCTACTGGTTTTCGTGCTCCAGCAGTTGCACGAGCGGCATTCGATGTAGTTTCGAGTCAAATCGAAGGGCCTAAAGGTCATTGGAACAGTAGTGCAGAGTGGTTTATGGCGACATTAGATGTCATCAACTCAGATGAAGACCTCTGTCTGGCAATGTTCGAGCCAAAGACTCATTTCTTTTTGGAAGATTTGAAATCAGCAATGTTAAAAGCTGATCAACAACGAAACTTGGTCCTTCTTGAACAGAAAACTTTGAAAGACTATGCCGACTTGATGGGCGCTGAACCAGACGCCATTTTTCAAGACAGCTTTCTCTTCTTCAAAACGAGAAGCTCTTGATAAGCTTGTTCCTTGACAACTTACCCTCAATCACGATATGCGACGTGCTGAGCAACGAAATGACCCAAATTCGAGCGTGACTGACCGCTTGCATAATGTTGGTTGATTTTACTGTTATCGGAAAGACCTGTTATGGTCACGCTAGAGTTAAAGATGATATGATTGCACTAGATGAGGATTTCAATGGTTTATATTATTTTGCAAAATGGCGTTGAGTTTGGAGGATAATGATACCCATATATATTTTGATGCAAGTATCTATATATTATATTGAACGCAAAGGTTCGTCGCTTTACCTTATTGTGACATCGACAGCCCAAGCCATCTCAATGCTTGTCAGTGTAATGCGCGCCTCAATTCTCTTGGCACTTAAGCGAGCGTCTGCCCCTATGTGGTGGGATCCATCGTGTAACAGCGATACGATTATGGTTCCTGCATCCTATTCTCATCTCCTCTCATTCGTGAAGCAATTGTCGATGTGTTCCTGTTTCCATATGTATCTTTCTTGTAGCATATTAGTGTACAAGGAGAAAAGTTATCATGGCTAACGTGCTTTCGATTGTTCTACTGCGACGATACTTATCAGTTCCGCAATTCCCACTTACTATAAAACGACAATTGAACTATTATCTGGAGAATTCAAGGTGGTGTTTTGTGACAAAAGATCATGATTTCAAAATTTAAGCTAATCGCAGTAAATGTGGGGTTACCCCGGCCATGGTTCCGTGGAGACAGAGGGCTACGGCCTTAACCGTATCCAAGCCCAATTATAGTATACCGACCTTCCTCATTACAGCCAGTGCTTTTAGAGTGGTGATTCTAATTACGTGGTCTAGGACGCGTGGCACGTAAACAAATTTTCTCAAAACTTCTACAGTAAATATGCAATCATTCGAAATGCTTGCTCTGAATCCTGTACATGCTTGTCGCTCGTAGCCTCATGGTACAATGTCATACTGTCACCAACTGTTCTTATTCTTATAAACTCACATTTGAATCATAAATTATTGCCTGGTCGTACAGGGGCAGGCACGTTGCGGATGTTCATCCAATTCGTTCTGACCTCAAGATGGCAAAGGACCACACTTTTGATCCTCCTCCTCGTGGTTGGCACGATGCTCTTGCAACATTTTCTCAACCAACCCTTTCGTGAACCTCATCAGCCGTCTATCATCCGCGACAATCTTCTTTCTGCTACGACGTCTCAAGATCTTCCCTCGATTCCGACGAAGAATAGACCACCAGTCGAACATGTCGCGGAGAAGACACCTCTCTTGATCGGATTCACTTCAAATTGGCCGATGCTGCAACAAGCTGTAGTAAGCTATATTGTTGCAGGATGGCCACCGAAGGACATATATGTTGTTGACAACAGCGGTACTTTGCTCTCAAACCGACACAACCTCCTGTCGATACAGAACCCATCCTACCTGAACTATTCTCGACTTCAAGATACACTTGGCGTCAATGTTGTCACTACTCCTACCCTACTCTCATTCTCACAGCTGCAGAACTTTTACCTTTACGAGGCACTCCAAAGGAACTGGACGCACTTCTTTTGGTCTCACATGGATTCCGTCGCGCTTTCTACCACGAATGCAGATCCAAACGCGGCTTACCAGTCGTTATATCTTCGTGCGGTTCAAGATCTGCGGAGTAGCGTCGCTTTGAAAGACTGGGGAATAAAATATTACACCTACGATCGTTTCGCCTTGGTGTCCGTTGCGGCCTTTGTCAGTGTTGGTGGCTGGGACACCTCAATCCCGTTCTATCACAGTGATTGTGACGTGTATGAAAGGCTTAAAATGAATGGGTATCACAACCCGTCGGCTGATATTGGGAACATATTCGATGTGGGTGACGCGATGGAGGATTTGACCCTTTTGTACGAAGCTGGGGCACCCGGATCTGTGTTGTACGATGAGCTGCAACGTAATCTTACGAAGAGTATGGACGAGAAAAACGGTATGGTGGAGCGAAATACATGGCAGATGAGGCAACAGGGAGGTGTGGGCGAGCCATTCTATCGCAATCAGTATGGAGAAAAAGTTGTTCGCCAGTTGATGATTTTCACCGGGCGAAAAATATTTAACAAGAAATGGGGAACTTATGAATGCGAGCTGATCAACGCAGGTGTTCATCGTGAAGATGCCTGGAAACATAGGTGGTGGATATTATGATTTTCAACAGTAGCTGGATGAATGCTTGCCTCAGCACGCTTCCAATACGTCCAAGACAGTATTTACGTTCCTAATCAATGTTAATAATCGTTCAAATCATAACAAGTAGAAGTATGGCGACATCTCCAATTCTTCTCCACTACACAGCTTCCAGGTTGATCGAGCAAATCGACTTCAGGCCAAGAAGAACATCAAAACACAACTAGTCAAGCATATGCGGAAGAATTACACGTCTCGTGGTTTTCGATCGGTACAAGCGATGCGCCCTACCTTTGACCATGTCTTGAATGATCGAGGGGAGCAAAGGCATTATGGCGAGACAGTGAACAGCTATTCACTGCCACTATGAAGTTCATGAACGAGGAACCCGCATCTAGGCTCGTTCGGATTACTGGGGATAAGGATCGATTGCTAACGCCGTTGAATGCTGACGTTGCAAAGGCTGGAGCTAACAGAACGCATGACTTGTTCTTGAGACGTTCACTGGAGGTGTATGCCAACTTATACGGATGTGAGCCACCCCCGATTTGGGAGGATGACTTTAGAGTCACCAAAGCATGATCCTTTGACTTGAGGAGGATTGTTTAGATTTTGCCTTGTAGGGTTGAGAATCACTATGTAATAGGACGATGTTTGAGTCAGATGAGAATTGCAAATATTTGTGGAAGGTCTGCTGATATTTAGCATGATGAAAACAAGCAACTTGTATATTTGTTGATAGTTTGATTTAGCTAGTATGACTATCTAACAATCCATTCAGGAATTCATATAAGAACATACTCTGCCGTCTCTCTAGAGCCATTTCACTAGACCTTTTCAATTCCTGAAATCACGTACTACTCTCCAGTTGAACAGCGATTGCGTCTGCCTGTTGACCTAGCTATTTGTTACAGTATATTCTGATATCATCACTCTCCAAGACAAATTTGTTCTCAACTCAGCCAACACCATCCAGTGGTGAGGATCCAGAAGCTGGCTTGTGGTGATTCACGTATGGCTCCAGGCGTTCAAGCTGACTTTGACTTCAATGAACATTGTTCAGAAATAAACTACAGACGAGAACAATCATGACAATACGATCAAATCAATTGGCCATGGTGAAGTGTTGTACAACTTGATCGTTTCCGGCACTTTTCTTTGTCGAACCTAGCTTGACGTTGTTGGCTGTGATGCTATGCAATTTACCTCCCAGTAGACCGTCTTTGACTTATTTCACCACCTGAGCACGCGAAATACAGTTCCTCGGATTATATATAACTACTTCTTCGATCCTGGGGACATGTCGTTCGCACTGCATCACGAAATTCACAACACTTGGTTCATACAGACTCGCATCGAACAGCAACTTTCCACCATATTTGATCTATTACAATCCAGATACAGCCCTGAATTAACACAGTGATTACATAATATAACGTCCAATCTTCTCGTCATCATCTCGGAACGATGGAGAACAACTCGGCTGACGATCGCCTCCCTCACGAGCGAGAAGGGACCTCAAGCGCGTCTCAAACAAACACTTCATCAGGAGTAGCTAACAGGTACTGCAAAACTCCCTTTCTACTTGATCGCTGACCATAACTAACCTGCTACTCCCTCTGCAGCGGACCTGGCAGCCTTCCTGGCTCCGGTGGGCAAATGCTGCCACCACCAGTCATTAAGCGACCTCGAGGTCGTCCGCCAAAGAACGCGACTGCGGCAGCATCTGCCCCGACTACACAGGCTGGATCATCCGAGCCACGCCAGATGAGCATGCAGGAGACTTATGCAGCCGAGGAAATGGCTGATAGCCTCAACGATCTACCGAGAGGTGACCGCGAGCAATTCCTCAATGAGGTTAAGGTAAGTCCTATCTCCCAAGTGTATCACTTCCGCGCGCTCATAGTAGATTGTAGAGAGTGGACGGACCTGCTAGCCAGCAGCTCAATAATCAAGTCCTAAAGACGTATAACAGCGACAGATTTGATTTCTTCCCAACTCGTGACCATGATGGGGCGGTCTATCGTGTTCACAAGACTTCTGGATCGGCGCATCCGCAACATAATAATGGCCAGAGTGCGCAACAACCGGTGAGTTATAAGATTAAACGTGATTTAATAGTTTATGATTATACTGATATGCTCTCAAGGAAGCACCACAACAAGACGAGAAGGCAAAAGGGCCTTCGGAAGGTCCTGTCACCTACCTCGAACACCAATTTGACACCGTGTACAACCCCATGAGCAAATAAGACATTGGTTCGAGTTCGTTCTTGGATAGAGAATAACGGCAGCTGGTTACTGTTGGAGGTAAAGCGTAGACGGTACGGAACTTGTTTGCATATACTTTGGAACTTGTCAAGCACGGCCATCTTGGGAATGGAATAATATTCTGGATGGAGCAGTTTACAGTTAGAATGATATCTTCCAAACTATCCCAATGACAAAAACTGATGACCAATCCATCTCTCCCTATCTGTTGCATCCTCAAGGTGCTGACGGCTTTAACGAGCAACGAATCATTCAGTATCATATCAAACGGGACTAAAACTCGTGTGAAGCTATAGTCAAAGTGTCTCGGACAGCTCGCACAGAATGATGTTTGAGCCTGATTGTACAAATCTCCTTGACCATGATCATACGCGGCTCCAGTAGCTGACTTTGTATGTATTCTTACATCTTTTTGCGCAGCAAACCAGACGTAAAGTGAATGAATTCACCAGCATGATTTACGTAACAACTGTTGTTAGCATTATCGAAGCGTAGTTCGTTTGTTGTTGTGAAGTTGGCGTCACCTCGATATGTGTA
>Ga0181470_100511_pt1 | contig 10239 bp, 5 predicted proteins | sample InSIn5SAF170_FD_119082 | JGI IMG/M metagenome (GOLD analysis project Ga0181470, IMG submission 119082) | Clean room microbial communities from NASA Spacecraft Assembly Facility at Jet Propulsion Laboratory, Pasadena, California, USA -... ...
TTTTCACTGTTTACCAATTTCGCAAAAAGCATCATGCACAATATCACCTCAGCTGAATAGCTTGAACCCCCTTTTCCGATTTCGGCGGGCGTTATTATGGCTCTTATATCTCCGGTGAGCCGTACCGTGTCAATGTCTCCTTTTCTTCATCAATCTTTCCATCAAGCAAGCCGACACCATGGTACTTAAACGATCGCATTCGAAAGTAGGGACATCTCTGAGTCCGGGAGGTCAACAAATTACCAAGAAGAGGTCATTCTACGCAGAGTCATCACCATCAGCCGCTTACTATAAGGTCGATTGGGTGTGGAACAGCGATTCGAACGTCAATGTCTCGAACAGCCAACAATGGTTTACGTCTTTCACGCCGGCTCAATCGTGGATGCAGAGTGCAGATGGATCAGTTCACCCAGTTCAAGGAATTGGCTCAGTCACGCTCAGACTCCGGATGGATAAGCACGATCCGACCCGAGTATCGACCGTGATCCTTAATGAGGTTCTCTACGTGCCGAGTTTGCCCTGCAATATCATTGGGCCGCCGTTACTGCAAGACTATGTCGTTTCGCTTGGCTGGCCTTACACCATCATGTCCAAGGAAGGAGAGCACCTGGGCATTTTCAACGAAGACCCCAAATTCCATTTGTGGTTAGATGGACGGGATATTGGCCAATCGAGCCTCAAGGAACTTGGAGGATATGTGACCGTTGGGGCGCACTGGCCTGATGAGGAGAGAGTGAGATGGGAGGAGTACAAGAGGCACATCGTGGACACCGAGCCGCAAGGCATTGCAATGCCATGACTTGAGGCGCCACACGCTTGTTAAGCTCCTGTTTCCTGATCGCGGATCAGGCTCATGCACAACTGAGATCAATCTTATCCTCCGGACTCACAGCGTCGTCAATACAACACACAGCGAGGTATTGCTTATCAACAATCATGAATGCGGCCCAGGTGACACTACACGAGTTCCGCGATGCAATGGTTTCTCGCCAGAGCAAATAGCCTTCTAGGATTGAGGTTGCGCCCCCGACGACTACATCAGTGCGGTTGGATGCTGTTGCATCTGGAACACTCGAACATTGGTGCCAGTCTCAAACTAGCACGAGCACTTCTAGATCTGCTCTCTGTTTCACCAATCAGTTGTATTGTATTGCGGCTTACTCAATGTATAGATATCTATATAATGATATGATGCATTCGGACCTTCAACATTGAAAGTTTGCTACGATCAAGAGTAACAAGTCAATTGCGATGTTGCATTTGCTCAGCAGTACTTTCGGCCTTCGACATGGTAAGCTTTGTACATGTTCTCTAGGAGAATTTCCCTCCCAGGCTCCAGAAATTAGACCAAGAGAGAACATATGAGGTACTCTTCCACAAGTCAGTATCGGCATCAGACTTGGATTCAAGCTCCACATGGAAACGCGGTGCGTCAAGGAGCTTGGCGAGAAGGATGAAAAAGTGCATCCTAGACGAGCATGATCAAATTAAAGACCTCGGTGTGCTTCGAAGGAATAATACTGTATCCGCACTCTTGTGCTACGCATGATCGCGATTGTGCGACCAGATACAACTCTAATTCGTGTGGGCTTCCGACTTGAGCTTCCGTCGCTTTGTGTTTTCACGTGCACACCTCGAGCGAGACTATCTTTGCTCGCTTTGCGACGATACTGTTCTTAGAAACTTCTAAGCAGCACATAGAGTGAGAGGCATAGACGATTTTGATTAGCGTAGATGATGTCGCTTCTGAATATTTCATTAGAGATATGTCCTCCAGTGCAACTAGTGGCACTGGAACATGTGAGTTCTCGCTTTCAAGCTTGACCCTTAAAATAATCTCTAAATATTTGGGAGAGGTGGTGTTTCTTAAGGACAATCCTCGTGGATTCTAAATGGTCAACGAACCTGATGGGGGCCGGAAACCAATCTCGTACCCTGCACTAGTCTAATACATGTCAGACGACCGCTGGTTTTATCTTAAGGGCCAAACGTGGACTACTGCTGGAATGTTTGCACGGTGTTGTGCCTCCACGTCCTTCTAGTCGATGCTAACGCTACCGAGACCTGCGTTGGCGATGCATCCCAGACAATTTGCGTCACTGGGATGGTGTTTGATCGAGCTGGTGCACACAGCAAGTCATAAGCCATAACTGCGCCGGCGCAGAACTGGAAGCGCCGAAACGACAATGACTAGCATGCACACAAATGCATCCATCCCGCTTGGCTGGGTGACCTACCACCATGGCCCTCGCTCTTCTGCCTCTGCTTGTGTGAGTGTTGGGTTGTCGACTTCGAACAGAACCTTGACCTCTTCGGCCTGCACTCTATACGTTCCAATGAACGCCTATATATTCGTTAGCATTTCATCTTCAAGCTAAAGATGTACTTACATAGTAAGCTGCCCCATGAGCGAATGCGCCGAATACGAGCAGATAAGCAAGCAGTTTGTAAGCATAGAGCAGGGTGCTGGTATGTAAATCAAAGACCCGACTCAAGATAATATTCCGCCCCACGGATATCAAAACCAGACCTAGGATGATATCGATGTGATGTCCGACGATACAGGTCACCACCAACACTGATACGCTTTGACAGTATGGGTGCCTCTTTCAACCACAGGTAGCATTCGCTCACGCGGCGAACACTGGGACTGATAGCACGTAGGCATAGAGCAACGCCTAAAGATGCTAACAAGGAATGCAATATGGATCCGAGTCTCATAGGGAAAGAACTCCTTGGAGCAAAGTGAAGAGTAACATGGTGCGTAGGTTAGTCCCAACGCTACTCCAGTGCTCCCAAGGAGGAGGAGGATGAGCACTGCACTTTCAAAGGATTTTCTCATGGTGAATGGCTGGTATCTTGCATGCGACAACTGTCATCAAGACGGTAGATATATGTCCATAATGTAAGGGGAACATCATCATTGCTGCACTTAGAACGCCTTCCGCGCGAAGAATAATACATTCGAACTGCGTTGCAGCTTGCAGATGAATGCTTCACTTCCGTTGTCGACAGTGTGCAGAGCCAATGAAAGATGGCGAGTTGGCCATCCAGTCTAACTCGAAAACAGCTTACACGCGGAAACTGCATAGTTAGCACATCGACCGTCTACACAGTAGAACCAGCTTGTCCATGATGGAAACACATCACTGAAGATCGACAGTCTAAGCCGCAACAGGGATAGCGTGTTTCAATCATGGGATTTCCACAATCCCATTTGATTGTCGCAACACTATGAAAGTATTTGAGCTTGATGTGTACACACAAAGAGCTTGCTTCAAATCGGCAAGACTGCTTAGCATGCTGTTCTCACACGGATCGACCTGTGCTGTGATCAGCGTTGAGAAATGTACAGTTTCCGTCAGAAGTTGTCTTTGGATGGTTGCTAACTAATCCGATAGCAAATCTATGGCCGTGGAAGTGCGGAGGCAACAGCATTTTTCTGAACAAGACGGCTGGCTTCGCGTGCACTGAGACCGTAGTCCGATCGATTTTCTTTAGGCATGCGCATGACACAAGCCGCAGCAAGGCGTTGCACCTAATTATTCACGGCAGTTCGCGAGATGATGGCCACGAGCCCGACGCCTTAAGTTTCGACGATCGATAAGAGTTTCGAAACCAACACGACTCCCATGTGCCTTTTAGCGAACTGTATGTTGTAGGCAACGATTTTCTGGCGTTTTCTGAGCAAAGGACAGTAATTGACGACACTGAATTCGAGATGGGAGCTAGTGGGTCTTGACTGCAGCTTCTCACAATTTCGTTGCGCCCGGGCTTCTAGGACAATAGTTACTCTTCCTGAAAACCGCATGACATATATTGCTGGATAAGTAATGCGCTTCATTTCTCTTTAGATGGTGCCCGAGTCCTAGCCATGCGCTACCACCAAGCTTCGATGCTATGAAAGCGTAATCTGCACAGTTTTGATGCGCACCGTCTCTCCTCCTAGCTCGGGTCGTGTGCTATATCTGGGTCGCTCGTTTACTCCTATCCCTAGCGATGATCTGTTCCAGCATGGCCGGCAGCCGATCAAGAATGTTCCACCAGAATTTGAGCATGCAGTACTTGCGGTCATTCTACAAAGCAGCTCGGCCTTCCACATGCATCGCTGGGAGGATTGATAATTTGCACAACCCCCGCGGTGCAAGTTAAAGCCGAAGGCTGAGTGGCGTGTCTCAATGTTGAGCTTTAAGCGATAATCTGTACAGTAACATACGGATAGCAGATCGGATCAGGCATTCAACATCGAGAAGCAGGTTCTCGACTGACTTGCATTCCTCTTTGTGAAAGCTGGTTGGCCGCGGAGCCGAGTTGACTCGTGATTGTGGCTCGAGCGTACCGAGCCGCAGTTTTGATTGGCTGGTACCTGGCTCACCAGCCTTGCCGAAGCGTGCGAAGAAGATCTGCTCCGGGGTTGTCCAAGATCGAAGCATGGTATATAATGAATTTAAGATTTCATGTTACTGAAAATACGAATCGTTCTCCAGAAGGGGGCTGAAGAGGAGTTCCCTATAAGTTGGAGTCCCCAGACTTCTTGTTATCCAGGGATTGTTTGGCCAAGTCAGATCGCTTTTGCAACACCATATTAGGGAATTTCTTTCGTTGATAATCCTCCCAAGCAACGCAATTATGGCCTGCCTCGTGAGTTGATCTGAGACCCACAAAGCTTTTGTAAATGTGGAGTACTAACGTTATAACGCGCAGACATCATGCTTCGCGATCTATACCAGCCCGGCGAGTTCAGCATGCCCAAACATGCTCGATCTGAGCTGTGTTTGCAAGAACGCGAACATCTTCAATGACTTTAGCTGCTGTGTGTCTCAGAACTGCGATATGGGAGTCATAGGCGACAGTAAGCGCTCAATTATTCTCCAACTGCCAGATGAAGCACGGAGACGCTAACCATGTTACTTTGTCTAGCGGCTTTGGGTTGGGTCCAAGGCATGTGTGGAAGGTATGTCCGCTCGAACCCCAGCAAATAAACGTCGTACTGATAGCTGAATAGCTACGGAGCTCCATCATCGAAACTATCTTGCAGCAAGAGCGGGAGCGCAAAGGGCGGCAGCCCAGCTGGCACACCCATTCCAGTTCCCTCCGGAACCAAGGGCAACAAAGTCTCCTACACCGCTGCGTCAGGAGCTAAGGTTTCGAGTGGAGCTGGCTGGCCAAACGGGTATGGTGCTCTCGTGGCTCCAGAGCCATCTGGGGCTTCAAAGCCAAACACATACGCTGCTCTCAAGCAAACGTCCGACGCATCACCACGCCATGTCACGAAGTCGATTGGTGTGACCGGTATTCTGTCCTTGGGTCTGGGTGCGATGTTGCTTGTTGCCCTTTGAAGAGGTAGCCGAGCTTGCATAATTGTAATCGGTAGTGCAGGGCCGAGAGGCATACGGCTGTCTATGGTCCTAAGCAGGAACGAATGAAGTCCTCCCAAAGCCTGCCAGAAGCTTGTAGTCCCCAATGCTAATATAATTCATGGTCGCAACCGCTGAAACAAGCCTGTGTCTTCCCAAGATACGACTCTTTTGTGCCTGTCGAAGACCCTTGCATGTATAGATCGACGATCTCGAATCCATCACATGCCATGGCTCAATAGCAAATCCATTCTCTTACCATTGTGGGGTACACTTTGGAAGTGTACTGTTCTTTGATATCGTCGGCGCAAATGTGATCCATAGAGACGCGCTGAGTTGAAGATGACACGACTACAAACAGCAACTGCATCCTACTCGCTGAGGTTACCGTACATCTCATATCTGTGATACGTTGTTAGTGCTCAGTGCAGATGTAGAGTAATGGCAAACACATCGTGGGAAATCGCTGCATCGGCTAAGGGTTTTGGTATCATCTGCTGACGAGGGCATCGCTTCATGCAAAGAATGTTGCATCATGCTTCAACACAAGCTTTCACATGTGTTTAAGCAAGTACGTCGTAACATCCCAGCATTTTTTCGTCATAGGAGTACGCTATGCTTGAGAGTAAATACACTTATTTGTTCTGCAGGTCTCAACGGAGCAGATATATAAGGCTCATAACAGGACATCTGCACCAACATCGAGTAAAGGGTTCCGCTGAAGGTTCTGTGCATAAAATTTGCTACCTACCAGGTCTGAAGCATGGTTCCATAGCAGACCTGCCGACAGCACATCCAGGCTCCAGGTTTTATGAACGAATCGTCTATACACTGTTTTGGAAACAGAATCCAGGTCCTTCCTGTGCAGACATTGCATTTTCTCTCGGCGATTCTGTACATACGCCTTGACATCCACCTCCGCAGTGTGTATACGCACGGTGTCTGACGGTAGAAAGCTCGTTGTTCGCAAGAGGTTCTGAATGTTAGTATGCAAATCAACGTAATCGCACAGAAGGACTATAAACGCGAAGGATAATTCGTCCAAGACCATGTATTCGTGCAAATATCTCTAGAGAAGGACCAACTTAAGGCCAGCAAAATGTATAGCTGCGATTCCAGTATGCAATTTACGTGTTGGACAATAGTGCAGGGGTGCAGCTGCCATATATCTATGAAGAGCCTCGCGAACAGAAAGTGTCAATCTCGAGTTAGGAGAGGGACCACACATACTTTAGAGAACTGCTTGCCAGAGTAAGCATAGCCACGTGTGTTGCGATTCATGGCGTAGCATGTAATACTGCGATCACCACTTCAACCCAAGCTCTTCTCCTAGTCGAGTTCTCAGCATAATCATCCGCTATTTGCACACGATGCGATTTGCCACGGTTATATGAAGCACTGTTAGCATATGCTTTCGTTCGCGCTTGAAGTATGGTCCAGGCTGCTGAACCTGCTGATATGTCGCAGTCCTCTAAGCTTCTTCATCCGCTGGAACGGTGCGAGACAACTTGAGAGTGTAAGGGAAATAAAGAATAAGAAAAACAAGACATTAAGAAACAGCTGATTGCCCTCTGCTTCTGTTGACAACAGGGTACGGCGCGTGAAGCCAGCAGATAGGACTTGTACCCCTAGACAAAGGAAATAAAAGCAAGAAAGCAAACACAACGCCAAACGCCAAACGCCAAAAACGCCAAAACGCCAATAAAGCAGATTACAAAATGTACCCAGTGACTTTATAAAGGAAGCGTCTGGACTTACGCTTCAGGATCTTGCGATCCTCCCAGCTCTGCTCCACCACCGCCCTCGCCATCACTCTCAGGCCAAACTGCCTCAATCCCCATACCAACCCCTCATTGCCGGCAAGGAAGTGCTGCTCCATTTGTGCAGATCACTGTCAAAGATTTGTGCTAGAAATGCAGTGTAAATGAACACTCAAGAAGGTACTGCAAAGTCTTCAAGAGCCCGCGAATGCGTATGAGGAAAGGAAAGGAGTGAAAGGTGGGAGGCATTGACTGGTATATATATCATTTCTGCTGGGCGTATGGATCGTTGGGAAGAGAAAAAAACTCAAAGTCTCGTTCAACGACAGAGATTTCATGGAAAAAGTATAAGGAGCATCTGTTGATGTCAGAGCGCAACCAGAGTTGATATCGGGTATCAGCAGCTGATGTCACGATACAGCACAGTTCGACAGCATCACAAGCGGGCCACCTGAGCTAACACTGCTCGCTCATACTCTATGACCATTCATCTGATGTTTGTGACAGCGAAGTAGCCAATCGACCCATGTACGTAATTCGACAGGCAACTAGTTTGTGCTATGCTCTTTCCTTGAAAGTGATCTCTGTGAATCCGCTCGCTCAGCCTTCTTACTCAACGTCCGCAGCCTTGGATCCAGGGTCTCCCTAATGAGTATCCGGAATAGGCTATACGCGCAACTTAAAGACCAACCAACCAAATGCTAACTGTAGTCTTCACATTCGTCAGCGGACAGCGAAGATCGGTTGCCTTTTCTTCAGCTCGCACGCACCCATGACCAAAATCTGCAGAAAGAGGATGTCTTTATACAAGTGGTCAGCATCCTCGCCAAAATAAAGGTCCTCCTCAACTAGCAACAGTATTTGACTACACTCATCTATCGGAAACCCTCTCAGGGTCTACAAGTTCAAGCTCAATAGCCACTGAGAAATCTCAGACCGTCATCGTAGATCGATATTGGACTTGTAAGATCCATCACGAAATTTTGCCGAGTCGCCATGATTGATAGGTCCAATGTGGAATGTGTTCCGATAGCTTTGCTGTGATGACGGTGCCGTAGCTCGTGGCTTGCTATAGCCACTCAAGACGAGCATCAATGCCAATGTTAGGGATACTGTCCAACAAGCTCCTTATCCTCCTTCCGGGTTTCTAAAGCCTAGGTGTATTGTAAATGATATGACCTCAAGACTTGTTCCACTTACTATATGAAATCTCAACTTGCGACTGGTAGTTGCACTTCCTCTTGCTAAGAATGGATTCTGAAAGGCTTTCTACATATCTTACATCTTACAGACCATGCACGCATGAATGTATATATATATGAACAGGTACCTTTCGCCTATGCGGCCGTAAACCATACATCCATCAAACCTATACACAGTAAGAAAGTACATGGAGAGAAGGGACTAACTAGATCCTTGCGTTGGTCACAGGCGGCGAATGTCTCGCAGCTTCCTGGGCGAGGACTTGCTCTACCAACTTCCGCCTGCTAGGATCTATAGCATCCGGATTCTTTGCCAAGTTCTTAGCCATAGATCGACCAATGATGACCATAATATCCGCCTCAGATGCCTTCTTCGGCGCCGATGTGATTTCCTCTTGTTTTTCAGAGGCCTTTGGTGCTGTTGTCGAGACCCCCTCCAACTCCGCTCTTCTCTCCCACAACGCCTGCCTCTGGGTCTTCTTCACCTCAACCTTCAATTCTTGCAAAGGTGTGCGAACCTTGTCCTCCAGCTCAAATTGTTTCCTCATCCTTGCCTCCGCTTTCTCGCGAATCGCGTCCTCAATCTTATCGCTGTATCGCGTAACCTCCTTGCGACCCGTGAATGTGATCTCTCTCAGAACGCCCGCTGGAAATGGAGGGTTCACCAGCTCGGGCCAGTACGTCTGCTCATCCACAGAGAGCGCTACCGTGTCTTGCGCGTAGTGCTCCTGGTCGTAGTTGTGCTCCTCTTCTTTCTCGCTATGATCCACAATCTCGCTGTCCGTGCCAGGAATATATCGGAGCGTCTTCCATTTGAAGTCCTCAAGCTCGTACTCATCTTCACTCTCGCGCTCAATTATCGCGCCTGCTTTGTCGCCAGGTAGAGGATCGGTGCCGGCTTCGATCTTAGCGGTCTTACCGAGGGCCGGGACAAGTACTTTGCGCAGGTCCATTCGATCGAGGATCACATCTTTCAGTTTGTTGGTTATGGGGTCGCGGACGGGGACCACTAATCTGATCTCATCAAGGCGAACGTCACGGCGAAGGACACGGAAGGTACGTTTATCGGACTCGTGGCGGCGCATGTACTCTGGGACATGGACGGCGATCTGCCACAGTTGTTAGCACTGTTAGAGGGTATTTTTATGAAACGGCATACCTTATTGATCCCCTCAATCGTCGCACTCATCCTCTCATCTTCGTTGATCTCCTGGATGGTCCCGATCTTGCCCTTGTCTCTACCCTTTAGCACAACAACCCTATCATGCGGCTTAAACACATTGTCGCCCATCCGCGCCTTCACCATCTCCCTTTGCCCTTTCGTCAAGTTCGTCAATTGATGCAATCCCATGTCAACCGTACCCAGCTTGTTTAAGTTCTCGCCAACATCCCTCTTCGGCGCCAATGGACCTAGTGCCCAATCTTCCTTCATGGCTCTCCAGTGGTCCTTGCCTGGCTGATCCATGGCACGTCTGTACATGGCGGCAGCACGGTACGTCTGCCGATCTTCTTTTCGCTCCTTTTCAGCTTCTTTCCGCTCCTCTCGTTGTTCGCGATATTTCTTGTTGTATTCATTGCGCTTGTACTTGACTGCCAGGGCTTTGTCACCAGCCTCTCTCAATTGGCTCTCGCGCGATCGTGGGTTAAGCAGGAGCTGTGTCTTTGGCTTGACCTTCATCTTGCCATTGCCGAATGAGCGCTTGATGGTTCGCGATGCCAGGTCTGGGACTGAGCCATTGCCATGCAGACAGGCCCGAGGACCTGGCTGCAAGAAAGTCCTTTGCATTCTGGAAATGGACAGGTCGATTGCTGTCACCTCATCGGAGCTGCAGCTGGCGATGGCGAAGGTAACTGTGAGCAGGCGGCACTTTGATGATGGCTATGCAGAAGATACCAGTGATGGTTTTGGCAACGTGATGG
>Ga0181470_100512_pt1 | contig 10233 bp, 8 predicted proteins | sample InSIn5SAF170_FD_119082 | JGI IMG/M metagenome (GOLD analysis project Ga0181470, IMG submission 119082) | Clean room microbial communities from NASA Spacecraft Assembly Facility at Jet Propulsion Laboratory, Pasadena, California, USA -... ...
GAATGGTTCAGGGCGGGTACGCGCTTCTAATTCTTCCTCTTCTGTTTGGACCCCAGTGATGGCTGCATCGACTTTTGCTTCTGCCTTTGAGATATAGCCATCAAGGGCAATTGCATAGTCCGTAGCATTCAGCGGGATGACAGGTGCTTCTGCAAGCCTTGCTGTGAACAATGCCCAGATTTGAGCGACAGTCTTGTGGTAGCGGAAGCCTGGATCACCAAATTTTTCCATCCAGTGATAAGAGTCGTAGTTTGAATGATATTGGTATATCGCTCCGCCTGAAGACCCTGGAGCTCCGTTGGAAACCGACGGACCAAAGCCAAAGTCAATCGATGGGATGCCAGCATAATCTTGAAATGCAGTAAAGTCACTTCCTGAGCCCATGGTTGAGATGGTTTTCTCCCATAAGTCAAATACAGTTTGACCAGCCACAGTTTGATTTGGTGATTGGACAAGCGGTAAAGTGTCGAAAAGCAGCTTGTTGAGTAGTGGAGAAGCTGCAGCGTGGAAGTTTGGTCCAACAGTGCCAACATCAACGTTTACATAGGCGACATTTGCAGCCGCAAGCCATGGCAAAAATTCTTCAACCCATTCCGTTGATCCAATCAGCCCATACTCCTCTCCATCCCAGGACGCGAATACAATGGTACGAAGTGGCTTCCAGCCTTTTGACAAAGCAACTCCAAATGATCGGATGACTTCGTTCAACGCAGCTGATCCTGAGTTTGGATCGCCAGCTCCACCTGCAATCCAAGCGTCTCTGTGGTTGCCAATAACAACCACTTCGTCTGCTAATGTGCCATTAATCACACCAATGACGTTCCACAAAGGAGTCGTAACGTATTCCTGCTCGTTGACAAGGTTGAGCGTCAGGTTCTCTGGAGAAGGTCCGATACTGTAATCTACGCCTTTGTACTTCAAGCCAAGGTTTTTCGTCCACCATTGGTTGAAATCCTTTGGCTTTGGACCATAGCCGCTCAAGGATTTCAGAATTGGAATGGCCTCGACATATGATATAGGGACAGACGGAATGGATGGGATAACATGGTCAACAGGTTGTCTAGGAGCACCTGGCTTCGAAGGATATCCTGGTGTCGTACTGTAACAATTAGTACAAGTTATCAAAATTGACGGAATAAACTCACGGGTCGCCGGGCGCAATGCTTAAGAATTGAGCACTTCCCCTTTGGACACTGCTAGGATTTCTGGCTGGACCATCTGGGTATGTCTTGACACCATTCTCCTCTGTCAACTCTCCATCATCACCAGGGTCTGTGAAGAGCACAACCCCAACAGCACCCAACTCCTGAGCACGCTTGATCTTAAGACCTCGGAATATTCCACCATATCTTGCAATAGCAATCTTGCCCTCGACACTAATATTTGCCTTGATCAGGTCCTCAAAATCTTGGTATGTACCATAATTAACATAAACATATGGTGCAGTAACATTTCCTGAAGCAGAGTATCCATGGAACGTTGGCACTCGGTTCTCCAAACTGGTTGTAGGATCTTCTTCGATAATATCCTCCTCCAAAGTTGCCTCGAATTTGACCCTCCAAGAAGCTTTCTCATCTTTCTTTCCATCCTTCTGCTCATACAACGCCAACCGGTGACCCAAAGGATAGTTAATGTAAACATCATACGCCACAACTTCAGCCTTGATACCAAACTCCTCCCATTTTTGCTGTGTCCATGTTGCTTGACTAAGGTTCTTCCCCGCGAGATGTGGACCAGCCGTATAGTACTTGCTCCATTCAGCAGCTTTACTCGACTCTGGCGTTTCGAGTAGGATCTCCTGCAGCTCCTTGAAAGTGACTCCGCTCACACCATGATTTGGCTTGTGATGATGGTGTCTTGGATGAGGGAGGAAGGCAACTGGAATGAGAAAAACGATAAAGAAGAACAGCAGGGAAGAACCAATGCAGATTGTGCAGAATCGCCGGAGGATGTTATGAGGGTATCGCTGTCGAGCAGGTCGGATGTAGACCGTGGTGATCAGAGGAGTCTGCTCGTTGCTAGACATCTTTTCAATGGAAGCACTGGACATGATGATTAGCTTTGGTAAGTTGCCAATGGGTCGCAGTCACGAAGGGCTCGAATGTCTTGTAAAGCTCCGTTAATCGAACCCTCTTTATGCTTCAATTGATTTGAAGGTTACAATGAGAGCCGCACGACTGTTGGGGATTGAGGTGTCGCAACAAGACAATCGTTCATTTAGCTCTTCGTGTGACAATGAATGCTTCTCGTCGTCTCATATGTCAACCCCTCCAAAGCTGTCGTGCCGATGCAAAGAAGGATGGGATGCTTACCTTCGAATACCACGTCAAACACAACCCCAGTCTCTCAATATAGTGCATCCACAATCAAACGATGTTCACCCAATCTTGCAGCTGTTTCATAGCTCTCCCCATCACGCAACAGTCAACTAAACCCGAACCAGCCTTGCAAGCTATGTCCATATCGTCATCATGTGCCAAGAAGGAGAAGCTTCGCACGTGATATTCTATACCGAATGTTTTGAGCCGTTCCGCACCAATCATCGAGCGTATGACAACTTTTCTTCTCCATGGAGGGGCTGAAAGAGCTTGTTCTGTATTCCGTTGCCGTAACTACTTGTAGAGAAGTGGGAGGGCATGGGATCGGTAGCACGGCGTTTGTCTTCTGACTAATAAGAAGAACGGTGACAGTCCTAAATCTCTTCAACTTCATATGACTCTTCCTCTTTGTTTGTGTTATGTGTCTGCGTTCTGTTTCTGTTTGTCATGTCCTACAATATAATATATTTTATTCCAAACCTTGTGATATCTCATCGTAAAGACCGTAGACTGCAGAGTTGAGTCAACACCGACTATTATTCTGAAGAAGTGGGGGAGGTGAAGAAAAAGAAACGCATTATGGCGAGAGGGTCACGTGGACCGCCAAAGTTGCCTGTACAGCAGTTGGCAATCCTAGGTAAGTGTTGACTTCTTGTTATTGTCTAAGAATCAATCATGTATGATTCCGTTCGTAAATTTACGGCTCGTCGGGGCAATGCGTGACTTGTGTTGAGATGCCAAAGTTACTATAGTATAGAATGCTTGGCCTCAAGGCAAAGACTGTCCTTCCTTGTGAAAGCAATATGTTGCTAGCAAGAATACCATTAAACGCTACATGTTTATTTTCATTGTACAGGTCTAGCTCGATTAATACTGTTGCTCTGATGTTGACCTTCTTTTAGCAATATGTAGATTCGCTGAACCGGTGACGTTAACGTCAATTTTTCCATATCTTGTAAGAACAGGCCTGTCTTTCAACAAATCAAGCTAACACCTGACAGCCAGAGATGATTGAAAGCTTCGGCATTGATAAGATAGAAGTAGCAAAGTGGGCTGGAGTAACATCAGCAGTCTACTCATTATCGCAATGTGTCACGGCGGTGTTCTGGGGGAGGCTATCTGACATCTTTGGACGCAAACCAACCATCCTTGCCGGACTCACTTTCACGATGATACTTACGCTCGGTTGGGGAGTATCAAGCTCACTGACTATGGCAATCATCGTGAGAGCATTGTCTGGCGCATGTAATGGAAATGGTTAGGCACTTTCTTCTATAGTCCTAATATTTGGGCGTGACTGACAGAGAACAGTTGGCATCATCAGAACCATGGTAGCCGAGATGGTACCAGAAAAAGAATTGCAACCTCGTGCGTTTTCAATAATGCCGTTGGTCTGGAGCATAGGATCAATCTTTGGTCCTTCATTTGGAGGTTTCTTTGCCAAACCGACCGAGAACTGGCCGAGCATCTTTGGTGGCAACAAATTCCTCGCAAAGTATCCATTTGCACTGCCAAATATCGTTGCCAGTGTACTTTTTGTCACTGGTATTGTTACTGGTATATTATATCTCAGAGTATGTTTCTAAAGCTCGTCTACGTCTACGTCCACAATCACTAAATCATTTCTCTAGGAAACCCTTGAGACACGACGGAACAAGACAGATTATGGTTTAGTCCTGGGACAGAAGCTCAATGCATTATTCAGACTGCTCTTTCGTTTTCAAAAACAGCCAAAACCATATCGTGCTCATCAACCAGATGAAGAGTCCAGTGCCTCATTACTCCGTCCGACATCCTCCTCCTCGAATCAAGACTTTTCCACTAAAGCCACAAAGCCAGTCACAGCACGTCCGTCGGTACGAGACGTTTTCACACGACAATCAGTAATAAACCTTATCGCATACACATTTCTCGCATTGCACGCGGTTGCATATGATCAGATGCTGCCTATCTTCATGCACTTACCACGTAAAGAACCAAATGAGCATAATACCCATCTACCATTTAAATTCAGCGGTGGTTTCGGTTTGAACTTGAACCGTATCGGAACACTGTTCACCATGTACGGCGTTTTCGGCTGCTTCATTCAATTCCTCGTCTTCCCACCTGTAGCCAGGAAGTTCGGCGTCCTGAATTGTTTTAAAGCAGCCAGCATAACATACACAATCATCTACTTCATCACACCATACACTTCACTTGTCCGCGAGCCTCTTGTGTAAGTAATTTACCCTTTGCACTCCCATAATTGCCTTTTCCACAGAGACGAACAACTAACATACACATCATACAAAGTCAACAAGCCACACTTTTCGCAACAATGCTTCTAAAATGCTCCGCCGGAATTTTTGCCTTTCCATGCTCAATCATCCTGCTCACAAATAGCGCCTCGAGCCTCCAACATCTTGGTACTCTGAACGGCGTCGCCGTCTCTGTTTCTGCTGTTGGTCGTGCGGCTGGTCCTGCTATGTCTGGGTATATCTTCTCCAAAGGACTTGAGAAGGGATACGTCATTCCGGCATGGTGGTTTCTGGGGACCGTAGCTGCGATAGGGACGATCCCTATCTGGTTCTTGGTGGAGATGGAGGGTTTCTCAAGCTCGAAGGATGAGGATGACGATGAAGAGGAGGCGTTGTTACCTGCAATCGACGAGGAGGATGAACAACCAGATCTTTTGGCTCGTGAGCGTGAGAGAGAACGACTCGCGAATTTGGAGGGACAAGAGATTTTGGGAGGAGATGAGGTTTTGGCATGGAGAGAAGAGGAGGAGGCAATTGATGTGGTAGAAGGGCCGCCGTTGTCGAGAATAAGGAACCGGCCTGTCGCGAAAGGCGCAGATGGGGAAATAGGGAGAGAAAGGAGACTGAGTAACCCTATTGGCGTGAGTGAGCCCGTTGGCCCGGGCGGTGGGAGGAGGTTAAGTAATGGATTGGCTGCTAGTAATCTTGGTCAGGGAACTGGTGGGACGAGTTTCGCTTGAGTTTGCAAGACCATACAGCGATAATAATGAGAGTATAAAATTGGCGAAACAGTTCTAGTTACTCTTGACAATACTTCATCATAGCAATTCCCCATTCGTAAGGGAGGTCTGAGGACTTGTTCTGTTGATGCTTCTCCTCGACAAGATGTAGCTCCTCTGAATGTACAGTGAAGATATGATATAGCTTGCCTAGTACCAACGAGATTTTCTAACAGCAATTTATATGTAAAGCGACATGCTGATATGCAGTACATGGAGGAGTAGATCAAGCACCAGCGAGGTGAATTGCATGCTGACACGACTAGTGTTACATTATTGTGACTGAGGTTGATCGTCATGAAGACTATGATCATCGGTGGATGCAATGGAATATGGCGAACGCTTTGCATGTCTAAGAGATATCTTGCAAGACCGAGCGTTGTCAGTTGACAGTCTTAGAAGATAAGAGCGATGGTCGCAACATGTCGCTAGGATTAAGTTATGTAGGACCTTTACTCACTCCATTGCTGTCAAAACAACAGCAATTGGTTTCATCACTCATGGCTCGGAAATAGTATATGTATAACAACAGGCACTGCTTGAGTTAGCACTTTCACAATTATGAACTACGCTGAGATAAATGAGAGACCAGATTGGTGAAATATGCACTCATAAGACTTTGTCAACATGCATTCGATGCTATTTCATCTATCCGTGAAACGTTCCATACCAAGTTCGCCACCAACTCCAGTCATTCCAAATATAAGCCACCGATTGTTTTGATCCTTATTTCATGTCATAAAAGTACTTTTAAGCGTAGAGCTTCTTCTCATAGCTCTCCATATTAACACCACCTTCCAATTGTGCACTGGCGGTTCTCAGCTCGAAGCGAGTTGTGCCATCTTCAACTGAAGCATGCAGCTCTGCCAAACTCTTCTTACCACAGTCTTGCAGTGAGTGTTTCAGCCCAGCTGCAAGGTATGGCACAAACTTGGTGACAGAACCCCTGTGTGCAACAGCGCCAGAAACACCTTGAGCAACCAAGACACTGTCACCTTCAGAGAAGTATCTGGCAGTGCCGGCGTTTTGTTTTTGACTGTCTTTAGCGCCAGAGCCGGCCTTCTTATCTTGCATAGCATCAATGGAACCCATTCCGCGATAAGCCTTGACAAGTTTACCCTCTCGGGAAACGAACGAAGTACCAGGAGACTCAGTGGTACCTGCGAGCAGACCTCCCATCATAATAGTTGTTGCGCCAAGTGCCAATCCCTTGACAATGTGACCAACGTTTTGAATACCACCATCTGCCATGCAAGGAACACCAAATCTAGCAGCGAAAGATGCGACATTGTAGACTGCAGCGGCTTGTGGTCGACCAACAGCCATAACCTCTTGTGTGATGCAAGCGGAACCACTACCCATACCAATTCTGAGACCATCGACACCAGCGGCGATCAATGTAGCAGCTTGCTCACGTGTGACGACGTTTCCGCCAATCACGTCAAGACCAGGAAATTTATTCTTGATCCATTTCACCATCTCGACTTGGTACATGCTATTACCTTGGCTGCTGTCCAAGATGACAATGTCAAGACCAGCATCAACCAGCTTCTGAAGACGCTCTTTGTCAGCAGGACGAGTACCGATAGCTGCAGCGCAGATCAACTGCTTGGAATCTGGAAGCTTAGATGCAAGTGGGAAGTGTAAATTCTTGGTCAAATCAGAGCGGGAAATCATAGAAATAAGGTTGCCAGCAGAATCGACGATAGGGAGTTTGCCTTTCTTTGACTTGGCGAGAATCGCATTGGCTTCGAGAAGTGTGGTACCAGAAGCGGCAGTGACAAGATCAACTACCATGACCTTTGAGACTGGTAGAGAATCATCGTCTTCAAATTGGATGTCTCGGTTGGTGACAATGCCAACAAGCTTGGAGTTCAGCTTTCCATTCTCTATTAACCAATTCCACTATTAGCGCAGATCATATTGTGCACTACATTATAAGAAACTGTGAAAGACTTGTATCATAAAAGAGCATGGTTTGTTTCCCCATGACCTTGCGGTCAAATACGGATGAACGAAAGTTATTGGCAAATTTTGTTAATCATGAAAGTCACACCAATTGCATTATAAAAATAAAATACTTACCAGTGACTGGGAAACCACCAAATCCCCACTTCTCCTTCAAAGCCTTAACCTCTCCAACAGTGGTATTACGGGAGAGGACAACAGGATCCAAGATGAACCCGTTCTCATAGCGCTTGACTTTTTGGACCATCTCGGCTTGCTCATCAGCAGAGCAGTTGTGGTGAATGACACCCAAACCACCTTGCAAAGCCATGTGAATTGCCATGTCGTGTTCAGTGACAGTATCCATAGGAGAAGAAACAAACGGTGTCTTAAGAGTGATTCGCTTGGTAACCGGAGATTCGAGGACAACCTCGGAAGCAGCAAAACCGATGTAGCCTGGCAAAACGAGAAAGTCATTGTAAGTCAGACCTCCATGCTTCTTCGAGTCAAGGAGGGACTTGATGTCAAGACCATCCCGCTCATCATACTCTGCCAGGACCTCGAGAGCCTTGGTGCTGTCGAGCAATTGCTCGGGCGGGGCAAAGTGCGCCGTGGCAGACTTTGCTTCACCGTTTGTGTGAGGCATGTTGTGTAAAGGATAATGCAAATATACGAGCGAAGAGAAGAATATCGAATTTCGTTACGTCGATGCTGTTGCACTCAACGGGGGAATCACCAAGATGTTGAAGATTCCCAAATAAGAGCAAAATCAATCGCCAGATCAAAAAAATTATAAATTCACAGACGGATCGGAAAATCTACGCCGCCTAGCTGCATCCACCACCAAGACTTGTCACGTGAACAAGCACGTCCCCAGCAACAACTCAAGACATGGTAACCATGAAATAGCATCAAGTAGTATAGTAATTAAGGACGGAATGACAGTAGACTCAAAGCAGAAGTATTCTAGTTACTACGATTCTCCCTGTTTCCGAAATATGTTGTGTTGTCTCGTTGATTTTCTGCATGTGGCTGTTCACTAGCGTCGCTCCATGGTTGTTGACATGTAAACAATCAAGAAACCTTCAATGTCCAAGATTTTGTACTTCCCCTCACTAACGAATACCCAACCTCTCGCATCTCCTCTTCATCCATAACAAAATAGATATCGCTCTTGGAAACTTCAATATACTTGCTTGTTTTGTCAATATTAGGACTTAATTGTTAAATTTCCTTCTTGCGCAGGACGCCGAACGTTTCTCAGTCCTCGACGCACCACCAACAATCTCCCTTTGCTTTCGAGACATACCATTCAAACTTGTCAACCTAACGGAGCGAAGCGGCCCATAGGTCGGCCAAAATTCTATGGCTACAATCAAAGTCTAGAATAGTACGAAGGAGACAATAATAAGGATATTAGATATTCACTGTGGTCGCAATGTCACAGCTAAGCATACCATTACGACAAGCACACACTTATGACCATTCCTCAGCGACGCGACGTCAACCATCAAACGCTTCTACAAGCTCTTCTGCATACTCTAACCCCTCGAGTGTATACAATCTCAGTCGAACAAGCACGATTTCATCAGCCGCATCGAGTGGCTATAGTCACAAGCGTGGGCAGAGCGAAGCAACCGTAATGGCACCCTCAGCAATCGACACAAGATATAGTGGCAGCCATGAGTCAAGTCCAGAAAGTGCATACAAGAGTGTTCGGCAATCTTTACGTCCACTGCCGCGCCCTCCGCCATCACCGCTCCAAGACAGACATGTACGAGGATACAGCGTTGATGTGGGAAGAATTACACCATCCGACTTCCCCCAACTAGCAGAGTCCAAGCCATCTGCCGTACGACCCAACTCTATGATCCTCAGCAGGGCAGACTCGATTCGGATGAAGACCGCCTCACGCAACAACACATCGCAACCAGTCCTAAGTCCTTTTGCAGCTCCAGATTTACAAAGCTTGCAACGCTCATCGACAAGCCAGCTAAGAACCTTATCACATTTTGCAGAAACAGCATCACCTGATGACTTTAGTATCACATCACCAGCACAAGAGGTGGTTGGTTTACACGGTCGCAGGAGACTGCAGCGATCTGGGAATGCCAAATTCGGGAAAAACAGCGGTGGCCTGACCAAGGGGAATGGATATGGATGGGATAGGAACTGGATGGATAAACAAAGGCAATTCTTACAAGCTTACGAGTACTTATGTCATATTGGAGAAGCCAAGGAATGGATTGAGGATGTGCTTCAGAGAGAGATTCCACCGATTATACAACTCGAAGAAGCTTTACGAGACGGGGTTACCTTAGCAGAGATCGTTGAGTCCTTCCATCCCGATCGCAGAATTCGCATATTCCGCAACCCAAAACTTCAATTCCGACACTCTGATAATATCGCCACTTTCTTTCGCTTCCTTGCTGAGGTAGAATTACCTGATTTATTTCGCTTCGAACTCATCGATCTTTATGAGAAGAAGAATATACCCAAAGTCATATACTGTATTCACGCTTTGAGTTGGCTGTTATTCCGCAAAGGCATGGTAGATTTCCGTATCGGAAACTTGGTTGGCCAGCTTCAATTTGAGCATCATGAATTGGAAGCAACCCAGAAGGGTCTTGACAAGGCGGGTATTGCAATGCCAAGTTTTGGAAATATGGGAGCAGACTTTGGTATTGAACCAGAACCAGAACCAGAACCTGTCGAAAGTGAGGAGGATCGAATCGATCGCGAATTGGGCGAGTGCGAATCTTCGATCGAAGATCTCCAGGCACAGATTCGAGGTGCCCTTGTTAGAATGCGACTAGGCGACACCATGCAACAACTATGGGATTCCGAAGAAGCAATAATTGGATGAAGAGGAGATGCGAGAGGTTGGGTATTCGTTAGTGAGGGGAAGTACAAAATCTTGGACATTGAAGGTTTCTTGATTGTTTACATGTC
>Ga0181470_100513_pt1 | contig 10218 bp, 13 predicted proteins | sample InSIn5SAF170_FD_119082 | JGI IMG/M metagenome (GOLD analysis project Ga0181470, IMG submission 119082) | Clean room microbial communities from NASA Spacecraft Assembly Facility at Jet Propulsion Laboratory, Pasadena, California, USA -... ...
AAGTTCGGCAGTTTCACTAGTTTCTAGGTACAGGAAGAGTGCATACTGGAGTGAGGTCCCGACTGTCCTCTTCTGTAGCTGAGGCTGCAGCGTCAATAAGATCCTCCCACCTCTTACCGAGGATCGCTGCGGCTGTTTGCGGCTCCGCTGAGTATGCCTTGCGGTCGTAGCTCATCCTCCGAGTGTGGTCCTTGGACTTCTGGCGCTCATGCTTGCCTTTGCGAGCATTCTGTCCGACAGACGACTTACGAGGCCGGTTTGGCTTGATAGATCGTGGCACTGGCGGCAAGGTGGAGGATCGACCAGGTGGTGACCGTGCAAGCGAGGACGGCAGCAGCTCTCGATGTATCGACGTCGACGTATAGTAGGGTTCTTCGGCGGTGATGTGCTGTTCGAGAGCGGTGGGAGCAAATCGTGCGCGAGGCTTGTAGCCTTTCGAGTCCGGGTCTGAAGACTGTAGTTGTGAGGCAACGAAGCAAGGGCGGCTGCAGCCGTGGCAGCTGGCAGCAGCGACGGCCTGCGCAGGTATTCGTCTGATGTGCGAGGGTCGCTCACGCTGTAGTCGTCGTTGTAGAAGGCGCTCAGGTCGCCTGCAGTGAAGCCTTGCCAATGTGTCAGTCTCCGCTGCTGGTGGGGAGACAAGGGCACCAACCTTGTGGGCCTGCTACTGAGCTCGTGGGTTGGGGAGGCGGGGGCGGACGCTCTTGTGGTGGGGTGTTGACCATCAACGTGAAGCTTTCCTCGGTAGCAGGGAGCTTCGAGATGTAGTGCTCGGGGTGGGCACGGCGAATGTGCTCCTGCATAGAGCGATACCGCTTCTCCTGTGCAGCATGGCGTGTTATTCATGTTCGTGGTGGGCAGTGGCGGAGCTCGCCATGACGTGGATGCTGCAGCTCCAACTTCAAAGTACAGCTCGAGGGAGACTCACCCCAGTGCAGCGCTTCCGGCAGGCTGAGTTGTCATGGTTGCGCAGCGGGCAGACAACCACATTGTTCTCGTCTGAGACCGAGAAGGATCCAGTGAGCGACGCTCGCGGCGGCATGGCCAGCATCTATCCGCCGTGTCTGTGCAAGCGGGTGGGATGAGCCCAGGTGAAGGAACGCTCTGGGCGGGGTGTTGGGCGTCAATGGCACTTGCAGAGCTCTGCGACGCCGATATGAAGCTAGGTTTGAGCTCGAGAAGGTGTCGCAGGAGGTCAGCAGCTGGGTTGTTCGGCGCAACAAGCTCCGGAAGCAAATGCTGATCGAGGGTGAAAGAAGTGGGAGCGCGGTCTGGTGGGGTAGCGTCCTGATCCGGTCTTTGACGTCTGCTGAGAGCTGTACCTAGAAACTAGTGAAACTGCCGAACTTCAAACATGCGAACGCAGGTAGAAGAGTATAGTGCTCGAGAGGAGTAAAGCTGTGATTGAGCTGCTACTATCAAGGAAAGCTCTGCTCCATGTCGCCGCCCACTCAGCTCGAAGAAGCTTCAGCTGTCAGGGTGTGAGCTCGGAGCTCGAGCCAATGCCGGCTCTTGCATTGACGATTTCAGCGGTGCCCAATGAACCGCGGCCGTCATGAATCAATGCTGCAAAAATTGCCCTCTAGAGCGCAACAAGCCTGCTCCTAGTCGCACTCCTTCATGGTCAAGCTGGCGGTAAGCATCTGCGAGGATTAGTGCAGCGCAGTGCGCCGAGTCTCGCGTCGCTTCAGTTGCTCTTCGTCAGCAGAACGGTGAGCAGAACTAGCAAACTCCTGACAGGCGACAGACTTGCTTCTACTTCACTGCCGACCGCAATAGCCGCATCGACTGGTCGCAATGATTTCAGTGGTTTCCAGATGTCGTCGTTGCGATCAATTGCCTACCTCATGAGTTGACCTGCTGCGCGGCTCAGTGACCTGGAGACATCAGCCCATTCGTCACGGGACGAGCATTGAATGGAGCCAGCCGGCTGATTAGCGATTGGCAAAGAGCGCAATCGCAGTCAGGATCGGTGACCACAGCCAGCAAAACCATAACTGAGGGTTGATGATGATGAACGCGATGCATAACAGGTGCTGTGAGATGAGTCTGTTGGCGTTTACTGATGGAAGTTGAGTGTCAAAGTGTTGGGGAGAGAAGCGCCACGAAGTTCGACGAAGTGTCTTCCCGGGAGCGCTCGCGTGGAAGTGCCATCTGTTTCTGCCAGGGTTAGCGCCAACAGTCCCAAGATGGAGGCCGCAGAAATGAGCAAGGTCATCGCAGTGCCAGCTCCCGAGGGACGTTGATGGCAGCTGTCTTTCTATATGGTCTCTTTATTGTGTGTGCCTGTCTTCGAGTGCCTCCTCGGTGCTGCAGCGATGTCCTCTAATTCACATCAAGCGATTTGGACCCACTGGGAGCCGCCAAAGTTAGCAATGAGCGCCGCCATACCCGGCTCTGCTTGCTCCTGGAAAGGCTGCACCTTCCGCCCCGGAAGCTTGGGCCGCTTCAGATGGCAGGTGCAGTCGAGACACCTGCCGTGGCGTTCGCGAATGAGCTGCGGTGACGACCCGTCATCCTCTCCCCTGCTGCGAGATACGAAGCCTGCTTTCTCTCCTGTTCCTCGTGCCTCATGCTGTGCTTCAGTTTCATCTGCGTCGCCTCCTTGCTCGGATTGCGATGTCCCTGACGGTCAAATCGTTGAATGGCGACACGGCGTTTCTGCTCACATTCAGTCCACCTGTGGCCCCACTGTCCTCCCCAGGCCTCTTTCCAGGATCCTTCACGATCCTGATTGATCCCTGGCTAGTTGGTCCATCCATCATCCTCAACTCAATCTTCTCCATCTCACATCAGAAGGCGCAACCATGCATCTCACATTTGAAAGAGCTGGAGTACGAGCCGGATCTCATCCTCATCTCACAAGATAAACCAGATCACTGCCACGAGGAAACGCTCCGCCAGCTACCGTCAGAATGCGAGTCTACAATCCTCGCAACTCCGCCAGCAGCCAGGAAGATTCGTTCATGGAAGCACTTTCGCCCCGAGCTCGTACATGCGCTACCTCGATACGTCCAAGGTGATGGTCGGACTATCCACCGCATTGTGCTGCCGCCACCAACACCCAGAGGCTCGTGCGGTGAGGTTACAATAGCATGGATGCCAGAGAAGTTGGACGTCTCTAGATTACATCATGCCATTGGCATCACCTATCGACCGCCATGTACAGTGCTCTCGGCTACGAAACCAGGCTACTACCTGGATCTCCCTATGAGCCCACCTGCATCACCGGGCTCGCCCATGACAATAGCCGCGTCACCCCGTACCATCGTACCCTCGCCTTACCACGATCGTGAGAAGACCCTCTCTATCATCTACTCACCGCACGGAGTGTCCTATGATATCGTTCGCTCCTACGCCTCGTCACACTTGGTCTCGGAGTCAGCTCTACCCTTGACAGCATTGCTGCATTCTTTCGACTGCGTGGATAATCCCTGGTATCTTGGAGGAAATATCTCGGCAGGATCGCCTGGTGGTATTCGAATCGCTCGCGACTTATACGCTAAAGCCTGGATCTCAGCACACGATGCCGACAAGGATAACTCTGGGTGGTCTGTCAGGCAGACTCGGGTTGCGAAATCTACCATAGACCACATCACGAAGATGTTAGAGGACAGTCATGCGGAGAAGTATCGAAGCGTTCGCACTGAGGTCATCAGCCTAGCGTCTGGCGAACAAAGTCGAATTGAAAGGTGAAAAGGATGGACCTCATCTTTCCAGAAGCTTGCACGGGCTTCTCATCACTGATTGCACTTGTTGTTCGAGACTTTCCAGCCGGCCGCCGAGAGCAAGCTCAAAATCTACTTGTTTGTGATGGCTATTCTCGACACAGTATTTTGGGCATCAATTATCGCCGCTGGGTTCGCCGTCAGCAAGAGGCTCAACGACTAATACCACGCTCCAAGCCACACAAGACGTACTCCGTCGCACGAAACCCAGGGACGTTACCAGAGCGTCGGATGGACCTCTCGTTTGGTGTCTGCTGCCCATCTCGTATGACACACTCTCAGAATCAATTGTTTGTGGGCCAACCAGAACACAATGGATTCAGATGATTAGAAGGTGACATTCTTGCAGGGCATATCGGCGCTCGTCTTCTCTACGTCGATCACTATCCGGGTCGTCGTAGACTGGCCCTAGTAGTTGTTGCGAGGATCCTCAACGAGGGAAAGAAGATGAAAGGAAACGGCTCAGCGAGCGAAGAGAGCTGCATGGAAGGACCACACCAAGGAGTATTGACCGCAAGATGTCCCACTACATAGCATAAACAGGACGTGGCCGTGGTCAGAGTTGGAGTAAGCATCTTCTTTCGTTGCTACAATTGACGAAACAACTCATGACACTCAATTATCGAACTGTCTATTACCTGGTCCTCGTAGATCACCACCATGTACATATACCATGATCTGTCCTGGAAAGTTTAGGCTAGGTCGTTAAGCCCGTTGTCTCGAGTACTACATTGCGACAAACCTGCGTAAGAGCTGTCCTAAAGGGCTGTCTTCGAAATCTTCGACCCCTGACACATTGTACAATCATAGCAAAAGCGTGGCAGGAGGCCTCTATGAGTTCTCTGACTGCAGATCAAACGGGCGCATAACGATTTGCAGCTCACGGACTTACGATCAATACGAGACACGCGGACGAAAGACGTGTTGTCCGGGCGGCGCGAGATTGGATGGAGCAAATCGATAGCAAGGGCTTTTTAGGGCAGGAAGCATCCGGCGCTCCGAACGTGGCCCGCAGGGAAAAGGCCTGCCGTCAAAACAAGTTCTGCGCGCAGAGCGTTTCAGAGCCAGCGAGGAATATAGGCACTGAGGTTGCGTCAGTGTGCCTGGAAAGTGATGCGGCAGCAGTGTCAGAAGCCACAGACCAGCCACAGGCATGGGGGTCGGTGAGAAACGAAATGATGGAATGCGGACGGTGTGGCTGTGAGGTTGCCGTGTTCAAATTAGCTGGAGGCGCACGTTGGTAGGGTGAATCGCGCGGTAGCACAGCAGAGACAGTGATAGCAGCAGCATAGCAGCAAGACAGTAATAGCAAATTGTGCAGCGTGAGAAGGGTGCCAAATGAGATTCTCCCATTGCTGCAACCAGCGTGCACCCTGATCAGCGCTGCTTGATTTAATTTGGGTGCGATCTGAAGGTGCTGTGACGACAGCCTTGTCCGGGTTGCGCACTGGCTACTGACCCAAGCCGGGTCCACGGCATTCTGCACTTACTCCTGCTGGACTGACTGCTACCGCTGCTAACGCTGCGAACTGCACTGCTCTCCATCCTCACTCCCCACGACGAGCGCACCCTCAGCCCTCCCGTGGCGCGCCCATCCCCTGCGCCGCTCCTTCCGCCCTCTCGTCTCTCGGTCGCCCACGGAAACCAGCACGCTCTTTCCGCCCAGCGTCGCTGCACACCCACCAAACACGCCCGCCAGCCGCTCGCTGCGATCCCCAGCACGCTGGCTGCCTACGCCCCGTCGCCGTCTCCTCCGCCCTACGCCGGCGTGAAGGCCGCCTCGCTGATGAGCGTAAACTATGTCCACGAGTCCCAGATGATGCCCTCGTATGCGGCCGAACGCGAGCCCTCCACCAGCGACGCCCCGAACTTCTCGCACCCGCACCCGCACACCCCCAAGGGCCTGCCGCACCGCACGCCCTCAGAGAAGTCGCTGCCGCTGCGCGAGCGCGGCCCCAATGGCAGCCAGGCCGGCAAGACGAACGCCCTGAACATGAACGGCCTGCCCAACGGCGGTGCCCGCCAAGCCCGGCCCTCGAGCATCGACCGCCGCATATCGCACGACGATGCCCGCCGCGGCCGCGCAGACGTGGACCGCGAAAGCATGCGCCAGAGCATCGATAGCCGCGCCAACTCGGGCGAGTTGCCGGCCCGCGACGACGGCTACTTTGCCTCAGTGCACGGCAGCGAGACCAAGGACACGCTCGGCACCACGCACGTCAAGCTCGGCCAGCTGAACTCGTTCGACGGCACCAGGGAGGCCCAGAAGGACTTCGTGCCGCACATCTCCTCGCCTCCTGCCGCCGACTCCAGCCTGCGCGTGCCCGGCTCGACCCACCGCGTGTCTGCGCCCCCGGCCTTCAACAACGAGGGTGGCTCCACAACGGCTACTCCCTCGCCGTCTCAACAACCCTACCGTCTGCAGCAGCGTCACACTCTCGAAGTCCCCAAGCTGTCCACGTCGCGCGCCCGTGACTCGCAGAACAACACCGACGATGTCGTCACCGCAAGCGGGAGATTCTCGCCAACAACAGCTTCCCGCCGCCGCGGCTCCATGTCTCTTGTGCGTAGGGGCACACGGTCGATCAACTCAGACATGCACCTCGACGAAGTCCCTCAGGACGAAGACGCCGCGCGATGGGCTGAACACATTCGCCAGAAACGGGCCAGCAAACGGAAACGAAGAGAAGACGAGGACGAAGACCGCGTTGTCGTTGGTACCAAGGTCGATCAGAATCACGTCAATTGGGTCACGGCCTACAACATGCTGACTGGTATCCGCTTTACTGTGTCGAGAACCAACGCCAAAATGGACCGCGAGCTCACCGACGCTGACTTTGATGCTAAGCACAAGTTCTCTTTCGACATCACCGGCAACGAACTCACCCCGTCCGCCAAATACGATTTTAAGTTCAAGGATTACGCTCCCTGGGTTTTCCGTCATCTCCGTGGCATCTTCAAGCTCGACCCCGCTGACTACCTTGTATCACTAACAAGCAAGTACATCTTGTCTGAGCTCGGCTCGCCAGGCAAGAGTGGCAGTTTCTTCTATTTCTCCCGGGACTATAAGTACATCATCAAGACGATCCACCATGCCGAACACAAATTCCTCAGAAAGATCCTGAAGGACTACTACAACCACGTACAAGAGAACCCAAACACTCTTCTTTCTCAATTTTATGGCCTTCACCGCGTAAAGATACCCTACGGACGCAAAATTCACTTTGTCGTCATGAACAACCTGTTTCCTCCGCACCGAGATATCCACCGCACATTCGATCTCAAGGGATCCACCATTGGACGCGACTTCAGAGAAGAAGACCTCGAGAAGAACCCTCGGGCAACACTGAAGGATCTCAATTGGTTACGAAGGGATCTGCATCTCGAGCTGGGGCCGACGAAGAAGAATGCTTTCATTGAGCAGATGCGAAAGGATGTGAAGCTGATGCAAAAGCTCCACATCATGGACTACTCGATGCTCATCGGTATCCATGATCTCGAGAAGGGCAATGAGGAGAACCTCCGTGAAAAGACATTGAAAGTCTTCCAACCAGGTGGCGAGGCCGCTGAGGAGCCTCAACCTAATCAGCTAATGCGCACACCTTCAAAGCTGGAAACCGCCCGCAAGGCCCGCGAGCTTCGACAGTCAGTCAAGACACAAAAGCCAGTCCCCATGGAACAGACCTCTGCGAGGATGCCAGATGAATTGGAAGATTCTAAGAAGAATTTCTTCTTCTACTCCGACGACGGAGGTTTCCAAGCCACACATGAAGACGACCGTCCTGGGGAGGAGATCTACTATCTCGGAATCATCGATTGCTTGACACATGTAAGTTCAGCAAATGACTCGCTTAAGGTCGAGCGACTAACACTTCCAGTACTCTCTCATCAAGCGGATGGAGCATTTCTTCAAAGGTCTCGCAAACACAGAATCACAGATCTCCGCCATTCCTCCCGAACGTTATGGAGACCGCTTTATCAAGTTTATCACTGGCGTTACTAAGACCAAGGAGGCCGCTGATCGCGAGAAGGCGGAGGCAGGCAGTTCCGCTGCCGAAACCGTTGCTGGCATCTCGCGCAGCTCCACTGACCGTGTGATGGAAAAGGCCGAACACCAAGCTGAGAAGACCCAACGCCACGGCGTCCCTGAACAGCATGTCCCCAATCTCCAGATGCGTGTCGTTCGCAGCCCGTCCGCCGAACGTGGCGATATCGGTACCACACTCCCTGTTGTCGAGGAAGCAGGTGAAGCCTCCAGCCTAGGTGGCCGCAGCAACCGTTCGCACGAAGCGCCGACCCGCTCTCCACCGGCGCCGCCGACGGAGGAAACACATGCTACTCCCCTTCAAAGACCGTTGGCACGAGACGTAGAGCACGGCAGGCCGCCACCGACGCCCCCCAAAGACTCGGCCACTGGCAGCGAGGAGCGACCGCCCACACCTCCAAAGGACGGCCACTACCCGCATAATAGGCACTCTGGGCCTCCAACACCGCCAAAGGAAGCTAAAGGGAGGAGCAGCGTGGACAAGGAACTGCCTCGGACGCCGCTGGAAACCACAATCCGGGTCAACTAACCCAGTCCATTCTTCATGAAAGCCCCATCAGGCAGCCCAACCGGGCCTCGCACAATGTTTCGGAATAAGATCTCACGCACACTTTGCATATCGAGCTGGATGGAATCGCCCTTTTCTTTTAACTCATTCTTGCAAGCGAATGCATGATACCAATACCACGAGCTCACTGCCTTGCCTGCCGCAATATACACCAGGCATTAAGCGAGCGCTTCTTCATAGCTTTCCTTTGTTGTTCTTTCTTGTATCTCAGAGCTTCTTACTTATACTCTCACGGATGGATGGCGAAACGGCTTCATCTCTCCAAGTCCAATTGATTCGAGCCATTACTTCTCCTTACGTTTGCGCGTCCCGATTGAGCGGCATTGCTAGCTTTGGCGTCGAGCTTTTAGATCTCTTTCTGAACTTGCTGGCGATCAGTAGGTGTTGCATGGAAGGAAGACGCTTCTTGTAGTATAATTATGGTGGTTTGACAGCAGTAGATTGCGCAGGTTTAGATAGCGGGATGACTGTGCTGAGGTAGATAGGAATCAAAGAAAGTACATAAAACAGCGTGGTGCCCTGCTTGTCGTTTACACGCATACACGAACTACATCACCTAGGAGCATACAGTAAGGCAGGTCATTGTCATCATTGCATTAGAAATGCAGCCAAGCGTATGTGCAGCGTGCAGATCCAGACCTAGAGGTCTACCTCTATGTAGTGTACATAGCCACTTCCAGCCCCTGCGTCCCCGCGCTTACTTGTAGAAGTCGAACTTGTCGGCCTCGGTCGTCCCCTTGACCTGGCTCGTGTATGCCTCCTCCAAATCGGCCTGGATGATGTTGTACCTGTTCTTCCTGACAGCCCTCAGACCAGCTTCTTGCATGATGGCAGCGATGATGGCTCCAGACAGGGGATCGTTGCGCACAATCAGGCTGTCCATGTCGACTTCGGGCGACAAGCTCATCTTTCCTGCAATCGTGGAGAAGATGAGGCGACGCTCACGGCGATCTCGCAGCGAAGGGAATTCGATCTTTCGGTCGAGACGACCGGGTCGGAGCAGCGCAGGGTCGAGTGTGTCGGCGCGGTTGGTGGCCATTATGACCTTGACGTTGGAGGTCTGGTCGAAACCGTCCATCTGGTTCAGAAGCTCGAGTAGAATACGCTGGACTTCTCGATCGGCACCAGTCTGCGCATCGAAACGCTTTGTGGCAATGGCGTCAATCTCATCGATGAAGATGATGCAGGGAGAGTTCTCGCGCGCCATTCTGAAGACGTCACGAACCATGCGCGGCCCCTCGCCCAGATACTTCTGTACGAACTCAGATCCTACCACACGAATGAAGGACGCTGTTGTGCTGTTCGCGACGGCCTTGACGAGCATGGTTTTTCCTGTTCCTGGAGGTCCGTAGAGCAGCACACCACGCGGTGGATCGATACCAATCTGCTTGTACAGGTCGAAGTGGGTGAGGGGCAGCTCGACAGCTTCCCTGATCTCCTGCTTCTGCATGTCCAGACCACCAACGTCGGCATATGTAACGTCGGGCTTCTCATCCTGCCCAAGCATGGCGATCGAAGAATCAGCCTCGGGAGGCAGGATGTCGACAAGCGCATTTGAGTGGCGGTGCAGGGCGACGGATGAGGAGGGCTTGAGGAGCTCGCGGTCGAGTGTGGAAAGGATGCGGACGACGTAGTTTGAGCCGGTCGAAGATTGTACGATACCGGTGCTGGCGGCGTTAGCTTTGAGCGCCAAATGTGAAACGTCATTCCACATACTTCTGGTCGATGGCCTCCATGAACTGCCCAATGACGAGCGGTACACTCTGGATCCGCTTGATCTCCTCCTGCGCCCTTACAAGCTCGCGCTTCAAACTCCGCTGCTCATCCTTGATATACTCTTCCTGGAGGTGAATGTACCTGTGCCTGTTAGCCGCCTG
>Ga0181470_100520_pt1 | contig 10181 bp, 9 predicted proteins | sample InSIn5SAF170_FD_119082 | JGI IMG/M metagenome (GOLD analysis project Ga0181470, IMG submission 119082) | Clean room microbial communities from NASA Spacecraft Assembly Facility at Jet Propulsion Laboratory, Pasadena, California, USA -... ...
ACCAGTTATGGTCGCGCGTCGTGTAGTCGACGCAGTCGCAGTTGCTGTCGAATCCTCCTCAACACCTGCAGAGTTCAGCAGCAGAGGTAGGAAGGCTTGAGTTACTGCAATCTGCGCCCAGACGTTGACCTCGTACAGCTCCTTAGCAGCCTCCAGAGATACGTCTACAATTGGCATCGAATAGCTGCTGGCAGCGTTATTTATGAGCATATCCAGGCCTATCCCTGTCGGAAGAGCACTTCTAACAGCAGAGACAGCTGAGGATATCGAGGATGCGGATGTGATGTCCAGCGACATTGTCGTGATTCCTTGCCCTTCTAGCGCAGTCATCTTGTCGAGATTCCGCGCTGTTGCGAAGACATGGTGGCCTGCATTGTGAAATGAAATGGCTAGTGCAGCGCCCATGCCCCCTTCGCTGCAACCAGTGATTAGAATTGTGCGCTTGATATCAACTGGCATGTTGTTATGTCCGATGCCGTGCTCGTAGAATCGCCTCTGTTGAGATGAAGTTGTGCTGTCGGGGTGTGTGGTTGGCTTTCGTTCTGTGCGGTTGGTGAGAAGGACAGATTAATCAAGCCTTTATATTCGTCCACCAGCAAAGATTTTGCAGTGCTCGTGCAGCGGTGGAGTTCTGAAGTTGAATGGTGGAGTTGCGGAGTTGCGGAGCTGGCATCGATGAACGCGTTGAACTTTGGATGTCTTCGTCTGAGATGTCCACAGCAATGCTTCAGTTCCAATATGCTTCCAACATGCTTCCAATATGCTTTAATATGGTGTTCCTAAGACATTCTTACGCTAGAATTGCGATACCAAGGCGCACCTACTGGACACAGTGGTTGGCCTTTCTTGCGGCTTTTAGATTTACTCTCGTAAAATCTTACCAGCTGGTTTATCGGATTCTTCAGCTGCCTAGTCGTCGAATTCTTGCTTAAAACGGAGCCATCTGGACTCTAATTGCTCGCCAGTACAGCAGTCGCAGTATTAGAAACTCGGCCATGACTCTCAATCGTCTTTGCAAGTCCATGCTGGGTGCAGACTGGATCATCATCACGTAGGATGTGGGAGACTGTGGAGCTGAATAGCGAACCACTATTTCCATGTGCAGGTAGGGTTCGGATCGAAAGCACCACAATAAGACTTCCATTGGTGAAGGTTCATATTAACAGCCGAATGCCGGCTGCTGTTGTCCCTCGTTCTGTGGAGGCTGGGGCCAGAATCACAGTTGCCGTTCCAAAGGCCCATTGAGGCGATGCCTGCCCTTTCAAACCGTGGCACAGTGATAAGAGGATTTTGAGACCGGTCGAAGATTCTAATTCGCATGAACCTGACGGATCTATCCGTGGCGTTCGTACTTAACTTGGCGGGCTTTTAACAGCCAATCAAACCAAGCAAACGAATGAGGTCGCTTCTAAATGGGATCTTCCGTGTGCTGCAAGGCTGAGGAGCCCAGGCGAGATACGATGGGGATCATTAAACATAGCAACCGCACACGAGCTATGAAATTGTACACTGAGTGAAGGAGCTCTACAGAAGGAGTAGAAAAGGAAGCCGTACTGCCACCCAACATACTGGCATTTGCAACAACATCTCTCGTTTCGCAAACTGAAGCAACCTTCTTTTGAGTCTTCATTCAGACATCTTCAACATCATGCGCTGTTTCATCTTCCAAGCAGCTCTGCTCTTCGCTTCTGCGACCGCTCTCCAGACTTTTGGAAAGCGCCAACCACAACAAGAAGACGGTGCTTTTGTACCGGACACTACCACTGTTCTGACTTGCGCTGCTAGTGGTCCTGGATACCTTGATTGCGGCACGGACTACTGTTATAATCCTGACATTGGCGAGACCTGCTGCACAGAGGGCTGTAAGTATCCACGTACTCGAACACGGAGGCCTTGGATTGATTTTGCCCAACAGACTTTTGCACTCCGGACTCGTTCTGCCTTGGTGGTGGTCTTTGTTGCCCGAATGGCATGACCGAATCTGCATGTCTTTCTCAACTGGGTTTGACAGCTGTGCCTACCTTTTCTCGTGCTGCAGCCACAAGTACAGGTGTTGAGGAGGATTCGACAGCAACTGCGACTGCGTCGACTACACGACGCGCGACCATAACTGGTGGAAGTTCCGAGGCTACGCAGACTGCTGGGAGCAGCAATGGAGGCGGAAGCAATGTTGTTGGTTTTGGCGCTGTTCTGGCCGCAGTCGGTGGTGCTGCTTTGGCTCTGTAGTTGGTGACAATCAAGACGATTATTTCCAATAAAGTGTCAATCAGTGACTGATTCGGAAGCCTTATTATCAGCCTAACATTTGTTGGCCTTTTTTTAGTGACCAAATGTTAGCTTGTTTTCAAATGAAGGTATGAATATCCTTCGTCCTGCACGATAGAGCTTTGCATAATCAAGGCCATTCACGACGTCTTCAGCGGATGCGAGCGTCAATGAACATGTTATTCCGATGGGTGTGAGCCAGACTTGGCTGCAATAGTGTGGCAGCGCGACAATTGAGTTTGAAGCTCACGTGCACAGACGAGCGGGTTTTTCGGCAGCAACCGTATTGCTAAAATTGTGTAATGACTGGCGAATGTGGTGCTTTCGCAGGGCTTGATCTTAATCTTATCTGATCCCCTCACAACATCTCCGAAGGTGATCTCATGCGCTTATCACCTCTCATTACACGACTTATGCCTTTTACGAGCGAGCTTCTCGTTCCTTCGTTGCGTGAGGATGATTTTGTGGTGGGCTCACTGGTGATAGATGATCGGGACTCCCTGAGAGACTTCTTGGAAGCAGAGCATCGGATCTCTTGGACAAGGAAGCATCTATGGAAGTATAACTTATTACTAGGTGGTATACTGGTCGTGATATCGCTTTGCAAGATAGTTGAGTCATATTGGAGACGTAGAAAATGCAGCCGGGCCGTTCTGGAAGATGTTGGCGAGGAAGAACCGGCATCGGACACGAGCAGCACACTTACTGGCACTGCAACACCACCAGATGTGAAGCCAGACGACGAAACAACTCCTCTTGTGGCGGCTAAATCAGTGGCCAGATCTCGAACCTTCTGGAGGAGAATCTCAAACAAACTCCAAGCCTTCCTGATATTCCAACCTCGACCCATTCCCATCGTCGATAAAACTCTACCGTCCAATGGCACCACGTTATTCGTCCTCGCCTTCATGGCCACCAACCTCATACTCTGCTTCGTCAACATTCCATGGGCTAAACCATCCATCGCCCTCATGGTCAGCAGTGATCGCTTTGGAAACTTCTTTTCCGCCAACCTCCCGCTACTCTATCTACTCGCCGCCAAGAATCAACCACTCAAGTATCTCACAGGCTTTTCCTACGAAGCCCTGAACATATTCCATCGCCGGCTTGGGGAACTGCTGTGCTTCTTTGCGCTTGTGCATGGGATCACGCAGATCATCGTTTTCTACCCGCTGTATAGGCCACTCCTCAAGACCACCTTATTCGGCTTCTTTGCTGAGACCCGAGTCCTGGTGGGCGTTCTGGCATTCGTCTCCTACGAAGTGCTTTACTTCACATCGCTAGGCAGTTTCCGCCAAAGATGGTACGAGATATTTCTCGCCGCACACATCTTGCTGCAGGCGGGCGGCCTGGCGTTTCTCTATTTTCACTTCCATTGCAGTCAATGGTACGTCATTTCAAGCCTCGCCATCTTCCTCGTGGATCGACTCGTCTTCCGTCTCATGATGAAGACGACGACAACAAAGGCCAATGTTGAAGTCCTCCCGGACGGACAGACAGTCATGCTCTCAGCGAACTGGTCGATCAACCCTCAACGACCTCTCATCGTAGGCGCCAGGTCCATCAAAAACGGCTGGCATCCTTGCGCGCACGTTTTCATCACCATCCCCGCTCTTGGAAACTCTGCAGCTTTGCAAGCGCATCCCTTCACCATCGCCTCCGCTGCGCCCGACTTGTCCGCAGCTCAGCGACACGCCTGGTTCAATGTTCTGATCCGGGCACATGACGGCTTCACTCGCGATTTGCTTAGGCACGCACAGTTGCATCCAGATGTCGACGTGCGAATCGACGGGCCTTACGGATCCCTAGAGCCATTACACATGCTGCAATCCTCCGATCACGCTGTTCTCATTGCTGGGGGGAGTGGTATTGCGGTTGTGTTTCCCCTAATATGGGCACTTCTTCACGAGAAGCGATCACCCGGCGACAGTCAAAGCGGGAGCAATCCAAAGTATCGACACAACTCCCGCAGAGTTACTCTCATCTGGGTCATCCACTCCGCATCACACACATCGTGGGTGCCACAGGAACGACTGGACGAGCTAGTCCAGTTGGGTCTCGATTTACGCATGCCGCCTCCAACAACTGTGCATGGGCGACCTGATCTGTCGGCGATGCTGCAGGATATTGTGTATGCTTCTCCACATGAGAATGTACATGATGAATTGGGTGTTGTAGTCAGTGGTCCTGATGCATTAAATCGCGATGTGCGAAATACATGTTCGCGTCTTATTGAAGAAGGGATGGATGTCAATATTACGGTTGAGAAATTCGGTTGGTAGATATAGATAATGATTGTTATGCGGTGTTCTACAATTCAGACGGTTGGTGCTGGGATGGAGTTCATAGGATTTAAATTGAGTGGTCTAGACTTTGCAATTCTATGTCCCACCGAGGTAGAACATGGACACTAACATTCCACAATTAGGGGCATATCCCTCGAGCAATATCAATGCTGCCAAAGTGACGAATGACTACAACTGACACATCCAAAAAGTGAAAAGTAAAGTCGCAAGCGTGCTTTACTCCAGTTCTGAACAGCAATGGCAATGTTCAACGCCACGCCAAAATGCAATTTCATGAATGCATAATCGTAAAGAGAAACTGAATGTAAGGCATTCGCCATCAACATAAGACGATAAGCAGCTCAATGCTCCGAAATTTCATCCTCATTCCTATTCGCATGCTCAGATTGAAATCGATTGTGCGGTTCGGGATTTATCGTGGAACGGATAGCAGACTCTCTTGCCTGCACTATTGACTGTGATTGCTCGGGCCACATCATTCCTATTCCACCTTGTGTGATCCAAGAGGAGAGTAGGAGGAAACCCTCAGGTTCAGTGACTCTTGGCAAAGGAAGCAAGGATTGAGAGGAACTCCCTAGGCTTGTAGAGTCAAGACCAAACACTTCAGGTCGAACCGTGGAAGTCTGAGAGAGTCCACTTCTGGTCGTGTTATCGCGAGGTGTTGCAGGTGGTGGTCCCCATGAAAGTGATTGCGTTCTAAGAAGCAGTCCGTTCTGAATTGAAACCATATCCGACTCCTCCTCGTCATTCGCATGTTCAGTTGGAGGAGGATTTGGTCGTGAGGGGCGAGGTGGATTGCGGGCGCCTAGTTCTTGAATGGCAGAAACGACGCTTAGAGATGAGGATTCCCGGTTGGAGGAAAACATCGTACCGTCGAAAGAAAGACTGGTCGAGGAAGTTGATCCACTTCGAGCGGGGGCGGATTGCGAATTCGTGGCCCGTACCTTGAGCATCAAACGAATCTTTCCGCTGGCAAATTCGCGTACAACTTGCCCCGTCAAACCGACGCTATCTCCCGTGAGCAAGTCGTAGATGCTGAAGCTCGCTGGGATTGGAGGCAGGAAGGGGAGAGGGTCAGTGTCTCCCATGGTAAGAGGAGCCTGTGTTTGTACTATCTGCTGTACCCGTTGTACGGGCTCCTAGGTGACGGAAACCGGTTTGACCATCTTTAGTTTTTTGGTTCGTTAGCTTTCGTGTAATGATAGTAGTAGATGGGAAAATCATTTGACATACATCCTGACTTTCCTGTCATCCCCTGCAGACGCGAACATGCATGGATCTTTTGGATGCCATGCCACGGCATTGACGCAACCGGGTGCGTGGGCAGGCAAGGATTCTACAAGATGGCCTGTTGTTCGCCATATGTATATCGCAGAATCTGACAGCAGCGCATTAGAATAACATCCTTCTACATAGTACGTGAAAGAGTACTTACCTTCGCTTCCGCTGACCACGAAGCTCTCGTCCGCGCCACCGAACACGCTTCTGATCATATAGTTTGCCTGCTTGTGCCCATCGAACGTTTGCAAGATTTCTCCAGTGTCCATGACCATGAGTCGGATCTTGTTCTCATTCATGCTGACAAGCATGTGCTTGCTATCCTGGCTGATCTTGACACTGGTCATCTTCACCTTGTCAAACGAATATCGATTCACCAGCTCCCTGGTGAGGAAATCGTAGACAAGAACGCAAGAATCGAGGAGCGCAACCATGCGACGGCCATCAGGTGACAGCGCAACGTCATAAATGCGCATTTTGTCGTCCCGCGACCAGGTCCATACCAGCTCGCATTCATCATCGTGAGAGTCAGATGAAGGGATCTTGTATGAGGACAGCGAGTTATGCCAGTCTTGCGAACCAATGATCAGATGTTCACTGTCCGGTGCCCAGCTGGCACCGCTGACTGCATGTTGGAAATGACTGATCTCGGCAATAATGCTGCCTGTGACTGTGTTCCATATCCTCGCCATGCTATCCGGTTCTCGCGAGCAGGTAATGAGCTTGGTGTCGTCTGGACTCCATGCTATGTGACACACGCCTGCTTGATGCTCGGCTAATATGTGCACTTTCTTGAAATCATTTTGCACGTCGTAGATGTAGACATATTTATCCTTGCCAGCCGTGGCGAGGTAACGGCCGCTGTTCGAGAAGGCAAGGAACCAAACTTCGTCATCATGATCAGCGAGTGTGCGTATGCAGCTTGAGGGAAAGTTTGAGCGGTCGCACAGGTGGTCGACGTAGAGCGAGGGCGAATCGGAGGTATTGTGGTAGAGACAGTTCTCTATCCAGCCATGCTTCGTCTCGTGGAGAAGTACGGCAAGCCTGTGCTCCGGAATCATCGTGCTGGGCGCGATCGCTTTCGATAGTTCCGATAGTAGAATTGACCTGGATGAGCCCTCTGCACCATCCCAATTTGCTTGCGTTTTGAGGTCTTCGGGTTTGGCCATAAGGAGACTGAGCATTTGTTTAGCATTACGTTACCTTGGCGTTTAGGCGGCTAACTCACCTGGACAAATGATGCAGCTGGTGTATGTTGTTTTGCCCGAGTGGGGTCAACTCTTGTCGCAGTACCATAAGAGCTTTACCCAGGTCTTTTCTCTCCAGGAGCTCCAAGTACTTCTGTTGCCGCAACCAGAACAACATTTCGTTCTTGTCTGCTTCATCCGATAGTGTGAGACCCCGCATGCCCCATTCGACGCCCTTTCCTGTGCCTTGTAATGGTACGCCGCCCACCGAGTCCGTGTTCCCAAATAATAGTGCCTCAGCATCAGCCCACTCTCCATTCAGCACAGCATGCCTGAACGCCGCCACCTCCGGTCCTTCCAGCTCGAAGCCACTCTCTTTGCTCAGCGTTCTTGCTGACTGATGGTACCCTAGATCCGTCAAGCTTTGGATCAATATCCTTGCCACCTCCTCCCTATCGTGTCCAAACCACTTCGTGGGTAGCACCTGCTGCACAGCACCTGATACGCCATTGCTCTCTCCGTTTGCAGATGAGACGTTATGCCCATTCGCTATGCTCTTCTTTGATGAGGCCGGGGAGTGGCCATTCTGGGATCCATTCGAGTAGTGCGGGGACTGGGGAGACGCCTTCTGGCTGCCCAAACGCATAGTATCGTCGCCCTTTCTGCGCTTGGAGATATGTGCTGCTGAAGACCCGCCTCGTGTTGCAGAAGAAGCAGTGGGGTCGACTGCTTCTAGATCGTCTTCTGTGTCGTAGTTGCCGGTTTCGTCGTCTGAGGGCGAACGTGGACGTTTGGTACCAGAGGCAAGAGGTCGGAGAACACTAGCGGGATCGGTTGTAGATGTAGATGTAGATGTAGATGTGGGTGCTGAGATATTTGGGGAAGTAGTAGACGGTTGTTGGTCGGACGGCGGGGCGGTTGGGTGGGCGGCGGCGAGTGGGGATGTGGTGGACGAGGGCTGGTCGTCGTCTGCCAGGTCGGCGGATGGATGTGCGGACTGTGGCACTGCTTTCTCACCTTGGAAAGCGAAGCAGCAATACGAACATGCGTCGTTGCTGATCTACAGTCCAAAGGCAACAGCCCACGCTCCTTCTCTCCGCTTGAATTGTATTGGGAATGCGAGTACTTTGTGCACAGAGGCACCGACGGAAGGGTGAGTGCTCTCGCAGGCCAGATCTGACGTAGTAGCGTTGTCTGTGAAGCCGGTAGACTTGCTTTGTAGCAGGCGGAGACTCACGGGCCACGAGAACAATGGTGGGTCTTATGATCGTGAAGTGGACTTGAAGTAAGATGGGAGAATCTCCGTTGCCGCTGGAGGTTGGAGTGTAGTTGTGAGCTAGGTACCAATGAGGTGGAGGAGGGCAGGTGCTGATTCGCTGAACGAGGACCACGTCAAAGCAAGATCACGTTTGAAACATGGCTCACGAATATTTCTCCGAGCCTTCTTTTGCTTGGACTTTGCTGTAGTAGACGTTTGGCAGGAGAGTTTTAGAGGTATATGTTACACGCGTGGCAATTTGCTGTATCTCAAGGACGACATCGCATGCGCGCATGACGAGGACCAGGCCAGCTCTCAACTGCTTGACATGCAGGTTCGCTGCCGAACAACGGATCATGCAGCCCCATCGCAGCCAGATAAGAATCATGTACCTTGTGACTACGGTATCTCGCATTTCCAAGCGTCGTTCTTGGTTTAGCACAGGCCAGGGAGTTCATTTCTGTCAACCGAATGTACAAGACGAGGCCACTGTGCCAGCCTCTTATGACATTACCCCTCACAGCCACGACCATATGCTGGCATGACGACAACATTGTTCGGACGAGGTGCCGTGTAATGGAGCCACTGGAAAGAGATACAGCAGAGAAAACTAGCCAGAAACTTGTCAACGGCTTGCAAATGTGTACGACTTCCTAGAATTTCCGAAAGGCTGAAAATCACGTGAGATGTCGTTCTAAGGGAGCAATTGCACAATGGACGTAACGGAGAGCTCAAGATCCCAAAGCCAACAAAGCGTTATGAATCTGTCTAGACCAACACATTGCATTTGCTTCTTGAATCAGTAAACTTGCTCTTGCGAACTTTCAGCTCTTTTTTTCGCCATATCAATTCTACTACCCCTCTATGACAGAGCACACATCACATCTACTAAAACGCCACTACTCATAGCTTACTCTCAATATCTTCAAAATCACTCAGCGGTCTCACAGGCTGCGCACCTGCGTCAACGACCAAGCTCGCCTTCCATGCATGCACGTCCTCAATAAGTACAGCATCACCCGTACCCTTCTCCTTGGCCTCTTCCGTTTGCCCACCACCCAAAGCTACAAGCCCTTGCTGCACAACCTCCCTCGCCTTTTCCACATCAACCCCTGCATCTGCAGTAAGGTACTCTGTGACTGCCTCCGCCACGGGTGCTGGCTCACTGAGACTTAATCTTCGTCCCCTCAATCGTGTTGCAAGTTTCTCTTCGTCCGTGGAGATATTGTGGGCAGCGAAGAGTTTCGTAAGTGCTGTCGTGAGAATCGTGCTCTTGTCCTCGGGAGAAGCACTCTCTATGATAGAGGAGGCAGTGTTTTGCGCCACCAGATGCACACTTAGCTTAGACCGCGAAGCGGATGTCGGTGCAATATAGCGTTCGAAGAACTTGATTACATGGTCTTTCGTAAGAGGTTCAAGTTGGGCTGCGTCGTGATCGGCTGGATTGTTCATACATTAGCGACCATCATTTCCTTTGGCAGGAAAAACAGTGGAAGAGTAGCTTGCCTTGTTCGAAATCGTACGCCTCGTTCAGCAGATGCGTCGAAAACCGATTGCACTCGCTGCTCAGATTCTTCAATCTCTCAAGCCGTTTGTTCACCAAACTCGTCTTCAGCTTTTCAAACTTGCCCTCATCCATCTCCTTGATCAGTTTGCCTAAATCCGTGAGGAAAGAGTCGATCCGTGTCTCCAGGTACTCTGGGGTTCGCTCGCTCTGTATTAATATTCTGTATCCTAGCCAGGTATTGTGAAGTGACGCTCCGCTAAATACCACATAGCCAAGCTGCTCCTTTGTGCGCAACTGATCGAAGCACGGTTCATCGGCGATTTGACCAAGCAGCAGGACAAGCGCACGTAAATGTCGATCCTGGGCGTTACCAACGTAAA
>Ga0181470_100525_pt1 | contig 10137 bp, 9 predicted proteins | sample InSIn5SAF170_FD_119082 | JGI IMG/M metagenome (GOLD analysis project Ga0181470, IMG submission 119082) | Clean room microbial communities from NASA Spacecraft Assembly Facility at Jet Propulsion Laboratory, Pasadena, California, USA -... ...
CCTCAGATAGCGACAGCTTCGTTTTCGACTTCTTCACCTCAGCTTGCAAAGAAAAAGAAGGGCGGTACAGACAAACGAATCAGTACGTACCCATTGAGTGAATTCGCATTCGGTTTTGAAAACTGCTAGCAATGCTAATCCCTTGCTCCGGGAATGCTAGTCTCAGAGCGACCAGCATACGACGTGAAGGGCGATTTTGAGCATGTATCACTCCCTCATCCGATAACACACATCCGCCTTCTCGAAGTTCTTCCTGTGGCTGACTCTCAAGATGTCACAATTCAATGTCGGCTGAGATGTGTACGGCTTGTGGATTACGATCAATGCTATACTGCGCTCTCCTACACTTGGAACCACAGCGACGATGAGCATCCAATCTGGATCAATGGTCGATATCTCAACGTTAAGAAAAATCTCTATGATTTTTTGTACTTGTACCGACAGAAACTAAAAGCTTATGCTCTACCGACAGTCTTCCTCTGGATCGATGCATTGTGTTTAAACTATGCTGATGTACGGGAACGTAATTCTCAGGTACAAATAGTGCCAAGCATCTTTCAGAAGGCAAAGACGGTATTGGCTTGGTTAGAGCCTTTATCGTCCTCTCAAGGCATCGTCGCAGGACGTAATGCTGTGCAAAGATTTGTGGATTTTCTTGGGCAGATCCGGCTAGACTTGGAACGATCCCAAAGCCTTCACAACGATGTTTTTCTTGCCACGAAATATCTGCCAGCGTATTCTATCGCATCGAATGTTTCTTTCGCCTTTTTGGATCAATGGAAGATCATGCTTCAATTGTGCGAACATCGATATTGGACACGACTCTGGGTCCTGCTGGAGAATCATTTCGCACAGAACCTGATATTCATGTGTGAGGGTCAGCTGTGGTCATGGTCAGAATTCAGGGCGCCCTTTGTGCTTCTTTGGTACATGACAGAAGCAAATTTGTATACTTCGAACGTTTCACGCAAAGTTGATCCAACACAGATCTTGTACAGCCACGCAGCGGATATCATCCAAACACGCCTTGTGTTTGAACAACCTCAACGCGTCATATCGGAACGCCGAGGGTCGGTAACCTACAATGATTTTGCTACCGAACGATGGCATCTAACCTCAGCCAAACAGTCATTATCCACCTTGCTCAGAACACACAAAAAAAGACAGTGCTTCGAGAAGGTAGACAAGGTCTATGCTCTCGTAGCGCTGTCTGATTCGATTTTGACGGTCGACTATGACCGAAGCAACATCGAACTGTTTTGTGCTGTCTTGCTGAGTCTCAAGGTGTCTCTCGACCTCGATTTCGTCTCAACACTGGCACACAGCCTCAGTGTTCCGGCCTTTGAGTACCATCAGGGCAGACGGAGCATGATCAAAGATGTGCCTTCACTTTCGTTGGATCAGTCAGCCACAGACATTGTTGGACGAGACTGCCAGAGAGTGTATTCGGTCAGAGCAATACCAGCACGGTCGGAGCTTACAGATATTGTCCAAGCTCGACTTGGTCTTCAGAAACTTGATTACTACCGCGTGGTTGCTCAACAGAATCTTCACAAGATGAGAGAGTGGACCGACTTTCCTACTCCAAGTGCCGCAATGCCAAGATTCCACGGCCACGCACCTGGCACAGTCATACCAATTGTTGATGGATTTGACCTCTCCGACACAAGTTTCCGTGCAGCAATATTCATCAACCCTACCAGCAAAAGTAGCCAAAGGGCCGTGTTCGGCATGGTCTCCACTGAGGGGGTACAAGAGGGTGATATTCTGGTAACGGAGCCAGGCATGTTCTCGGGAATACTGATACGCATATCTGGCCTCTCGAAGACTTGGCTGACCGTCATTGGGATTGTTCTGTTCGCTCGACGAGTCTCCATCGAGGGTGAGTTTTCGTCTTTGTTCGTGCCTAGAAGTCCACCAAGCCACACCCGAAGCGGCTCCCTTAGCGATTTCTGTGAACATACAAATCCGACCCCATTCACCATTGCCGCATGTGACAACAAAGAGCACTTTACTCTCAGACCGAAGGATGTGCAATTAAACAATCGGTATAGTGGCACCAGCGATTTCAGTGGAAGAGTCTCTCAATCGACCACACGTACAACTACAACCTCGTCATCGATCGTTGTCAGACCTACTTCAATGGGCAACGACAGAAGCCCGACACAAAAGAATGACAGACTAGGACGGTTCTTCGAAGTTATAAACATTCGTAAATGGAGTCAAGCAAAATGATATTATGGTAGCCGGGGGATTGTATTGCATTCGTGCCGGCAGCAACCTTATCTGTATATCTATCGGCAGCTATCTCAATGCAGTAGCCGATGTTTCCTTTCGTGGTAGTGCTTGTTCATATCCAACGCTCTCTTGTGCATATTCGTTGCCTCTTTGGGGGCAAGAGGGGCTCGCGTGCGAACTGGTGTATTCATGAAGCTAACCACTTTGAGTAAGAAACCTCGAACCCAGCTACGTGGTGTAGTAATAAAGAAATGATAAGGCAACGCTACCGGACTGTATCCAATTATATGCTATATCTATGAACCTTAGGGTTCCCGAGAACGAATCGGAAGACGGGAATTTTGTGTATGCCATTGCTCAATCTCAAGTACTCATCATGCAGCTTACAAGCCATATCTTGTTATCGTATATCTACTGCGAAAGCAGAAAACCAAGCTAGAGAAGTAGTCGATTCACCTACACTCAACTATACAAGCAATGCCTTTCGAACCACCTCTCTACCCCACTAACGCCTTCCGCTTTCTCGGCGATCCTACATTTCCTTCCTATCCTGTCCCTAAACACGATGCAAAAGGACATCAAGATCTACCTGAGTCAATTTCTTCACCAGCTTGGGTACAGTCTTCCCTCCCAGCAAAATGTCCCTTGCAGATTCATATCGTCGGTGCCGGCATCGCTGGCCTCACAGCAGCAATATCCTTGACCTTGTCTGGTCACAAGGTAGTTATCTTTGAGCGAGCTCCTGTCTTCGGTGAGGTTGGTGCAGGGATCCAAGTACCACCAAACTCAACCCGATATCTTCTAGCTTGGGGTGTAGGACCACATATTGAACCACACATCTCTGAACCGGAAGCTATTCAACTCCGACGATATCATGATGGCGAAGTCGTTGGCATGACCAGGATACGAAGCAGTACCGGTAAAATCGGCTTCAGAGAGAAATTCGGAGCTCCATACTTTGTCGTGCACCGAGCAGACTACCACAGCGCCCTTGTCGCCCGTTGCAAAGAACTAAACATCGACATCCGAACAGACAGCGAGGTCGTCGGCTATGACTTCCACAACACGACACCACCAGTACACTACGACACCACAAATGCCTCAACACCCACAACAAATGGTACCTCCCACCCCCAAACCTCGAAAGCCGTAACCCTCCACCTCAAGGCCGGCACCTCCCACCCAGCAGACCTAATAATCGCAGCCGACGGCCTAAACTCCATCAACCGCACCACAATCCTCCACTCCCACAACCTCCCCGACGTAACACCCCAATCAACATCCCAAGCCGCCTATCGCGCCACCCTTCCCCTCTCCCATCTCGCAACCAACCCAAAAACAGCCTGGCTAACCAGCACACCAAACCAAAACCTCTGGATGGGCCCTTCTAGACACGTAATGCTCTACCCTATCGGCGGAGGCGGCAACAACAACGACAACTCCACAAACACCTCCAACCGCCTATTAAACATAGTCTTCTCCCACCCCGAGTCAAAACCACGCCACACCTGGCCCACCGACCCCGCCACCGTCCGCACAGACTTAAAATCCCAATTCGCAAACTGGGATCCAAACCTTCTCGCCGTAATCGATCGTCTCTGCGACAGCCCCGATGGCCGAATCGTCAAGTGGCCCATCATGACGGTGCCGCCGCTCCCGACTTGGACACATGCGTCCGGCAGACTGATCGTGATTGGTGATTCGGCGCACTCGATGGTGCCGTATATGAGTCAGGGCGCTGCGATCGCGGTCGAGGATGCGGCTGCTATATCTGCGGCGCTGGCGTGTGTAGAAGACCCTGATGAGATTGGGGCTGCGTTGGCTGTGTTTGAGACTGTTAGGAAGGAGAGGACCGAGGGTATGCAGCAGGCTAGTTGGCTGAATGGGGAGATATGGCATATTGAGGATAGGACGTTGCAGGAAGCTAGGAATGAGGGGATGAGAGGGAGTTTGGAGGGGGATGCGGAGCGGAAGGAGACGGAGTGGAGTGCAGTGCAATGGAGCGATCCTGCTTGTCAGGCCTGGACTTATGGGTACGATTCTGTCGCTGAGGTGATGAGTGCGTGGGAGAGGACGCGGAAACAGAAGTCTTGATGAGTGCGTACTGTATATGCGTACGTATGTATGTACTTCCTCGGTATAGTGTTTCTAGTGTTCATAACGAATGCAGACCTGGATAATGCCGTTTTGCTGAGAGCACATTACTTGACTTGCGCGACATGCAGTGTTTCATCTGTGAGAGCGGATCTACCTTATGCCTGATACTGGTCCTTAGGTGCGGATGTCGCTCTGGCAGCCACATGGCTAGCTACCTATGTGGGTGCGTAGGTTGTTGGTATGTACAGTAGATACGTAGGTCTCGAACTCGGCGATATGTATACGTGTCCAGCATATTGTACAGTCAATGGGCCCCCGGGCAGTCAGTTCACGCAATTAAGCCTCAACTACAAATGATGTAAGGGCTCTCCGTCGTTGATATGGAAACTACGTATGTACGTGGTTGGCGGAAGAGCATGTATTAGAGCAAAATAGGTATCTCGTTTGTGATGGGGTGTGTATGTATATATGTATAAAATCGTGGTTGGCGGAAGGTGTGGCGGAATGAATACGTACGTATCGCATCGCTCTGTTGTATGTACCTAGGTAGTTCTATACTAACCCAACTGGCAATGCGGTGAACCATTATCATGTGATGATACTCACGCACAGTATATAGTACGTATATAAGGCCAAAGTGCCATAACATACTTCCAGTTCATAACCACTCGCCCTCAGCTAGCTTCTCACGTACCTCCAATCTTCGTCAAGTCAAATGTCATCTCAAACACCACTATCATCACCATAAAAGGCATACCATCTCAAACCTCCACAGACTTCTCCTTACTTCTCCCTCTCCACAAACCTCAACCTCAATGCCGACGGCTGCAGCGTCATATGATCGTCCTGCGCCTTCAACCACGCCTCCCTCCCCTCCTTCCTCTGCAAATCCAACTTCAGATCCAAATCCCGAGTCTCATCCTCCACAAACCGAATATCAAAAGTCGACACCAGCCGCGCGACGATGAGTTTAATCTCCATTAGAGCAAAGTATTTCCCCGCGCATCCGTAGGCGCCAATGCTGAAGGGACACCAGGCGCGTTTGTCGAGGATTAAGTGTGGCTGTGTGGTCCAGCGTTCGGGGATGAAGGAGTTTGGATCGGTGAAGTAGCGTGGGGAACGCATGAGAGCGTAGGTTGGGGCGGAGACTACTGTGTTGCCTGGGATGTGGATTGTTGTTGGTTGAGTGGTGGAGGAGGGGGAGTGGGGGTTAGGATCGAGAGTGATGGTGAGGCCTTCGGGTGGAGTCAGGCGGTTCATGCCGGAGGGGACCGGGGGTTGGAGACGGAGGGATTCATTGATGATGGCGGCGAGGAATGTGCAGGCGGAGAGGGCTGGCCAATTGACTGTTGTTGGTCCTTGGGTGTTGGGTGATAGGGCGTTCGCTGCTGCTAATTCTTCTCGTAGCTGGGTTTGGTATTGTGGGTTGGCGGCTAGTCTGAAGCATAGGTTAACTAGGACTGAGAAGGAGGTGTCTGCTCCGGCTAGGATTATCATGAAGACGTCACTTTCTAGGTCGTAGCGGGATAAGAACTGCTGGGCTTCAGGGTCTTTGTTGTTAAGTAAATATGACATAGCGTCTGGTGTGGTCGGTTCTTGTTTAATTCGCTCGTCTAGTGCTCGGGATGAAAATTCCATCATTGCCGATTGAGGTTCAGGCATCTTGGGGATCTTTGTGAGTGAAACGGCGAACCAGGGGACTTGAGTACCATAGACGGCGAATCTGAGAAACGCAGCAGCATAACTGATGCCTTCGTTCATCTTACCGGTTGCCAACTGGTTCCAATCGCGGGAGAAGCAGAATTGAGCCATTATGTCGAAAGTGATAAAGTGCATCCAGTCGTTGACTGAGACCGGTTTGCCATTATACTCTGTGATCTTGTCTATCAGGAGATCGGTCAACTGGTTGAAGCGAGAAAGAAAGCTATTGGTTGCTGTTGACGTTAACAATGCCTGTCCATTTGTTGAGTGCAATGACTAGCGTACCGTTCGAGCCAAGGGCTTTATCCCAGACTGCTCTTCGCACACGGTGTCGATGGGGGTCTCGTTCGGATTGAACGCTGAGTATACCTCCAATAAGGTAAGATGGGGATTTGGTGCATGGTGATTGACTGCCGTAGATGGCTTGCAGAGCCTCCACATTATTGATCGAGAGGTTGTTAGGTCCTTAGGCATTGTTAAACAATTTCAAGGTAATAGGAGTAAGACGTAATTACCAGTACGCACGATGTCCCCATACTGCTGGTGTAACTTGTTAACCAGTGCATAGTGAGGTCCTTCTTGGGCGATGTGTTTGACTTTCCACCATATCGTCAATCGTGCCCAGAATGGTCCTCGATAGTGCTTCAGCGGATGGAAGAAAAGACGATAGATGGCAATGCTGGCGAACACTGATGTTGCATAGATTCCTTCGAGCAAGGCCGCATCCCGGCTTGCAGTCCAGACTGTAACTTGCCTCGCGAAGGTCGTCGTCAAGGCGAGGTGACCGAGGATGGCTCCGAGCAGTATGTACGGAACAGAGTCGTCGAATTCATGTCGTGACCAGTAAAGCTTGTGCGATACAATGCCAGCTGCCACGGATAGGGCGGGCAAGATAGAATTTGGCAAGAGCAGCATCGTCGACACAGTTATGTATAGGAATGTGTTGCGAAGTACCAGATGGCCAGTAGCTTACCTTCTTAAACTTACCTTTTCTCAAAGCAGAAAGCTTCAGCAGTGCGGCGCCACGGGCCAACCGCCAGATCACCCGCATCCGCACCTGCAAGTGCCAGCCATTAATGCAGCATTGGGAACCGTGGACAACTAGTTTAGGTCAGAGGCAGAATATCGCGTACAGTACAGGCGATAACAGGCGATATTTAGTGGAAACCTGGTGGGATATGACTGGGATGTACCCCACTGTACCTTCGGGATGGTATGGAGCTCCGTTAGCTGTCAGGCTTGATGAAAATAAGGGCACTCAAGCTGATAGCGATGAAACAATGAGTTCGTTTGATGCGGCGTCTCCAAGGCGTTCTTGTGGCATCAGCCAGTGACGAGGAGAGCCGTATCTTGTATAACTCACGTACACTTGCCTCCCACAGAACGACTCAATGTAAAGGGCTGTGAGGCGGAGGCAAACCGTGCGAGCTGCAGCTCTGAGCTGTCGCTTATAGAGTGCCGAAGCCTGTGCATCTTGCATATGCTTAGCGTTGTATTCAGGGACATGTGGCAGTCCTGGTCCCTGTCGAGTGTTGAGCGAGCTGTGTGGACATCCCGGCAACTACTGGAGCTGCTAGCTACACTGTCATGCATTTACGATCGAATGCATGAGGGTGATGTGTTGGAGAGATTGCAATTGGTTGAGAAGCGCAGTCAAAGCATAGAGCAGGATGTCATGAATAAATATTGATGGCACGATATCTCAGACAATAACGAAGAATGAGGGTCAACCTTCGGCAGACGTGACACTGTCGACAGCTCAAAACTCTTTCTTTGCCATCGATACAGCTCAGTTTGAGTAACATCGAGATATCAGCAGGAGTTCCAACTTGGTTTCACTGTGCACAATGCAGACCTTATGCCATCAAAGGAAGCAAAAGGTTCCTGCCAAGCTTGCTCTTTCTGGGCTCAGTTTGAACACCCCGCATATCATACATAAATTGTCAACTTTCTCCCCCACACGCAAACAGTGCGTACAGTGAAAGAAATTGAATTCTGTGACTTACTGAATACCCTATTATTCTGTCAAACAACTTGACTCTCGTCATCTGAAGTAATATGGCTCCAGTATATCTCGCAATCGTCGGCCTTGGTGGTGTGGGAAAGGCGTTCTTGAACCAGCTTGCAACTCTGAAACTACAAACCGCAAGCCGACCAGTAATAGTTTTCGCTTCACGCTCAAGCAAACAGATTTATAACAAGAACTACGACTCAGTAGACGTTACAACCCTCGATTCCTCATCATCGCCTCTACTGTCCCTTCCAGATCTCACCACGTATCTTGCAGGAGCCCCAGGAAAAGTGGTACTGGTGGACAACACCTCGAATCAGGACATCGCCAATGCATATCCCTCATTCCTCCGCAAAGGAATCAGTGTGGTCACACCCAACAAGAAGGCTTTCTCCTCGAACCTGCAGTTATGGGACGACATCTTCAACTCTACCTCACCCTCTGCTTTGGTGTACCATGAATCATCCGTGGGCGCAGGCTTACCTGTTATCTCGACACTGAAAGATCTGGTTGCAACAGGAGATCAGATTACCAAAATACAAGGTGTCTTCAGTGGTACAATGTCATTCCTGTTCAACACATTCGCTCCCGTCGACGGAAGTGGTAAGGGCAAATGGAGTGAGATTGTGAGTCAAGCGAAGGACGCAGGTTACACTGAACCAGATCCAAGAGACGATTTAAACGGTATGGATGTTGCCCGAAAATGCACTATATTGGCTAGATTGGCCGGTCTGAAGGTTGCTGGTCCGGACAGCTTCTCTGTACAAAGCCTGATACCGAAGCAGCTCGAGAGTGCTAGTAGCGCTGCTGAGTTCATGGAGAAGCTGCCTCAATATGATGGTGAGATGGAGTCGTACAAAGAAAATGCTGCAAAGGCAGGCAAGGTCGTGCGTTTTGTTGCTTCAGTTGATGTTGCGGCCAACGAAGTCAAAGTGGGACTGGAAATGGTGGATAAAGACAGCCCCATTGCCGCTTTAAAGGGCAGTGACAATATCTTCGTTTTCCATACACAGCGTTATAGTTCAAGCCCATTGGTGGTGCAAGGTTCCGGAGCAGGAGGTGAAGTGACTGCAATGGGCGTGAGTGCAGATCTCATAAAAGCAATTGAGCGACTCAGCTCGGATTGAAGAGAGCATGACACCTCAAATTCGAAAGTACTGGCTTCACGACCTCAAATACTTCTTGGTCGCTGTGCCCCACACAGGAGCCCTTTTGTATACGTTTATGCTGGGAACATTCCCGCTTTTGAGGCCATCAATGGCATCTGCGAGCTCGTTGCCCAGACCTTCGTCCTTGATTTCTTTCAAAGAATCAAGATACGTTCTAAACGCAAACACTATAGATTCCGACTTTGGCAGCCGATGTAGGGTCTGTCGTTCGCTCCGGACAAAGACCTGACTCTGGTTAGCTCTACCCAGTAAACCTGCGAAGTACGTACCTTTTCGGGATCAACGCTTTGGAGCTCCTCTGCCGCATCGTCCTCCTTACCATGGTTGGTATTTGCATCCGGCAAGAACAACTCGTTGTACTGAGTGATAGACCAATTCGAGCGCTTGACGTATTTGCCCACTTCCAGGCCTTTGAAGTATCGATCCATGCTCCCTTCTAACTTATCTTTGTAGCCGGGTACAGGGCCGTGAATAGCGACTAGCCTCTTCCCGAGTTTTTCGGGAGGACTCCAACCAGATGGACAGATGCACACATACGCTTCAAGTTTGTACTTTGGGTCTTCAGAATCCTCCTCTGGGAGTAGAAACAAGAAGTCCTCGTCGACCACGGCTCCCAAGGTCTGTAACAGAATCCTTGTGTCTGACCGTTCACTCGTCGCGACCGGATAGATAGCCTTCGTGACGAGATTCTCAAACATAAACTGACGTCCGGTTTCGAATGTTGCGAAATGTAGTTTGAACATGTCAGGATACCTCTTTGGAAGATAAGTGCCAAGCAGATATGTGTACAGCTCACGGACTGCTGGTCCAATACGCTTGTCGTCGTTCACCCCAATAGCGATATCTGAACTTTCCCTCATTATGCGCTTCCGGTAGCTGATTCGACCGGCATAAGTTCTGTCCATAAGTATAAGTTCTGAA
>Ga0181470_100531_pt1 | contig 10114 bp, 10 predicted proteins | sample InSIn5SAF170_FD_119082 | JGI IMG/M metagenome (GOLD analysis project Ga0181470, IMG submission 119082) | Clean room microbial communities from NASA Spacecraft Assembly Facility at Jet Propulsion Laboratory, Pasadena, California, USA -... ...
ATGCCATGTACGTGCTTTCAGTCATGAATCCTAGGTGGTGACAAGATCGTAGGTTGGTCAAGTGGCAGGAAAGTCAAGGTTGTACGAAGACCCACTAGCGCCACGGTTTGTGGCGGTGCAGATCTTCCTAGCATCTGGAGGCCTCATCTGTACACTTTCCGCCATTTAACGTTACCTTGCATTGTCACGACTTCTTCTCCAACTTTACTACTTGCTCGTGTACTTGTGCCAATACCACTGTAGCTACCTTCTGGCGATATCTTCACCATATACGTGAATAAGAAACGCCGCAAACATGCCGAAAGCAGAAGCGGGAAGCGTCAAGGCGCTTTCCAACAAGATGAAGGCGAAAGGCTTGCAGCGGCTGCGATGGTACTGCCAAGTCTGCGAACGGCAGATGCGCGACGAAAACGGCTTCAAGCAACACACCATGAGTGAGGGACATGTACGAAACATGCAAGTCGTTGGCGCGAACGCAAAGTCATTCATCAACGACTACAGCAACCAGTTCAAACGAGACTTCATACAATTGCTTCGGACATCACACGGCGAGAAGTGGGTGAATGCAAATCACTTTTATCAGGAGTATATCTCGAACAAAGAGCACGTACATATGAATGCGACGAAATGGCCGAGCTTGACGGAATTCACGAAGTATGTTGGACGAGAAGGGATCTGCAGAGTCAAGGAGGAGGAAAAGGGACTGTTTATTGCGTGGGTGGACGACAGTCCGGAAGCCTTGAGAAGAAATGAGGCAGTCAAGAAGAAGGAGAGACAAGATCGAGGCGACGAGCACAGAGAACAGAAACTGCTGCAACAGCAGATTGAACGCGCACAAGCCCAGGCTAGAGAAGTTGAAGCCATGAAGGCTAGCAAGCAACAATCATTGCAAGAGCACCAGGAGTCAGAATCATCAGAACCAAAGGCAGTGGAACCAATCAAGTTCGGCTTTGGCGCGAAGAAGATTGAGCCGTTGCCAAATAAGGACACACCACCGTCGCAAGTCGCTGAAGAGAAACCATCAGCATCAAGCACACCGGTAGATGCAGAGTCGAGCCCTGCCACGCTAGCGGCACCCATTAAGATTGGCTTTGGAGCACAAAAACCCAAGAATGTCTTTGCAGAGGAGAAGAGGAAGAACCCATTCAAGTCCAAGAAACTTACTGTTGAGGAGCCACCGAAGAAGATCAGCGAAGCTGAGCGCATCATGAAGGAGGAGATGGAGCGAAAACGAAAGTTCTCAGACCGTGGCGGAACGGGCGAAGAAAAGAAGAGGATGCGACTATGATACCCCTAACATGAATTTATGTTTGTTATACATTACCCAGTGCTCTCTACATATGGCTGCTGCTCGTCGACAACGCTCTCATTCGCGAATAAGTAAACTGGTTGGGATGAACTGCGCGTGAGGTGGGCTCAGAACTTGTGTCCACCATGCGACACATCATATACCCGTGCCATTGACGCTTAGAGCTCCCGAAGACCCAGAACCTTGAACCCCATCTCCGGAAACAAACACCACCATTACAGCGGCATACGCAGCTCCAGCACCAAATACCTCAGCCATACGAGCCTTACTGATCACCGAAACAGCCGTGACAAAGAGACTAGTGGATCCGAAAATGATTGCGAATTTTGGTACCGTGTTTTCGACCGCATTTAGCCATATAGTTGGAGCTAGAAGAAGCACGACTGCGAGCACTGCGACTATCACCCTACTAAGTTCTCGCATGAGAGGTCTGTAGATCAGTTTGGCTGGCGCGTGGGATCTGTTCCGACTTATCACAGTCTGCTTTCGTCAGCATATCAATGTGGTGATTTAAGACGAAACAAAAGCTTACAGATAGTTTGTGTAGCAGGCTCAATACAGTCTCTAGCACAGCCACCAACCACTGTTCAAGTCGATTGTATGTTAAATGATTCCTATCGCCAATACTAAGCAATTCCCACCGATGAAGATCCATGTACCTTGTCTCCGGTCTGTAGATCGATTTTGTGCTATCTCGCCACGTCTGCATGGTACGCAGAGCCTCAGGCCGTGGATACGGCATATTCATGATCCAATCGCTACGTTGCAAGAACTCATCATACTCCGCAAGTGCTGTATCCAGCTGAGAAAGAATTTGCTTCCGCTGATCGTTTTTGTCTTTTTGAATGCTTCCAAGGAAGATACCGGACTTCTCTTCTTTATCAACATCATCCAATTGCTTCTCTAGCTCGGTTACACGGTCTTGCTTCACTAGTGTAAGACGCGCGCGCACTCTCCTAAAGCGACGAAAGTTTTGGAATTCAGGCGTCTCGCCTACTATAAGGGAGAATTGAGGATATCCTTTTCTGAATTCATCGTCTATGGTGCGTTTTAGCCAATGCAATATCCCATGGTACAACGGGAAAAGCCATATGGAGTCATCACCTACAGTATCGGTCCTTGAGAATGTCTTGGAAGTAATCGGCAGTAGCTTTCTCTGGATCAGAAGTGGGAAAAGATACCCTATCGCTCATTATTGGTATGGCGTTATTTGCAAATTTAATAATATTAATTGCTTCAGACATGAGACGGCTTAGAAAGTTGGCGAAGGTTGCACACCTGCGAGGCGCCCAGTTTGGAAGGAGGGGTGACAAACTCAGCCTCGTCAGACAAACGGCCTGAATTTAAGTACTTGTGAATAAGAACAAGTTTCCACCGCGAAAATGAATTCCACATCTCGAGTATAGCAAATGCACCACCAAACTTAGTTGTAGATTCATGCCTGGCCCATACAGGTACGAAGCAGCATCCTACTCGTCTCGAACAATCGTGTTAGAAACTGACCAAGCTCAGCCTTTATCCATGACTGTTGGTTTCATGTCTAGTATATTTGAACGGCCGCAGAGGTTGCGTCCCGACCCAATATTCGACCTGGGTGAAGAGGTTCAATGCTTCCTAAACGAAAATGGCAAGGCGAAGAAGGTCACCGGTCTTGTATCTGGCAACATATGGAAGCCCGCTGAGAAAACATACTACTACGATATCGAGAATGATGATGGGGTGAAAATTGCCATATCAATCAAGGAGAAGGACCTGGCCGCTGTTTCATGATGGAAGGGAATGATAATAGGTTTTAGTATGCAGTATAAATCTGAGGTAGAGATTTAGCTCAGCATTCACCAGACTGGATCGTGAACGGTCCGTGCGCTAGAATTTCTTTCAAACTATACAAGTATGCAGCACAACCTGCACTTCTATCCGACCTCAAACCTCATGCTCCCACTGCAGTGAGACCAATGCTCTCCATACCCACGTCTCATCTTATTTCTCATTCAAAACATCGCCGAAAGCCCCGCATACGTCGTTGAAAGGGCTTTGATATGGGCTCATCCGCAAAAGCCAAGAAGGAGAAGAAGAAGGATTTTCAAAAAGCGAAATTGAAAGTCGGCAAGACCAAGGCAAAGGCCTCCAATTTTACGGATACTTCGTTCAAGGCGCGATCAATTAGCGTATTGCAGCAGTCGCTAGCCACGAATGCGCCGTCCGCTGTCACGCAATTCAACCACCACCTCGCATTGCTGGGACATAAAAGTGAACAGCAACGCCTACAGAGTTTGAGTCACTTAACAGGCGTCTTGCATAATTGTAGAGAGAATGCAATTGAGTTTCCGCAGCCCGCAAGCGTGATTATAGGGAAGGTACAGCCACTTGTGAGGGATTCAAGTAGTGCAGTAAGAGCGCAGGTTGTAAAACTGCTCAGGACTCTACCAGAGCGAGATGTCAAGTCACACGCTGAAGGCTTGTTGCTGTGGATTCGACTTGGCATGACAAACCTGAGTGCGCCTGTGAGGATGGATGCTCTGGACGTGCTCGAGTGGCTGTGTGAGGTTGCTGGACCAAACGTTGTGAGCTGTGCGGGTGGATGGACCAAGACTTTGAAGTGCTTTGGAGGAATACTGGGCTGGGATGCACCTGCTGCAGTAGTGTCCAAAGATGGGAAAAGCACGTGGACGACAACACCGAATTCATCAACTAAGGGCACGATCGACCCGAAGCTGTTGCTAAAAACCATGAGCGTGCTCACTGTGTTTCTGCAGCAAGGTCTTTTGCCAGCTGAGCAGGAAGAAGTGGATGCAGAGAATGCACAAGGGGCAGCACGCGCTTTTCCGCTGTGGCAAAACCAGCAGCATATGCTTCCAGTTCAGATGAGCATTTCAAATCCTTACGCTTACTTGGATCTCTTTGGTGCTCCAAAGGATGAAGATGGGGCAGCCTTCGAGGATTGGGAAGAACGAAATGCATACTTCGCCGACAAATGGCGCAGCTCCTTCGAAGATGGCGTCATGAAGGTCGTCAGAGAAGGTGGTGGAGTAGGAAGAGCCGCAGTTGGACTATCCAAAGTCATGAAGACCGCGAAAGAGCTCGCAGATGATGAAGGGGAACTTTGATGTGTAATTTGTATTTGCATATTCATGGCGCTACCAGATACCCCACTAATGTCACGTCTATGGTATGATCTACAACAATTTCTTCAGATTGACTGCGTTTCAGTTCCCTGAGCTCTGTCACGAGCCAGCAAGGTTTGTATCGCCTATTGTTGTGATCTTTCCCTCGTTTTTCTCCGGAAACGTCCTCAAGAAGGTATCCTCTTTCAGCTTCAAATACGGTTCCCTATCTAGACTTCTCTTTGTGACTTCAATATCCGTCTTGATGTCGTCAATTAGAGATTCAACAGACACATAGTCGTATTCCGGCCGTATGAACCCCAAAATCAATATATTAAGATGGTGTTCATAGAAGTCCCGTCCAAACTCATGCAGAATATGTATCTCCACGCTCCGCACCGTATTCTTGTAGTATGGATTCCAACCTACAGACATAACCATCGGATATATCTGCCCACGTAGTGGCGACTGTGATGAGTCGCCGGTGGCTGACCCATTGGTTGTGAATTTGGCAGCGAGGTGTGCGCCAGCTTGGGAGATGCGCTCGGAGATGGAGGTCCGTCGGGAAGAGGTTGCGCTGGTGCTTTCGCTTGCGGCAGGTGTATTGGTTGTGGAGGGTACGTCAAGACCTGCCCAGCCGTAATAGATGCCGCTGTCTAGTTCTTTTCCAGCGATGGAGACGCCTGATAGAGGAATGTTGGCTGTGGGGATGCCGAGCTGAGTGTGTCATTATGTCAGCCAATGTTTCAGTGAAGAAGAGGCTATTTGTAAGAATATTGCATATATCGATTGTCACGCGTATATGGGAGCATACCTCTTTACTTCCTCGCCCGAAGCCTTTAATCACCGGTCCGCTGAATCGCAGAGGATATGGTGGGGCTGGTCCCTCATCAGGGCCAGCGATGGGATCGCGAGGACCGCTTGGAGGGGGCATGTCTCAGTGGCGATTATGAAGCTTCAGAGAAAGTGTATTTGATTCTGTATTTGTCCTCGAGTTCTTGTAAGTCGTCTACGGCGTTTTGTCTGAACCATGATCGGCAGGGTCCTTTGCGGCACAGGTCGGTACGAGCTGCCGATGTTCGGATCAGGCTGAGTGATGCAATACGAGATGCTGCTATCAACGAGAACTGGCAAAGTCTGTATCTTCCATGGTTGCTTATGCTTGAATCAAGGATTGGCTGTACTTAACAGTTAGAAACCACTGTAGAAAAGAAGTATTTCATGCTAACGTTCCACTCTTTCGTTCGCATGAGGCTGGCAAAAGAAAACATGTCTTTTAGCGAGGCTGCTGACAAAGCGGAGAGCGGACCTAGAAGCCGCTCCAAGATCAAGCTATGCTGTTGCTGAACCTTACATCGTGTAATAGAATTCCAATGAAAGAATCATGACTTATCTAATTATATGATTCGCGTCTCCCACAGTGAGGAATGATATTTACCCACCATAGCACGCCAGGTAACACAATCGGGGTATAAGCAATCACATCCTGAGCTGAGCAGTATACTGATCTGCCGCAGCGGTTCAAATTACGCATGGTATATTGCTGAGAAACGAGAGAAAAAGCTTTGGACTTGTCGGCAGTTTCGTCTCTGATGTGAATCATGTTATATTCATTTAATGCTGGTACGAATGATCTTCAAATGGGAGAAATTGCTATGATCGAAAGGGGGTATCTACGTAAGTCGTCCATAGTCGTGTATTGATTTTGGTCCTCAATTTTGAGGGATCCTAGCTCTGCAAAGAGCTGTCCAGAGCCACAACTTTAGCAGCCATTTCCTGCAATGCAAAATATATCCTCAGTTCGGCGCACTTCTCGATCAATAGGTCTTTCTCCTCTGGCATATCAAGAGCGGCGAAGACTCGCATCAGGTTATCGTCCATTAAGATATCGGCCGCCATCGAATCCCCCATCGCGTTTGACACGCGATGATACACTTCTTTCTGGTCGTAAATGCGTCGTCGAATTGGAATTGGAGCAACAACAGGGCCTGCTTGACCAATCCAGTTCACGATCCCCGCACGAGTATTTTCTATGGGACATCCCCAAACGAGTCTCCATGAGAGGTCAGTACATACTCTATGCATCCCGCTATTGTAACTGTCTTGGGCGATCCTCGATGCCTCATCGAGTGCGTGCACTTGTTCTTCATAGAGGTTCTGATAGTGGTCACGTCCTGTAAGGGCAGCTTCTAAACACCAGCGGACGAGGGGCGAAATATTATCCTTCACTTGTACTTTACAGTGTGGATGAGATATCGGCCCGAAGCATCCAAACTTCAGCCATGCCATAGTGAAAGTAAGACGGTCACAAGTGCCTTCACACATCTCATATGTCAGGTCGAGATCCTCCCAACATTCTTCATACGCTTCTCTCATAGCCTTAATGTCTTCGATTATGAATTGTGGGGCAGCGAAGTCTATCACTCCGCCCGGTGTGAAAGAGATGCCAATGTGTAGTTTGCGAAGCCACTGTTGATGTGTGCATGATGGCCATACATGAAACCCTAAAGGGAAGCAATGCAGGCCCATCCGTTGTAGATTGGTGAAGTTTATGGCGATGCCAAAAGTGAATATGTTTTCCGAGTACAGAATAGAACTTGCTTCTTCGTTCACTTTCTTGCATGTACGCAGGAGCACAATGCTGGGTAGTTTTGTTCGGCGTCCATCGATCGCTTTTCTCTGGACAAATTCAAGCCTATAGATCTGATTTCTGAGCTCTCCAGGCAGGTCTAGGAAGCCTTTGCGGGTCGGGTCATGAGTATGAGGGTTTCCCTTGTATTGTGGCTCTAAGAGCGGATGCCATTTGATTATTGAGAAGTCGTTGTTTGTTGGTTGCAGCTCGCCGAGAGCAAACGGATGATTTGAGAGCATCTTCAAACATCTCTGTTAGCTGAATGGGTTCAGTGCAGTTGGTGGTGTAGTGGCTTACCTTCCAAAGTTTGCCGCTCCGGGCTCGGATGTCGATGGCGTTTATGATGGTGGTAGTGGCAGTAGGATTGATGATTGACGCTTCAGACTGCAATTGCAGCTAATCGAGAGAGGTGCTGGAGAACTTGCTTGCAACGGCAGTCAAGTAGAAATAAGTTTGTGGTTGCCTCAGCCTCGTTCAGCCGTCAGGCAACAATTAGGCAGACACTGTCGCGATTTCATGTCAAAGTTTCATAAATCTGCAAGCATTTGAACAAACTATCCAGTTTTGAGTCATCATAGACCTCTAAGCCACCAATCCGTCATCTTTCTAGCAGATCCTACAATTGTTGTTCTCGTTGTTGGGCTTGGGTACTGACAGTCCTGGCATTCATCAATTTTAGCCCCACCTAACCGGACGTTTACTTCTGGCTTGGACAGCTGTTAGCCAAGTCACAGCCCCGGCCGCTTAACTGCATAGATTAAAAATGACTATTGCGCCCGCTTATAGCGACATTCTTCGTGTGGTCAGACACACACGTAGTTGTCAGCATGTTTGCTGTGATCACGGCACATAGTCTTGACACAACCAAATGAAGGAGAGCCACAATGGATGCTTGGCATCTTGTTGTACTGGATTCTACAAACAAACCCCTCAATGGAAAAGAATGGACACGAGCAGCCATCCTCGAAGAGTCGCTGTCTATGACAGTCAACCTTAGAGGAGGCATCTGCCTTCTGGCAAACTTGCTTCAAGACAGTCCTCGTTGCAAGCTGGAACTTAAGACTATGTCACGAGAGCGGTCAGATTTGTCATGGAAGTAAGAGCAAGATACAACGATAGTTTCTGTATGAATGATAGTTAGCACAGCTTCAATCATGACCTACCTTCTTCATCGTCGATATATCCCATGGTAAAAGGATTGTGTTACGTATCGAAAGTTCTTCTTGAACCGCGGCATATTGTTTCCTCTGCGAGGGCTGTTCACTATGATCTAGACAGTAACAGTGTGCGTCCTAGAAGACATAGCATAGCTTTAGTGGATGTCTACCAAAAGCATTGTGCATTGCACGCGCTAGGCGGACTTCACTTTGCAGTCACTTACAAGCGTGTCGCTCAGTAGCCCGGGCGTAGTGCATAACAAACGATCCTACCTCATAAACAGTTTCATCAAAATCAACGCTCTTGCCAACACGATGCAGAACTACCTTGCTTGAGACTCTTTCAACGAATTCAGTGCCCGAGATGGCTACAGCAAAGCAAAATGCATCGAGGCGAGTGACAAGGTCGTCAACCACAAGCAAACGGCCAGCCAAACGATCGCAACTTATTGTCAGAAAGTGCCCAGCAACGCGAGATGCATCGAGGCGGGTGACAAAGTCGTTGACAATCATAAGCAAACGGTCTGTCAAACCATCACAGGTTATTGTCACGAAGCGTCCAGCAAAGCAACACAGACCTCGCCGCAAGATGCCCGCGAAAAAGTTTCGCTTCGAAGACCTGCCGGCGGACGTGCGTCTTCGTGTCTACCATTTCTTGGGCTTTCCAGCTTTCGATAGTGTGAAATTATCGACGGACATTTCCACGAGGAACAATGCCGAAATACCGTTACGGGAGATGTACAAAGTCGACCTTACGTCTGATGGCAAAGTTTCTGTACCGTGGAACGTGAGTCTTCTCGGCCATCTAATGTGCTAAGCTAACAATGTCAGTACGAGATCAATCAACGTAACAAGCGCGAAACGCCAGTGGTGGCAACCCAGATGATGTGCACGAACAACAACATAAGCAACGAGCTCTACAAGATCCTTTACGAGCAGTGCCTTTTCATCGTCTACACACCAAACAAGCGCAGGCCTAATATGCCGTGTTTGTCCAAGCGAATGCTTGGTCTTGTCACACACTTGGTCATCTCTTTCAACGCCACGGCCTTGACCAAAGCGTTCTTTAAGGCTACCACTTACGAAGACGCTCTATGTCAGAACGTTGCTATGATCTCGAGGTTCCTCCCTAATGTGCGGTATTTCGGGATCAATTTCTGGAGCTTCCAGCTACAACCAAGCCTGTCGGTCGATACAAGCATTATCGCTCGCAGCAAGACATCAATTCGATCGGCAGCCGCTGATGAACGTCCTGACTTCCGCGATCCGTCATTCCTCAATCGTACGCTCCTTGACCTGCTCAACGCACACACAGGTATCGAGCTTTTCGCGTTTCTGCGCAACATGCAGCCTCGTGGCCGACTCAATTGGGGCAGGGAGAACAAGAACAATGTCAAGAAAGCCCTATCTCGGGACCTCAAGAAATGCATGGCAAAGGTTTATAGTGACTAGGCCCTCGCGTTCGTGGCGGTGGGCTTTGACATGGAGTCTAGAAGCGGTCTAGCATCTCGTCGTTATGGGACCGGTCTGACATGTGTGATTTGGATGTTCTGAGATCGGTAGAAACATTGGGTAGATGTCAAAGAGTGAAGAGTGTTTGAGCTTCACATCCTTCTATTTCTCGTTACGAAGTCTGGTCGGAGCTAAAGCGATTCTTGAAGGGTTTGATCCACAAGATGAAGTCTGTGGGAGTCCTTTCGACCGTAGCAGACTTAGCGTGTGCGTAGCTGTTGAAAGATGCCTCGGCGGCCGACGCGTCACGAAGGTTTATTGTTGAGAAGCCCGATAGAATGGTCCAAACCTTGACACGTGAAGCACCGGTCTGGCGTCCGTATTCCTTGCCATTCAATAATGAGCTGTTCGAGAACAGAATGGCTCTAACACAGGAAGGTCGAGTGTATTGCCTTGCTGA
>Ga0181470_100532_pt1 | contig 10111 bp, 9 predicted proteins | sample InSIn5SAF170_FD_119082 | JGI IMG/M metagenome (GOLD analysis project Ga0181470, IMG submission 119082) | Clean room microbial communities from NASA Spacecraft Assembly Facility at Jet Propulsion Laboratory, Pasadena, California, USA -... ...
CGCCGACTCGCCCAGCAGTGCAAGCGTCAACAATTTTACGTTTACAGCCAATCACATTTTTCCAAGCGACACCACCATCTCGCGGCCCGTAAAGGACTAGCACAAGTTTCCAAACCACGCGTGGCGTGCTCGTGGCATCTGAAACTGACACCTGGATTGCGGGGTGCAGTGTAGGTGGTAACTTGGGACTGGTATTGGACGGCGCCGGGTTGGCGGATTAGTGTCAGAAAGGAAGGTATGAATTAGCGGTAAGCGGAAGTACGCGATGCTTTGTTTCTGTGTCTGGCGAAGGAAATTGTCCTTTGATCGTTTTATCTTTTTCTAGATGTATTCGGCACTGAAACGTACCTAGAGAGGTTGAGCGTGGTTGAAGCCGATTTGCTTTGGACAGTAACATGAGCATGAATACACTTCCAGCCTTGATGACTACGATACAGCGGACAAAAGATACATATCTCTTGTACAAAGAACGCAGGATCAGCAATCGCGCTACACCTATTTGGAACAGGGCCTCGAGACGTGCCCACGAGCTTGTCGGCAAACGATCTGCGATGCCAGTGTTGCATCCGCACGAGCGAACGTCTTGCATAGCTTCAAGATGCTGTAACTATTCGCACATGACTGCTTGTGTCACACTGTCGATGATTCAAGCCCAGGGATCAGAACTGACCACCACCTCCAAACGACATGCCAGCATAGCTGTTGTAGCTGTCCTCCCCCCAAATGCTCCCTGCCATATCGAAGAACTGGCCCATGTCGAAATCGGCACTTCTCATAAGCGCAAAAGGGTCGCTGTTGGCCTCAGTGTCGGGAGGTCTTTCCATGTTGAACTCATCCATATAGTTGGTGTCAGGTAAGTGGTTGTATCGGTCGCTCGCATGGTGGGTTGAATGCACTCTAGGTGCGCCAGTGATAGGGCATGAGCCCTCGCTTACACTGTGCTCGATCGAGTCGCCGGATGTGGGCATTGATGGTGTCTGGCTAGGTCGCTCCGGTCGGATCTTGCGAATGTACCAATTCTTCGTCAGATCATTGATCATTTGCATAGCGTGCCAGAAGTCAGTCTCAGGCCGCTTTGTCTTATCAAAGGCCGTTAGGGTTGACATTCGATAGCAGATTGACTCAAGGCAGAGATCTAGGCGCACCCTGTCTTGCGCAGCTTGAGTGTCCCATCCGATGGTGGCATGTTGTTCAGAGGGGATGCATAGTCTGGCGACCGTCATAATGACCGCGGGCAAACGCATCCATTCCGAGAACGATATCAGGTGATACTCTTGAGCTGGAAACGAAAGGAGTGTATCCAAGAATCGTTTGCCGGCCTCAAGTGACGAGAGTAAGCTGTTGATTTGCGATGAACGTACCGACGCCGGTAGCTCCGAGGGCGACGAGCGAAGAGCTACGCTATGTAGTTGCATCTTAGCGTACGAGAAAGAAAGTTCGAGTAGTCTTTGTGATGCAACACCGTCGCATTCTCTCTTCCATGTATCGAGTTGTGCATCTATAAATCGGACATGCATCAATGCTCGCCCATCGGAAATTGGGAGCTGCGAACCATCGGCTGTGAAGAGCGCATCTTGTACTTGGTCATCGATCTGCCGTAAAGATATGAGCAGATTGATAGTCTCGTCCGTCTCGTACTCTCGATTCTGTTTCAAGCTTTGCGCCCATTCTGACATGATAGAGTTATGTTTTAACAGGTTTGGCTTCTGTAAGCCTGTAGCGACCCTGTTTCAAGTCAACATAGGATCAAAGAAGGTACCATTGCGATACTTACATGGAAGAAAGGTAATAACAACCCAGGAAAGCACGATGTCTCTCGCGCAACTCTCCAGGCGGTGGCGGTGGAGCTTTAGGCCGCTGTGGCATTGGAAAGCCAATAGGTTGGAAGTCTTGATGCAGACCAATATCGAGCGCCAGTCCTGTGACGAGGTTGTGTAAGAAGAATATCTGCTGTGTTTTGTGGCTAAAAACGAAGTGATACCTAGACCGATTAGCATCTTATGACGGAATGTGAGCACTGGCATACCATGACAAGTAGACCAATACACTTTGAACTAGGCCCAGTGTCCTGCGGGGTTGGATAATCGTTCGATGAGCAAGTTCTGTGCGAAAGACACCATCAAGCTGCATCTGGCGTGTGTGTTCTTTCCATGATGATACCAGAATGACAGCCAGTAAGAGCATAGGTCTGTGCTCGTGCAACTGTTCAGCAGTGATCTGCGGAGGTAGCATTACGAAAGGGAACGTTGCCGACATGTTACGATACTCGTTCAACAATACGTCAGCTTCACCTGAACACAGCATTTGTTGAACAATTTCGTGTTCAATGGGTGCTTCGGGGCGTTTTGACGGCCTAAAAAACCCCTCAGGAGCCGGAGGAGCATCTTCACGATCACTGTATCTGTGTATGCTGCGAAGACTTTCGAGGTACTGTCGATCGGCTTCAGCACTTTCTGACGCGGCCTCGGTGCTGTTCTCATGCTGCAAGGTACCGGTCTCGAAAGATGGTGTCGGTATCCAGCTTCCCGGTGTGACGTTAATTACTCCCCGTTTCTGCCACGTCTCTGCTCTGGTTTCTACAGGAGTCGGCTGTGATGCACTTGCAAAGTCGGTTGTGAGTTCAGTTTCAGCAGCGGCATGGACGAGTTTAGCAACGAGCCCATCGATCTTCTGTTCGACCTGCGCGATTCGGCTGCCAACAGTATAAGTCAAGACCAATCAGGAATAGACAGCGACTTACGAGGGCGCCCGCAGCTTCCTTGTCCTTCGTGGCGCTTCGGCCCAAGTGCACTCTTTGCCGGCAGAAAAGCATCTTGTGGGTGGTCAGCACTTTGCGAATAGCCAGGTTCAGATAGTGTGGAGTGACGATAGGGAGCGACGATTGGGCTACCGACACGCTGATTGGATGGAGCACACCTTTGGCATAGTCCAGTTTGGGCGCTTGGCAAACATCGCGTCTTTAGATTACGACATCGCTGGCACGCTTGAGTAGTTCGCGATGTACCCGCTCTTGCAGCGGAGGGTTGTTCAGTGTCTTCCATCCGATGCGATGGCGCAGGATCGATGCAGGTGCGAAAGGAGCGCGAATGTCATACCGAACCCGGGACGGGACGAAGACTAACATCCGGCCGCCGGTAGTGCTTGGGCGCCTTGGATGACTCATCAGCGCTAGATTACCTGGGTGGGATTCCGTTGGCCAGATCAATGACCATGAAACTAACATAATTGTCGCACTGCATCATGCGAAACCATTCGTATTGAACAAGCACTCGATAGAACACTAGTCCTTCCTGATCAACAACCTTTCCAAATTCTACATCATTTCTCAGTTGCTTAAAATCCCCAGAGCTCACTACCTGATCATCCTGAACCTTAAAACCGCCAGAGAGCTCCACCTTCACCAAATTCAACCAGTTTCGAATTGTAACTTCGATGCCAAACGCAGCCCGTACCAAATCGTTGCTCCAATCGTGATAAGGTTCAGATGTATGCTCATTGCATGACCCCTAGAGAAAGCTCGATTGAGAATCTTCATATCATCGCTAATAGTTCCCTTGAGCTGTGCTTTGTTGTCACGAGTTGCTAGTTCATGCATCAGCCATCAAATGTCGATTTGAGCGCGCTGTAATGCCTACATTGGTGGACCCTCTCAATCATCAAAGCCTGTGTCCTGGGGCCAAAAACGATCAAATTGAACCCTGTACTGACCCCAGCAATGGCGAGAGCTATCAAATCTCCTCTCTTTTGGAATATCGAAATGGGCCCATGAGGCGGGAACGTCGCCGCGACGATGAGCAGAAGGATTGACTGACTTTGGAAGTATATCGGAAAGACACGCTTCTGCAAAGTCGTAAAAGCTGATCTGGGGAGAGCTTGGTAGGCAACTTTGGTCATTACGAAACTTTGATACAGCTCGGTTCCAAGCAGTGTGGAGTAAGCTAGAAGATGTGCAGGTGGAAGGAAGGACGAGAAAAGCCTAGGCAAAGCTTGTACAGCGGCGCCCATCTGGTTTCCGAAAAGCATCGTATTGGAGTCAAAAGACATTCTAGAGAGTGGTCTTCCTGGCGGCACCTGCAAATCTTTGAGCTGCGCTGCCGCCTAGCAGGTCGGACCTGATCGGAAGTCGTATGGTATTCGCATCCGTGCCGGTGGGACTTGGAGTACATCCGTTTGTGCTTTCTCATACAGCTGGAGCTTCTACGGTCAGCCTATACAAATCGACCACTGTCTTCCTAATTTCGTCTCCATCTTGAATCGTTGTTCCACACAGCATTTGAAAGCGTGGATGCCTTGCATCGATCAAGGTCACTTTCGAGACTTTCTGCCTGGCCGGCCATCGAAGGTCTAAACGCTATACAATAGTATTTGATAATCTTGCACTGCTAGTAACACCATGCGACATCAGTGTATGGAGTTTGAGGATGTTCTGCCCATGACGCTACTAACGTCCTCGGGCCACATTACCGCGAGGTGCCTGACGATTAGCGGCGCACCCCGCAAGTCCCTCCCCATCTACTCCAGCTTCACGGGGATCTACAACCACCACCCAACTTCTGGAATTCCTTCCGCGCATCACGAGCGCTTGTAGAGCTGCTTCAGGCAAAGCGAAGATGCAATATCGTAACGCAAATTTGGAAGATCTATGTCTTCCATTCCGCCGGCTTCATGGCTGAGCATGGGTAGCTGTCGCCCTGCTAACAACGTACATATGTACCACTTCAAGCTCACATCCTAGGGTCCATTTCATCGTCCCTCAGAAGTAATCGCAAACATTCATCATGCGCATAACATCTTTCTCTCTTCTTCCTCTCGCTCTTGCAGCACCGGCAATCATCTCCAGGCAAGCCGAGAAGCCCATATATTGGCTGCTAGCTGGCGACTCAACAACAGCAACCAACGGCGGATGGGGCGACGAGTTTCTTTCCAAGACTGTTGCGACCGGCTCATCAGGACACAACTACGGGCACAGCGGCGCGACAACGCGATCCTTCCGTGCCGGCGGCGATTGGGCCAGCGTCACCAAAGACATCGGCACATACAAGGAGGACTACAAAGTCTACGTGACGATTCAGGTATGCCAGTGTAAGAAGAGAGGGTCAAGAATACATAATTAACACCACAACAGTTCGGCCACAATGACCAAAAACCCACCTCTGGAGTCTCCCTAACAGACTACCGCAACAACCTCGCGACCTTTGCTTCCGAAGTCGAGCAAGCAGGCGCTACGCCCATCCTCGTAACTCCCCTAACGCGCCGCACATTCAACACCACAACAAAACGTGTCATCGAGAACCTGTCCAACGAAACCGCCATCACACTCGATGTAGCTCAGTCCAACGACTTGCACGTCATCGATCTTAACAAGGCGTCAACCGCCTACGTGAATGCGATCGGTCAGAAAGGAGCAGATACCTACAACTGGGGTGAGAATGGCACAACCGGGACGGATCGGACTCATTTGAACCCTTGGGGTGAGGTCGTGTTTGCGCGCATAGTCAGCGATTTATTGGTGGCCAAGTACGAGGATGAGTTTGCGGCATACACAGTTGCGAATGAGACGTTGAGTGGGCTAATTAGAGACGGCAAGGTGGCGTAGGTGGTCATTCATTGATACATTCCTGCAACAAGCAAAAGGCTATTAATGACTATGTGCCCAGCTCCACGTTACTGACATCTTGCCGTAGCACCATGCCCGTTCATCTGTCATCGTGTCTCGTAGTAAGATGGCTTCAAAGTAGCCTCGCCCTGATATAAAGCAGGCGTGGGTAGACCTATAATCGTTTGTTTGGTCTTCTCTTCCCTCCCTCTTTCCCTTTCCACGTCATCATCTCCTCAATGAGATGGTCCAGAACTTCTCTAGCGTTCCTCTGCTAGATGTCATGTTACCAGTACCAACTGACACGATACGACGCCTTAAATCGCCTAAACAAAACCCCAAACATTAATCACTCCTCATCCATACCCCGACCCATCGTACCCGCCACTGGCCCACCTCCTCCCTTGCGCCTCACCCTGACCGTGCGCATTGCCGAATGTGCTTGTACTCGAGTTCGGCGTATCCCAGTGCGCTGGTTGGCTACCAGTGTTCGTGTACTGGCTGCTCTGGAATGAGGTCGTAGATGAGGCTGGACTCTGATGAGGATAGGGTACGTAAGATTGCTGCACCGGATGTGGAGGTGGTGGGGGCGAGGTGTGGGGTGAATAATGCTGTTGCGGTGGCTGTGGTGGCCCTTGATACATCCATTGCTGTGGCTGAACGAAGTGCTGCGACTGTCGCTGTGGCATCGGCGGTGGGTAGGATTGGTTCGGAGCTCCAGTATAGCTGTCTTGCGGAACCATGGGAGGGGTTTCGTATTGAGGTGGTGGGGACGCAACCTGTTGGCTAGGCGTAGCATAGTCGTGCTGTGAAATTGATTGATCCAGAGGTGGCATGTAAGCCGATTGCCGCTGTTGATGGTACCGGCTGAGCGCTTCCATGTTGGCGACTGACTTGCGGTTGACAGCCTTACTCTGTCTTTTGAGTCCGTTATCCGCGCTTGCCTTCCTATTAGGTTGAGGCACGCTAGGTATCGATCCAGCTGAGTTTTGTCTTTCTGATACTAGAGACGAGGCCGAGTATTGCCGTTGTCGGTGCTCCATGGGTGATCGCATCCGCTCAGGCGTTGATGATGGCGACTGCGTTTTGCCTTGAGCAAATAACGGGGCAGGATAGCCAGCATAAGATGGAACTGGAGGTGGAGAGCTTGCGTTGGTAGTATGAGTTGGAGCCTCTACATTACCTGGCCTGAGGTGGAAAGGCAGACTCCAAGGCTCTTGAGGGTGCTGGCCGTAGGCAGACTCGGACTTCATCGCATAGTCTTGCACGCTAGAAGAACGCTGATCCGCCGTCGAAGGCAATGGCGGTACAGGAGGACGGCGGTTGATTCCAACGCTGAGACTCGCTGGAACCTCTCGGCGCTTCACGGTTCTGAAGCGCTTCACCGTCGGGTAACGTTTGCAGCGGTCCTGTGCGTCTTTCAATAGTTTCCGTATCTTCACCTCTTCAGACAACTCTTCTTCCAGTTCCAGGTCGGTGACGCTGCCTTCGTCGGTCTTTCCCGACACGGAGACACCATCGGCCTCCCATTCGTCATCCTCGTCATCTTCTTCATCCTCCTCGTCGGAGTCTTCGTCGTCCTCTCCATCATCATCCTCCAAATCTGAGTTAAGTCCCTCCTCTTCTGGGTCATCAAGTGCTTCAGTCGCCAATCCTCTAGTCGGATGCCGAGTGTATACGTTAGCACCTTCCTTCAACAGAGCGTCAACGCAAGCCGATTGACGATAGGCACAGGCTTCGACGAGAGCTTCGTCCAGTAAGTGGTCTGGAGGCTTCATCGCAAGGAATTTCTCAAGGATGGCTTTGTTCCCTCTGATGGAAGCCGCGGCGATGGCACTTCGATACATCCCCCCTTGAACCCGGAAGTCTGCCCCAGCATCTAGCAGCTTGACGACCACGTCAATGCGGCTAAAGTAAGAGGCAGCTACAAGAGCAGTATGGTATTTGCCCGCGTGGTGGTTGACAAGTTCGGGAGCCCGATCAAGCAATTCGTCGATGATGGTCATATCGGCCTTCATTGCTGCTGTTTGGAGAGCATCTCCATACTTGCCTCCTTTGGCATGCACATCGGCTCCATGTTCTATGAGTAACCGCATCACATCCAAGTCGTTTCCACGAACTGCAGCAGCTACAGTTGACCCAAGCAGGCCTCCTAGCGCTGAAGCATTAGCACCGTTGTCGAGTAAGCGCTGAACGACTGTTATATCGCCAGACTGAGCAGCGGCTAGGATGGGGAATCCGTGCAAACCACCGCTGGCGTTCACATCAGCGTGGTGCTTGATGAGCAGCTTGACGATCTTTTCAAATCCACCGGCAGCGGCAGCAGATAGTGCGTTGCCGAACCTTCCATTGGCTGGCCGGATATTGACAGCAGCACCATGCTTTAACAACTCCCGGACAATTTCGAAAGATCCAGCAGCACAGGCAGCCTGTAGTGCTGTACCATACTCGCCAGATATGGGCTCGGTAATGGTGATATCGGCACCAGCCTTTAACAAAACGCGGACGCTTTCCATATCCTCCGCCCATGCAGCGGCTTGTAGTGGTGTTCCATATGGACCTCCAACGGCATTGACGTTCGCTCCAGCATCAAGTAGAACCTCACAACAGTCCTCATCTCCTTCAGCGCTGGGAACAGATTAGTATCTCTTATGTAGCAGGAGTAGTTGGACATACGCTGCAGCATGAAGGGCCGTGCCGTACTTCTCACTTGAGATGTGTACGTCGGCCTCGTGGTCAATAAGGAATCTCAAACCATCCGCATCACATGAATCTGCGCAATTAATCAAGGCTGTCGTGCCTCTGGCGCAGGCTGCGTTGATATCTGCAACGTTCTTCAAGACCAGCTCCAAATCTTCAGTAAGCAGAGTAGACGCCGCCAGTGAGATTACTGGCCAGTTATCCTCTCCTCCTCTTACGTTGACGTGAGCGCCATGTTCGAGCAAAATTCTAGTCGCATTGCTATCGCCTTGCTCGACAGCGGCAATGATGGCATACGAAAAGTGTCCGCCAAAACCATTTACGTCGGCTCCTTCTTTGATCAGAAGACGAATCGTCTCTTCATTGCCAGTGTGAACAGCGGCTTGCAATTCGTTGCCATAGTAGCCGATGGGCTCAGTATTTAGCTGAGCCCCGTTATCGAGCAGTAGCTGAACGTTCTCAGCATCGCCGTACCATGCAGCGGCCTGAAGGCATGTTCCATAATCTCCGCCGCGTTTGTTCACGTTTGCCCCCTTAGCGAGGAGAGCTTTCATGATGTCGGTTGTACCATCGTATGCACTAGCGGCCAATGCAAACCCGTAGGTTGGTCCTTCCGTGTCCGGGTCGGCGCCGAAATCTAGAAGCAGCTCCACAGTATCGACATGCTCGTTGTCGGTGGCCTGGTATAGCGCTTCATCCAGCTGCGCTTGATCAATACCCTTTGGATAGAGTAGCCTGAGTACTTCCGTCCGGCCATAGAACGCTGCCAAAGAGAAAGCTCTCTGGTACCGAATAGTACATGTTGACAGTTGGGATTCCTTGTCCAGAATGGCCTTGACAATAGGGGCGTAGCCTCGTTGCGCAGCGGCTTGCAGTGCCTGCTCAAGCACAAGAATCCTTTCTTCTTTCTCAAGCAGCACCTGGAAAACTTCCAGATGATTGTATGTAGCAGCAGCACTCAAAAAGCTTCCATACGTCTTCATTGGGCGGTTAGGGCTCCACGAATGCGACAACAGGTGCCGGACTACATCGACATGCCCACGACGAGCGGCTGCACCAAGTGCAGATCCATAGAGATAATCCTCACTAGGATCGACATCGGCGCCCTTTTCGATGAGGAGACGAACGGCTTCTGTATTGCCTGAAAATGCGGCAATGTTTATCGCTCGTCGACCAGGTCCACCGATGACGTTGACGTCTGCGTTACGGTCCAGCAAAAGCTTCACGATTCTGTTTTCAAGATTGCCAGCTGCCGCATAGAGCGCTGTTCCTTGATCGGGAGTTGTTGCATTGATGTCGGCATCGCGGTCGAGTAATGTGCCGACGATATCGTAGTGGCCATTGGACGATGCAGCGTGGAGCGCAGTCGGGTTGGCACTGTTGCTCGAGAAGTCAACTTCGGCGCCTGCTCCAAGCAATGCATTGACAATCTCGTCGCAGCCACTCTCGCATGCGTAGTACAGGGGCTGGAATCCTAACGAGTCCTGTGCATGAACCTCGGAAGTTCCCTGATGATCTAAAATGTGGTCGACCAGGGCAGGGAATTCGAGGATCACAGCGACGTGAAGTGGTGACACGTCTTTCTGGTCTGTCATGTTATGAACGTCCTCGATGGTCTTCCACCATCTTTGGCGAGCATCAGAGCCTTGTCGCCAGAATGAGTGGTCAAAGTCGATCTCCTCGAGGACGTCCGGTGGGGCTCTCTTCGCATGCTCCACCCAATACCGAACAGGATATCGTAGATCCACATCTAGCATACCTTCGTCTTCATCCTCTTCTACATCAGAAGATGCCGAGGATGACGAATGGGAGGCC
>Ga0181470_100534_pt1 | contig 10089 bp, 9 predicted proteins | sample InSIn5SAF170_FD_119082 | JGI IMG/M metagenome (GOLD analysis project Ga0181470, IMG submission 119082) | Clean room microbial communities from NASA Spacecraft Assembly Facility at Jet Propulsion Laboratory, Pasadena, California, USA -... ...
AGTTCTATAAATTTAAGATAACTCTAATAATTCTAGGTGGATTTTATTTGTTTCTCTCTCTAAGGTACACTCAGATATTCTTTACGGAAGCAACTAATCTATATCCTAATTTCTCTCATTGTTGCCATGAATTTTCAGATTACAGAGAATTTCTACCAATTCGCAGTCATTCTTTTAGCGAGAATATATATTCAGCCAGGAACAGCAACCACTTCGAAGATTCCTCGACTCGTTAATAGACCTCCAAAGTCAGCTTTCGATCATGATATCCGCCTCAGGTCGCTCCTCCCATGGCAAACGGCCCGCCACCGCTGATGGGGTTGAGCAGATACGCATTTCCCCCAACCCCTCACTGTGAACTCGAACCTGGTTGTATTACATTGGCGACGGGGAACCTTGAGGAAGCAGCTCGACCCAAATTTTCACCGCACCTTCCTTCGCACTCAACGTGTTCGGTCTATTGACAGCACGCCTCCGCATCATGCGAAGTTGACGCCGCGGAAGTCCACCTCTGGGACCGTTGGAAAGGGGATAAATCCAGTTGCTGCGATCCTTCTGCGTCTGCTGCTCCTCGAGAAGCTAGATGGTTCAGCGGAAGGCGCAATGAAACAAGTCAATGCACACACTCACCTCCTGTTGCAATCGCAACTTGCTCTCCCAGATCTTGTCATCGTCGGTCTCTTGTCGTATGATTATGGACCAGCTCGGCGAAATATGGTCATTGCTCTCGATCTCGGCCATTGTCATTCGCCTTTGAGCTAGACAGAGTTCTCCATAGCCGTTACGGATGCAGCGGCTGCAGGATGGGTGTGCCTTGCTGCAGGGCAGGCGCTTCACCTCGCACTGCAAGCAAGGTACCGGCCGGTGTCTTGCTGCTTTCACTTCCGTGACTTCGATTTGCCTGTCGGAGGGAAGCTCACTGCACACGGTAGTGCTGGTCGGTTCAGCCAACGCGTCCCAAACGTTGCTTAGAGCAGTTGATGCGGGTGACACAGTTTCGGACTCGCTCAGATCCACTGGAGGGGGAGTGCCCGACCTAACAGCATGCTCTGGAATGATTGAGTTGATGCTTCCGAGCGACTCGGGCTCAATGTGAGGCCTTGCTAAATGGCTATCACACCGAGCGCGCTGGATCTCCATGAAGGTTTGAGGTGTTCTTAGTGAGGACCGGGATATCTCAACCGCAGCTTGCGAGTCGTGTGTGAAAAGATCCGGTACTCCAATTCGACAGTTCGAGTCCACGAGTAGACTGTAAGAGGGAACTGGCGCATTCACTGAAGTCAAGAAGGCGATCTTTGGAGCAGCGTTAACGGATAGATGGAGGGCTTTGTAGACGAAAGTGAAATTCGTGTTACTATCAGTCTTGGTAGTGCTTGTCGGATGCCATTACAGCCATGGTCTGTGATTGTGCTGTGGCCCTCTCACGGAAGAGGACAGCGTCCGTAGCCCGTCTTTTCTCACGAAGACTGCCTAGGTACAACGTTTGAAGTGAATGACAGCGGATAGCTCCAAACGTCACGTGGTGAACTTCCACTGGCCACGGCAGGAGGTTGGCTCGATTAAGGTTCTAATTGACAAAGTATCATGGGCGGACATGAGGCTTGTGATAGGATTGCACGCTCGCACAATATGCAGATGTGAGTATTTAGAAGCGCTGGAGGCGTCTCTAATGAGTTCTTGTACGCCATGTTTTTTTAATAGTATCCCGCTACAGGACATATCCTCCTACTGCTACTTTGTTCCAATCCCTTAGAGGTCGATTGTCTTCCAGCTCGATACACCACCACAGCACTTGCTTCGCCTTGTCTATCTGCCCCCCCTCTTCGTAGGCTCTGGCGAGGGCAAACCATGCTTCAGAGTTGTCCCATCCAGAGCCTAGCTTGGTCAAGCGGGACAGCAAGCCGTAAGCGCGGTCGCGAGCCGCAACGCGATTCAGTTCTTCCGGGGAGTTCGTCTGCCCTGCGTTTGGTGCACGTTTTGACAACGTTTCTTCGCTTAGTGGGGGAGAGATGAGAGACGTTTCCACGTGTGAAGTTGGAACGTGCAGCATGAAAAAGTTGAGTCGTTCTTCCGGCTCCGGGGGAACTATCCCACAGTATACGTCTAGCAAAATATTCGACAGACCTACTACCGCCGAGGGATGATCCGGAAAGTGGACCAGAGCTTTCTCGTACTCTGAGAGCGCCTCATGAGGGGAAGTCCGAGCCATGGCAAGGGCAGCTCTCTGAAGTTATTGTTAGTCAAGGGTTGTTTCCGCGGTCTCTGCGAATCTTACTTCGGCCCACACATCCGCCCATAGCTCCTCGACACTTTTTCCTCCGCTCCAGTCTCGATCAGTAAACGCTTTACTACTTGATGACTGCAGGCTGACTTCTAACTCAAGACCTTCAACGAGCTTGAATGCCTCATCTATGGCGCCCTTTGCGTCCGTATGCATCATCGCTCTTGTGTAAAGACCAGCGATGAAGAGCCAAATCTCAACCAATAGGGAAATGATCTGCCGCCGATCCTGGAGAAGCGGGAAACGCGGGCTGAGCATCGATCTGGAGAGGTCTGGAACCGGTGTGGGAAGTCGGACGTCTTGCTTTGGGGGTTGGTCCGCATGCCCAACGGGAAGCGGTTGATTGTTATGCGATGTCGAATGCGCTATAGGCCGGAGAGACTGGTCAGGGCTTTCCAGAGACTTTTTGCTTGCACTGGAGAACGAGAGGTCTGGCGATAATCCGCCGCCACCGTGCGAAGTAGCGTTTGCACTTTCTGGATTGTATATCTCATCTCTCATTGCGTCGTCAGATCGGCTCCCTTGAGTTAAGAATGTGCCGTTCTTGAAGCCGTCAAGATTGTTTTCCTGGTCGAGGGGTTGAACTTGGTTGCCGCTCCCGTCATGACTGTGACCTCTGAAGTAGAGAGGAAGCCGATGATGATGGTGACCGTTCGCCTTTTGAGGAAGTTTGCCATGCTCATCGGTGATCTGAATCGTAGGCGCCCTCGTGGTATACGTTCCTGTAGTTGACGCCTTGGAGGCACTTGTCGCACCACTAAATGAACGCTTTGGATCCGATGCAATGCGTTCGGCGTCCCTCCTTGTGCTGCGTACCCTGCCTAGAATGCTACCTTTGATAGTGCCAGTGGCACTCTTCGGTGGCGCGATAGTACTGGCAGTCTGTAATCTCACCTGGCCAGCCTTCGGGTCTCCGAATAGTTGCGCATAGAGAGCGAGCAATTCCTCGCTATAATCGACCGCCGCGTTTGGTCCCTCAAGCACCTCGACCAGCCCCAACTGGGTCATCTTCAACTGAAGGATAGACTGTTTCTCCAACCTATCCATGTAATCGACTACAGCATACCCAGTACGGCGCTTCCCGGAGCGCTTCTCATCGAAGCTTTCTGGAAAGTCTTTGGAACCAAGGCCTCTGTAGGGCTTACCAGGTTCGCCATTTCCAACGGCGTCCCCAAACAGAACCAGTGGATTCTGCAATTGCCCGTAAGCGGCCTCACAAGCCTTGGCGGCGATATTGAAATCAGGTCGTGCCGTGAGGAGTAATGCAAGCAAATGCCATAGCGGGGTTAGCTTCTTCCCTCTATGAATGTAGTCAGACTCCCCATTCGAACCGAACTCTGGACGTGCGCCTTCAGGCACGTTTGGTGAAAGCGATTGGGACTGTAGGGCAAGCGCATGCTTTGCAACTCCGATGGCGCCATTGACATCCCTCATCTCTGCCAGAAGCAGCGCCAGAGCATATAAGGTTTCAACGTTTTGAGCATCTCCAAACGTTGGCTCAAGCGCTTTTCGCAGCGTCTTAGCTGCGGTAGTCTGTAAACCAGGCCTCGATGCAGCGTCACACGCAAAGTGTGCCCAGCGTGCTTGACTGATGCCTACAGCACGATAAGCGGCGGCAAGAGTTTTCGGCGCGACTATTGACTCCGTTGGCGCTTCGGGATCCTCTCTAGATCTCTTTGGAGGCGAGGCGGGTGTATGCTGCTTAAGCCACTTGTCAATTGTGATACCTGTCTCGAATGCTTTCTCTGCCTCCTTGCGGCTTCCGAATCTGCAAAGAATACGCACTGCTTCCACGGCTGTCTGTATGGCAACGTTGTCATCGTCTAGGCTGGTGTCTTTCTCGCCGCTCTTCTCAGCCCGGTCCTTTCCTCTAGTAATGATCTCGACATAAGAATCAAAAGCTTTGAATGCTAGATCAAACTCGGCCAACCAGGCATGTACAGTGAAGAGATGTCGGAGAATCTGAGTTGAGTGGAAAGTCTTCGTAGCAGCGCGATACAAAATCTGTGTGTTTCGCATTAGAACATAAGTACGGGTCGCGCACAAAGGCGACGTGCACCCACATTCAGCACTTCTCGTGCCACTGCCTCTTTCCCACCTTCACCAAGCTCCTCATCTTGCCAAGTAGGTCCACACACTATTCGCCAATTTTGGATGACCTTCCCAACCCATCGCTCGATTTCCGGATTAGTTTCGTTAGCCTTAGGAAATCGGGTCTCCTTCAGCAAGAGAGTCTCATATGTGGTCTCTACCTCCTTCAACTCTGCGCGCTGCAGCATTTTTGACATCAAATATTCTTGTTCACTAAGTCCATCGCCCGATTGCAGCACTTCAGGATAGTTGTTCGATCTTGACGGTGCGTAAAGAACACCTTGCGCTAGAAGAACGGACAAAATTTGGTAGTACGCATGCCACACGTCGCGATGAGTGAATTCAGTCTCCGCGACATTGTCCGCCGCCACTGCTAACGAGAAGTTTGGACCATGCTTCGAAAGCTTCGTCCAAAGGCGGAACATCTGTAACATCGTGCCCCAGTCTGTGGATGCGCCCTGTGGTTTCGACTGCATAGATACACCACACAGGCGACTAAGCAATCGTTCACTCCATACAAGGAACTGAGGAGAGGCTGAACTCAAAGACGAGACAGCAGAGAGATATGGGAGGATTGAGCTGTATGTCTGAATGGCCTCGTATTTTGTGGCAATCTGCTCTTGCGAATATCCTGTAGAAACGAGTATCTCAACCGATGACATCCTTCACAGCTGGAGAGTTCAGGAATTACCTTTGATAAATGTGCCTTTGACAGCACAAGCCTGAACCCATTGACCTGAATTGCTGTCACGACTCAATAACGTGGAGAGAGTGCCAACAATATCATTGGGAAGCTGCATTACCGCGCGTGATGGCTCCCCTAGTATATAATGTATCCATGCGAGACATATTCTCGCCTCGAACACATCGGCCAGGTAGGTCGTCTCGTGGTCAATTGCCGTACGCAATGGCGGGATTAGCGTCGATAGAGAGGCTACTGAGGTAGTGGAGGCAGACGTGGTGGGACGCTGATTCAGAAAGGCTGCGACTTGCGCCTCCGATCTTACGGTAAGGGCAAGGCCTGGTACCCGGTGATCTCAGCGGCGTCCCGAGCATCATTGGAGGTCTAAGGTACATTTTCTGTTGGGCGCATGCTTCTCGACCTTGCGCGCGAGCTCCGATAGTTCATGCCACCGCCCGGTGCAGCGAGCTTGATCCAGTTGAGCTACATAGCGTGCGGCTTTCTGACTGTCAGGAGCCTATTTATGTTACCACCGTATGAGCACGAGCCAATGGAGACAGTAACAATGAAGGTATTCATGGAGAGATCAGAACTTACCCCCATATTATTGGATCGTTTGCGGTTACGCAAGCTACATCACCGGCATGCTGCACACAGTGGTTCCAGTGCGGCCAGCTCCAGCGGAGGACCCTGATGGTCTCCCAGCCCGGCCCGATGTTTTCCCACCCCTGCATGCTGTTCACCTCCGAGCCCGACCTACATTTCATGTAGCGTGCAAAACTTCCGCGACAACGCCCGGTCTCTGTTGTGCCCAATCCACGAACTTGGCCACGAGGCAAACGGAAAGTTCGAGGGTGCTCCATGGCGCCTCAAGCATTTCGACCAGCCTTGTCCGCATTGCGTGCAGTCACGTATCGTCTAGCTACTACACCCAAGGATCAGCTGCCGCAACTGGTTCCCTATCTGACGAGTATACTCTCCACGTCCAAACCGTTGCTATCAACGGACCAGGGCTCAGCGAGTCAACCAGATGCTGAGGCAGTTGTTCTGGTACATAAATACAGGACGCAGCTAACGGCTCTGCTCCAAGACCGCTCCAGTGAAAGTAAGTGGACAGCTGTAGCGCTCATCAAGTGTACAGTCGAAATAGGGGGATGGGAAGCTTTGCACGGGTGCATGGGCTGGGTCAGGACCCTCATTGGTATCATCTCCAAGAACGAACCGTCATCTACTAAAGTGCTCTCTATCATTACATTGACCCGAATTTACTTGCTTACCCGCAACTATCCATCGCTCGTTAGAGAAGTCACAACGCCTTCTCTGCCTGAGTTTACTGCTGCTTGCCTCAATGTTTTTGATTGCCGATCGAACACGTCGGATGTACAGCTTCTGCCAGCGGTTTTGGAAAGCTTCAACCAACTACTCCCGCGACACCCGACTCTATTTCGTCCGCAAGCAAAGAATATCCGAAATCTCCTGGCAAACGTCCTCGGCAGGAGTTCGCTACTCGAAGCAGACACTCCGATCTCTAAGGGACGTAGCGTTAGCGTTACACGGAGAACAGCTGAGGCCGCTCGACGGCTTCTTGTCCAGTTACATTGCTATGGGGAGAGGTCTTCGTCGGGCGAGTTGTGGGATGCGTCATTTCAAGACGTCATAGCAATACTACATCGCACCGCCGACAAGGTTTTCAGGGCTGTTGTTGAAGACTGGCGGTCGGTTGCAGGGACATCGACTTTAGAACGCGATGGGCAGATGTATGGATACGACCCTAATGAGCCTGAGCCGGACGGCCTGGGACTACCGCCCTGGTCTGGCCTGCTCGTAGGGGCTGAAAGAATGATCGAGCTGCTCAAGCTCTTAAAGGAACATGTAGTCACTCCGACGTCGACAGCTGTTCACGTCCGGGTTGGCGTCTTGATGGATTTGTTGACGCGGATCTTGACCATAAGATCTCCCCTTCCAGATCATGCCGTGTCTCTGCATAGTGGCATCAGACTCAACGATCAAGTAGGCAGGGAAGAGCGTGAAAACCTCTGGTTGATGCTTCCTCAGATTCACGTTGCAGCGATGGAAGTGCTGGCAGCGTTTCTCGATCGGTTCGGGAGCACAACAGACGCAATCGCTCATGAGATGCTGACGCAGCTTATCTGGGTCTTTGATACAGAAAGATCATCATTGTCGATACGGACCGCTGTCTATTCGACGATGACGCAGATACTGGATGTTCTGGGATCGAACTTGGATGGATCCACTGGACAACGCATGCGAAAGATCATTCAGTCATGCTGTGACGACCTCCTATTTATGAATCATTCAGCCACGGCGAAGCAAAAGTTACCAGTTGTTACCAGTGGGAAGAACCAAAGCAGGACTGCCAATACCGACTCGTTATTGAGTACTCCAACGAGCTTCAAGACCCAACCAGCCATCTATACCGGTTTAGTCGATGCGGCTTGTAGCTTGCTTCCGGCGTTTTTAGACAAACTCTCCCCTCGACAATTATCTCGTACAGACAGAACCTTGCTGGACCGCACCGCAGTTTATATCAAACACCAGAAGGCTCTATCTGTCAGCATCTTGAACGCTCCGTCCAGCGAGCTGAGCATGCTGCCTTCGCTTACTGAAGAACGTTCAACAGCGCCCGAAACCGAGAGTCTCCTCAGACCCCGAATGCCTGTTTTACGTACCATGGTTGGGGAGCAGAATGAAGCGTTAACGACAGAGCAACGAGGAGACGAGGTCGCAAACATCGACACTCGTGCAACCGAACTCAATGAGCAAATCGGACGCGCCTCTCCGTTGCACGGAACAGTAGATGTGTTGATGCAATCTAGAGCTGAGTCGCCGACTCTCGCTGATGTCACGAATTCCCGACAGCCTTCACCGTCTTTACAGATGGTTGTGCCCTCTCCTGGTATCGGAACCAAGCGTACGAGACCCGTAAGCCCGGCATTTGCTTCATCATCAAAGCGAGCTCGTACAGAAAGCGATGGAGACCTCCCGACGCTCCCTGTCAACCTCAATGGCGGCGCTTCTGAACGCAAGGACATCGAGCTCGATTCTGTGCCTGTGACAGATGTTGAAGCCAGACCATCAGAGACGATGTACCTGGGCCGACTCGAGGCGGATAGCGTCAGGTCCAGCTCCACGACGAGTGAGGGTTACAGTGATGAGAACTTTGTCATCCCGCAGCTAGAATTGGGTAGTGACTCAGACGAAGAGGACGAGGACATATAGATCCACTGCAGTCATATTCAGCGATCCACTAAGAAGTTGCATGTATTTCGGTGTTGTCATGATTCGCTTCGAGTTGTGCAATAATCACGGCCTGCCATCGTCGTACAAACGCAGCAATAACACACACGCCCACCCGTTGCTATTGCTACGAATATCATCTGTGAAGTATTGCAGTCGCACGATTCAGCAAGCCTTGCGTTTCTGGCCAATGACTTGAGGAGACGCCAAAGACCTAACGCTTCAAAGAGAGCTTAGGGAGCTTCCCGAACGACAGTTGTATCCATACTATCCCTTTACGGATTCCTCGATGCATCACCAAGTGTCCGTTGCGCGCGTTCACAGGCGGATCTCTGGTCATCCGCTCCTGTCCTGATGCGGGGATTGCATTGCTGCCATAAGGGATGACTTTCGCTTTGTTCGGCGAGCTGTTCATCCAAGGCAGCTTCCGGCTCCTTCCGTCGTTTGCTTTAATTAGGTGGCAGCACACCAATCAAGCAGCAGCGTCGGTTCAGCAGATGAAGTTGTCAGCCCGGCATCAGGCCCTCACTCGGGTGCCATAATAAATGGCGCTCGTAAAGGCGTTACCCCACGCCACAATCCGTATTAATACCTCAAAATACCTTCCCTTATATTACTTCTAACACACCCGAATTGCATCGGATTAACTTCCAATATCTAGTTAGATTATATATAAGTAATAACTCTAATTGAACACATCTTATAGCAATGATACGTGTGATTGGTGTTGAGTACTAAAGTTTGTGAGTGCCATTTTTTTGGCACCCACGTGGCCCTTCCGGTGATCGCGGGCCGGGCCGTGTGGTTTGACAAGTCAACAACTAAGCCGTTTAGGGCTTAGTGATCTTCACTAATGCTTGGATCGAACGTCTGAATGAGGTACTACATAGTAGTAACTACTAATAAGTACTGAGCTGCTGAGGACAATACGGCGATTTTGGTACATCCTCGATTGAAATCTTCCTGACAAGATTACAAGTACTGTAAGCTCTGAAATCCTTTTTGGCTCTTCTTTTCTGCTTGCGGTGGCACTGCGAAGTCCCCAATTGCGAACGCCTGGGCTTCACAGGTGTAGAGTTATGTCACCACTTCCAACGCCTACAATCCGGTACAAGGACAAGGTCCTGCTTGCCATTCTGTTTGAGCTCTCCAGTGTTCCGTAGGCCACAAGTTCCTCTCTTGCCTCGTTTGTCCTTCGACATCCAATGTGGCGACGATGGGCTCGATAGCGGCGAGTGACACCGGTGTACGCGCCGAAGTCCAGGAAGCGTGGAAAACAAATTCAGCTCATGGTTTAGCTGCCACCGCGGAGAGAGACGCATCGCCCTTTACTGAACCATTCCAAATTGTCGGTTTGAAATCCGTCCTATAGTTCTTGCTGTCGAATTTAAGGGACTGCCACTCCATTACCGTGATTTCTGTAGTCAGAAGGATGACTTGCTCCTGCGACGCGATCGGAAAGACTGCCTAGCAATGAGAGAGGCTTGTTGCGTAGGTAGACAATGCAACAGATCAACCAGGCATCTGAGAGGTGAGTGCATCAAAGATGCCAATAGGAAAATACTCTTGGTCTAATCCGAAGAGCTCCATGACGTCCCTTCCATACGCGTCCTGCGGTGGAAGGTCGAAATTTGACCAGCCAACTGCGGAAGCGTCGATGGGGACCGATCCGTTCAGGCCTCTAACAGGGGTTCCAGAATGGCCGGGCTGACAACTTCATCTGCTGAACCGACGCTGCTGCTTGATTGGTGTGCTGCCACCTAATTAAAGCAAACGA
>Ga0181470_100535_pt1 | contig 10085 bp, 9 predicted proteins | sample InSIn5SAF170_FD_119082 | JGI IMG/M metagenome (GOLD analysis project Ga0181470, IMG submission 119082) | Clean room microbial communities from NASA Spacecraft Assembly Facility at Jet Propulsion Laboratory, Pasadena, California, USA -... ...
TTATCTTCATCATATATTAAAGACGGTCTGGAATTACATTAATAACTTTTACTGAGTTTAGCTTTTTTTCTATACTCTTTTTTTGTTTGGTACCCTTTTAACACAATACAGGACTTTGATATCCTATTAAATCCCTTTTTCATATGAAAAAGGGACTTAAAAAGTTTATTTTCCCGGGAAACAGGTATACCTGTTTTAAAGTGAAGGGTTCGTAACTATGTAACCAGAAAACGTAAAGCCTATATTTTTGCTTTATGGGGTTTCTAGCAAATGCGGATAAAAGGGGTTTATGAGAAAAAAGTTTTGGAAGTATGGGTGATTTTTGAAAGAGTGGTGTAAGCGTAGTTATCTTTATCATATATAAAAGATGATTTATTTTACATAAATATATAATATAAATGTGTTATATACTTAGCATAAAGTTTAATAAACTTAGGAAAGTCAAGAGCAAGTTAAATATATGTTTATATACAACAAAAGAATAATTTTTTTTTAATTTAACAGAAAATAAAAATTTTACAAAAGTAAAAAAACGAACTATAAAAAATATATTTTGCCTTATTTAGTGAGATGCAATTTAACAGGAACTCGCTTATATATAACCAGAAAAGTAATTATATATTAATAAAAAAAGATACCATATTTATATATATGTATATGTGTAATGTATGTATAAAAGCTTAAAAAAAAGTGGCCATAAGTTAATGGTAGACTGTTCGTCTTCCAAACGAAGTGTGTCGATTCGATTTCGACTGGCCACAGAGTTAGTAGTTTTAATTGGTAAAATGTTTCCTTGTCGAGGAAAATTATGCCGGATCGAAGCCGGCCTAACTCGTAAAAGTAAACAAAGGAAAAGTTGCCATAGGTAAGGCTAAATAAAACATAATATTGTTATGTAGTTCCTCTAATCCTTCCATCTGAGGTGTGGCGTTATCTTGAAAAAACAACCCTCAAGGCTCTGGAGCATCATTATTTGTGTGAGAAAAAACTGAAATACTTTGAATATATTCGTAAATCATTTAATTTTAATTATTATTCCTTATTTAATTTATTAGGGCTTTTCTAGTAATATGATTATAAAAAAAAATATAAGCAATTTTACGATTAACTTATTATAATTACAATATTATGTAAACGGGTGCTATTAAAGTAGTTAAGAATACAAAATATATATGTATATATAGACTACCTAATTATAAATTAATCATAAAATAACTATTAATAACGGGTATATCTTATCACATATTACCCATAAAATCAGAATAAAACGTAGTAAAAACATTTTTTCTTCCTTTTTTACTTTAAAAATAGTGGCTAAATATTATGAATGTGTATGGGTTTTCAGTCTAAAACGTCATTTTTGAAATGAAGTAGTAGTTTACCTTTCTATTAAACTATAAACTGTTTATGTGTAAACGTGTTTTAAATAAACGGACAAATCTAGGTAATAAATATTTTGAAAATGTATATATTATTATAGTTAATAATAAAAAATTAAATATTACTTGATTAACGAAAAAAAAAGGTATAAGTTGAGGCATACTTAATTAACTATAGATTATACAATCATCTTCTGCATATTGGATTTTTTTCCCCTGCTATTCTAGAGTATTATTACTTATGTATAAATAAGACAGTTATCTAAAGTATATATTTTACAAAATATGAAAATATATACCTCTAAAAATTATATAACTGAAATTTGGGTTTATGTACAATTAGCACTTAAAACAGACGCCTTTGAAAAAGGTAAATTTAAACAAAGGCTTGAAAACATAATTCAAACTTAAAAAGTAGGATTTTTATTAAGACCCTCAATAGTACACAGATACATATAAGAAAAGTCATACCACATCTACAAAGTGTCAATATAATATCGCAGATTCTAAACCTAGATGGTGATTTTCAGTTAGATGGTATGCTAATAAACGTCAAAGTCCTACAGCTAAAAAGGCTGTTCCTATCATTACATGCAATCCGTGAAACCCTGTTCCAAAATAAAAACAGGATGAAAATGTTCCATCCGAGATAGTAAAGGATGATACAGTATATTCTATATATTGAAATGCAGTAAATATTACTGCTAATAAGATAGTATACACTAAACCATATAAAGCTCCACTTCTATTACCTTGTATCAAAGAATGGTGACTATATGTTACTGTTACACCGGAAGAAAGTAATATTACTGTATTTAATAAAGGTAATTCAAAAGGGTTAATACTTTCTATACCTAATGGAGGTCATTTTGCTCCTAATTCTACAGTTGGCGATAATGCACTATGGAAAAAAGATCAGAATATAGCTAAAAAAAACAATGCTTCTGATATTATAAATAAAGCTACTCCCATATTTAAACCTCTTTGCACCGCAAGAGTATGGTTTCCTAAGTATGTTCCTTCATTTGTTACATCTCTAAATCATAAACACATAGAATATATTACAGATATTAATGCTGCGTATAAAACAATTAAAGCTCTAAAAAAACTGTGAAATGTTAATACTGCACTTAATGTAAGGGTAAATAAAGAAGTACTTGTGTATAATGGCCAAGGACTGGGCGAAACCAAATGAAAGGGATGAGCTTGAAAATTACTTCGGGTCTCATTGGTCATAAACAAATCATACTAAAAAATAACCGGATTATAATATAAAGGGCGAAAGACAGATTTCTAACAGATAAAATTTTTTATCACGAAAATAATTAGCTCTTTTTTCTAAATTAAAAAATTTTTAAAATTAAGATTTTTATTTTTCTTCTAATACAGCTAAATCTATTAAACTATTTTCTAATAAAGTTACAAAAGGAACAATTATTATAAAATGAGCGAAATATAAAACAGTAGATATTTGCCCAAATTCAATAAAAGGTGATTCAACATGTTTTGCACCTAATTGCATTAATATCAAGAAATTTGCTATAAATACAAAAAAGACTATTTTACTTAAAGGTCTGAACTGTATTCCTCTTAAATTAGATAAATCAGTAAAAGGCATTAAAAGTAATGCTAAAATCGCAGAGAACATAGCTATTACACCTAATAATTTATTAGGTATAGATCTTAAAATAGCATAAAAAGGTAAAAGGTACCATTCTGGAACGATAGCAGGTGGTGTTTGCATAGGATTAGCCATTACATAATTTTCACTATCCCCTAACATATTAGGCATAAAAAATACAAAAATTGATAGCACTATAATAAATAGGAATATGGTTATTAAATCTTTAAAGATAAAATAAGGAGCAAAAGGTAATCTATCATAGTTACCTGATACTCCTAATGGATTTCCTGAACCGCTTGAATCGTGTAAAGCGATTAAATGCATTAAAGCTAACGCTGCTAATACAAAAGGTAATACAAAATGTAATGCAAAAAATCTGTTCAATGTAGCGTTGTTAACAGAGAAACCTCCTCAAAGGAACTCTACTATATCTTGTCCTACTCATGGTATCGCACTCATTAAATTAGTTATAACTGTTGCCCCTCATAAAGACATTTGACCATAAGGAAGTACATACCCTAAAAATGCGGTTGCTATCATTAATATGAAAAGTACCGTTCCTATTGTTCAGGTTAATGTTCTGGGTGCTTTATATGATCCATAGTATAAACCTCTTCCTATGTGTAAATACACTAAAAAAAAAAAGGCTGATGCTGTATTTGAGTGTAGATAACGTATCAATCAACCATTATTTACATCTCTCATTATATGCTCCACTGAATCAAATGCTTCAAGAACATTAGGTGTATAATGCATACCTAATGTTACTCCTGTAATTATTTGTATTATTAAACAAAAAGCTAATAATGAACCAAAATTTCATAAGTAACTAATATTAGAAGGTTGAGGTGAATCAATTACGTATGAATTAACTATGTGTAACAAAGGATGACTTTTTAGTATTCTCATTTTATTTATAAATTATATATTGAGTTATTTGTTTAATAATATTTAAAATATTTATCCGGAATTATACAAGAGCCTCTAATGCTCTATCTAAAAATTTAATTAATTCTTCTACTTTATTATGAATAGCTGCTAATTTATTATTGGAGTTATTTAACATATTAAAAAATCAACTGTTTGTAGGTGTTATACTCAAAAGATAATTTAGTTTACTCCTTAAGGGTATTATTAATTCCAAATTTATACCATTTAGTTTATTTAACAAATAATATAACTCATGAAAATTAAAACTAGCTGTATGTTCTATCATGTTTGCAAGAGATTGAATCAATTCATCAAGGTTGTTTATAGTTGCAACGATCGAAAGAATATGTATAGGTACAGGTAACATTCCAACTACAACGATCCTAATAACTAAAGTAAATATACTACTAATCAACAATAATATTGCAGGACTTAATGTAGCAGATGCCAGTCCTGTAGCCATAGCCATTGAATAAAATCTTGAGTGAGTTAATTTAATTTTAGATAGAGCATAAAATTTCTTAGGGAATGAATTAACCGTATGTAACAAGGGGTGATTTTTTAATTTTCTCATTTTATTTATAATCGAAATTTATAAGCAAAATGAAATTGATGCAAAAAAACATTAGATTTACTAGAATTAATTAATAAAAAACGTAAATAAAAAACTAGTATATGCGAAAAAAAAAGGTACTTCATCATATACGTCCAAGTATCTTCAATGAGGAAGTAGGGGGCGACTTTTATTATAAAAAATATACAGATATTAAAATTAAACTATGACTTTGTGATTAGAGATTTTGGCTATACTTATAGACATATAAACTTAAAGATGTAAATTTTCAAAAAAAGGTCTATAAGTCTATATAACGTTTCTTTTTTCCTAAAAGCAATAATAATTGAGCCTATAATTGACAATTATAATATAACTGAAGTTATAATTAACCAAATAAAATTATTTGTTTCCGACAAAAGATATATAGAGATATATACCATATTGTTGGTTAGGGCATCAAAACGGTAGAAGCTTGACCAACTACTTCTCATGGTAATTTATCCAACCAGTCTGCGAAAAGAAAGCTATCTCCGAATATTCTTACGGATTTCTCCATGTTGTCTATGACATCTATTCCAGATGGGGCTATAGAATGGACCTTTCCTACCACCTGGTCGTGAATATTCATAAATTGACAAGATATATTATCGCCTTTTGGATGATAATTCACTTCAATAGAAAGAGATGTAGTGTCTGGTGTATTCTCCCAAACTGATCTTACATAATAATTGTATCTTTGTATACCTTTAAATTCTGGCTCAAAGTCCCGAAAATGATCACGAAAAACGTGATTATGTTGCTTTGCGTGATTGAATTTTGATATAAGCTTGTTAGCATATAATAAATGCATTTCATTTTTAAATTTTTCTCCTTTCTTTTGCTATATTTAGATAGAAATTCCACTTTTAAAAATGAAAATATGACTTTTATAAACTTTCTACCATTTTTGGTTGCGATTTTAATCTACTAAAAATGGCTAAAGTCTTCAAATAAAAAAATTTTTTTTTTATTTTTTTTTTTCAATTGTAAGTATTATTAAGGCATGAATTATAATAAAAATATTAAATTCATTGAAATTAATTACACTTATATAAGATATTAATCCTATAAGTATATACAAAGCGTAATTAGTAACAACACCCGTACTTAAAGAATCTAATTTTTTACTTAAATCTGAAAATTGTTGTTCTAAACCGAAAGGTCCAAATAATTCTACTGCACCTTTATCTAAAACTTTAGTAGTTTGTCCTCCTAAATTAAGAATTGTACCTGATATATATCTATTATAATACATTTCTACTAAAAATCTTTGGTTGAAAAAACTAAATATATTATAACCAAATCTAGATAATTTAAACCCAACAAGTAATCTAGGATAAAATTCTGTTAGAGCAATTGAACATATGGTTAAAGTAATTGTAAAGAATAAAGGTAATAACTTATAGAAAGTATTAACCGCAAATTCAGTATCTAACATAAGTTCATGGTGTGGATGTATAAATAAAGCATTATCCGAAAAGAAATCTGAACCTAAACCAATAAAAAGATCTTTAGTTATATACCCAAAAAATATAGAAAATAAACCTAATATAACTAAAGGTGTACTCATAAATATATCTCCTTCATGAGCAGATTTATTAAGTTTATAATTAACCAAAGAACCATTAGGATTAGCCAAAAAGGTTAAATAAAGTACCTTTACTGAGTAAAGCGTAGTAAACATAGCACCTATTGTAGCAATAAAATATATAATTATACTAGATAATTTGTATTGACCATAAGCAGATTCCAAAATAAAATCCTTAGAATAAAAACCTGTCATGAAAGGAAAAGCAACTAAACTAAGAGAAGCAGTAAGCATAAGTGAATAAGTTAAAGGTAAATATGAAACTAGACCACCATATTTTCTAAAATCTTGGTTGTCTGCAACCGCATGAATTACAGCACCCGCACATAAAAATAATAAACCTTTATAGAAGGCATGGTTTATTAAGTGAAATAAAGCGATAGTATATGAGGATAAACCTATAGCTATAACCATCATACCCAGTTGGCTCATCGTAGAATAAGCTATAACTTTTTTTATATCCTGTTGGAATAAACCAATAAGAGAACTAAACACAGTTGTAATAGCACCTACTCATAAACAGAGTAATAAAACGGTTGAGCTATATTCAATTAAAGGAGAAGCTCTCATTAAGAGATAAACACCCGCAGTAACCATTGTAGCCGCGTGAATTAAAGCTGAGACAGGTGTAGGACCTTCCATTGCCATTGGTAATCAAACATGTAAACCTACTTGTGAACTTTTAGCCATAGCACCTATTAATAAACATATACCAACAAAAAAAATAACACTCTCGCTAAAAAAGGGTGAAAGTGAAAATACAGTTGTATAATCTACATTTCCAAATGATCATAAAATAGCAAACATACCTACAGTTAATACATAATCACCTACTCTATTAGTAAAAAAGGCTGCTAAAGAGCTTTGATTTGCCGCTATTCTTGTAAATCAAAAACTTACTAACAAATAAGAACAAACTCCTACACCTTCTCATCCTACAAACATAACTAAAAAATTATCTCCTGTTACTAATATTATCATCATAAATGTAAATAAACTTAAGTAACTGAAAAATCTTTGGTTGTGAGGATCATGACTCATATACCCTATAGAATATACATGTACTAAAGAGGATATGATTAACACAGGTATTAACATTGAGACCGTTAAAGAATCAAAATTAAACGCTCAAGATACATTTAAATACTCTGCATCTATTCACCGGAATAAATGTATTTTCACTGGATTTTTATTTAAACCTACTTCTATAAAAGCTAAAATTGCTAAAATTGTTGTTGTTATAACACACGTACATGTTATTATTTGTGATCCGCTAACTCCGATTTTACGACCAAAAAAACCGGATATTATTGATCCTAATATTGGTAATCCTATTAAAGCTAGATACATTACTTATTTTCTATAGCTATAGAACCCCGCAGTCTATAAAATGCTACTAAAAGACCTAAACCTATAGCAGATTCAGCTCCCGCAATTGCTATTATATATATAGATAAAGTTTGTCCTAAAATATCATCAAAGCTTAAGGAACTGATCAAGATTAAGAAAGTTATAGATAATAACATTATCTCTATAGAAATAAGCATTAATATTATATTTTTTTTATTTAAAACAAAACCTAAAGTCCCAATTAAAAATAGAATTAGTGATAATCTCATAAAACTTGCTGATTAATAATATTGTTGGGTAATCCATGATACCAAAGATGAACTATACCGAAAACCAAAAATGGAAAAAAAAGGTAAATGTAAGGGTAAATACTTTGAATTGAACAAAGAACTACTATGCCACAAATAGGGGTTTTACCTTTAAACTATATCTACCTAAAAAAAAAAATTAAGCAACATATAATAATAAGAATGCCATCATTAATGCAAATAATCCTGTAGCTTCTGAGAAAGCGAAACCAAGAATTGCGTAAGAGAATAATTGTCCTCTTAATGAAGGATTTCTAGATACACCTATTATTAATGCACCGAAAACTACACCTATTCCTACACCGGCTCCTATTAAACCTGTTGTTGCTAAACCTGTCCCAATTATTTTTGCCGCTTGTATCATTTCTTTATTTATAACATCTGTCCTACAAAAGAAGCTCCTGTATTATTTTTAAAAGCAAAAAAAGCGGATTCTTATTCAGGACTCGAACCTAAATTGGAATATTAGAAGTATTCTGCTTTACCATTAAGCTAATAAGAAATAGGAAGAAAAGGATTCGAACCTTCGACAGCAGAATGCTATTGAGTTTACAGCTCAACCCGTCAACCAACAAACGGACCCTTCCTTTATATAATAACAAGGCCAAGCCTAAGCTAATTTTTACTGAGTTTTCTTGAAATAATAAAAAATGGACCCACTATCATTTTTTTTTGAATAGGGATCTCGAACATCGTGATTGGAGCATCTTTATCATTCCTTTATATAATATATGTACTACTATAGATGCTCCAGTATAACTAATTTTTTTCCAAAAAAAAAGCAAACCAAGAGAGAAATTCGAATTCTCATTATTAACGCATGAAATTAATGTTCTAACCAATTGAACTATCTTGGCTGTATATTTATGTTTTTAATACAGTTATGTAAGGCTAGAATGATTTGAACACTCATCTAAGCTGTCATGAGCAGCTGGCTCTACCGATTAAGCTATAACCTTTTTTTAATGTAGCATAAAGTTGTATAATATTTTTTATTTTATAGAACGTATCCTATTAACCTTTCTTTTTTAGATAAGTATATATTTAATTATTAATTCTTTTTCTAAGTTAAGATCTGTGGGATTTGAACCCACATTATAACGATTAAAAGTCGCATGTTTTACCCTTTAAACTAAAATCTCTCATACTCCGAAAATTTCGGAGTATTTCGCCTTTAAGATGACTCGAACACCTAACCTAAATATTAACAGTATTTTGCTCTACCTTTGAGCTATAAAGGCTTAACTTTATTTTTATTAGTAAAGATAATTTTTTTTTTATTATTTTACTTAGGAATAAGGAAGAATCGAACTTCTAATTGTTGATCTGCAATCAAAATGCAAACCTTTTGCAGCTTATTCCTTTTTGGAGAAGGGGACAAGATTTGAACTTGTATTGTAGTGTCCGTAGCACTACGTTCTACCAATTAAACTACCTCTTCGTATTTATAAGTGAAAATGCGTTTCACTTATAATAAAACTTTTTATATTTTATGTTGGAGCGATTCGAACACTCAATAGTAAATACCAAAAATTTATGACTTACCGATTAGTCGACAACATATACTATAGGTGACAAGACTTGAACTTGCAAAGTAAAAACTATTCCGTCCTAAGCGGAACCTGGTTACCAATTTTCAGCACACCTATTTTATGCGCTCGAGGTAAGATTTGAACTTACAGCCTAAACATCTTCAGTGTTCCGCTCTACCAAGTTGAGCTTCTCGAGCCTTACTTTTAAATTAATAAACAACCTTATTTTATTAAATTTAGATTGGTATATTTTTTGGAGATATTAGGAATTGAGCCTAAAATGACGAAGTGCAAGTTCGTTGTTTTACCAGTTAAACTATACCCCCTTTTTTTAGCATCATGACTATATTGGCCTCTACACCTTTTTCTAATATATGCTCAATATTTTTATTAACAATTACAATACACCTATTCGAGAAACGACTTGAACGTTTACGATATTAATCAATAAATCTTAAGATTATCCTGTCTACCAATTCCAGCACTCGAATTTTTTTTTTTGCACCTTTTTGTCTTTTTTCAAAATTGCATTAAAGATAAATTGTTTAACATTAGTGCTAATATAAAATTTTGGTTAATTTTATTATTTTGTTTTTAAGGATAATAAATCCCGTGCAATTTCCATTACACGAACCATATTTCGACTTAACACCAATTGAGATCACGCATACGAAAATTACAAACCGAATAATATACAACTTATTAAGCATAATTACCATCAACTTGCAACCAAACTTATTGCGCATACCCCTTTCAGCGCCTGACGAGTAGTTAGTACC
>Ga0181470_100402_pt2 | contig 10063 bp, 9 predicted proteins | sample InSIn5SAF170_FD_119082 | JGI IMG/M metagenome (GOLD analysis project Ga0181470, IMG submission 119082) | Clean room microbial communities from NASA Spacecraft Assembly Facility at Jet Propulsion Laboratory, Pasadena, California, USA -... ...
AGGACTCTGAAAATGCAATCCACACATCAAAACTTAACAGGGAGGCGAGAAGGTTATGGACTCGTCTAAGAAATACTAAGCCCCAATTATGTCGTACCTTCTTGCGATAATCGCATTCCTTCCTTGTAGTTCTTCTTGACGTTGATGATGTACGTTTCGATTCTCTAAATATTACAGCTGAACGCGAGCATCAACGTTCTCGTCATCAATGAGACGCGGGTTCTATTTACAGTTTACACGACGATTGCGGAGATAAGCCACAAGTCGGATACCCCTGTCCAAGCTCGGCGCTGGCTTGCTGGCAGGCGCCGTGGCCGGATCAACATCGCATGGATAGCGCTCCATGAGTGGTTCTTTTCTGGTGTCCAGTGCTTGGTTCGGCTTGTTTCAGTGTCCAATGATGTCGCATGTCTAATTGAACCACCAGGAATCGCGCCTGTTAGACTCCGACTGGTTATCTGGTTCTTGCGCTCATTGACGCAGACTCCTCGTCGTTCGTACTTGCATTTCGACATCCGCCGCCTGTACATCACAACGAGGCCACTGACCTTTAATCGACGAACAACATAGTCCATGCAATTCCCTAGAACCACAAATACACACCCAATAGCGAACGAGCATATGAAAAAGCCCCAGGAGACAAATCGGAGACGCAACGCACCACCTCCCTGCAAATAGGAAATACTGCACGACCAACCCGACCAACCCGACCAACACGACCAGATTGCAAGAAACATACCACACGGACAAAGCACAGATGGTGGCATATAGGAGCTCCTGACACGGAACGAAGATACATTACTCGACTGCGACACTGGAGTCTGTTTGCTTGTTACAGCCTGAGGCTGCCCGATGCAGGTACGCATTAAGTTCCCCTTCCCGTGGTGGACTCGCAGACAAAGAAACCCAGGCCTAGAACTTGGCCTTGAGGGAGGAGGCATAGCCCACCACGAATTCAGGAAGAAATGCCATGGACTTACACCATTACTAACCTTCCTACTTTGAGACAGACCTCCACCAGAATTCGTGACATTCCCCGTGGCGCGAGCTTTGCTGCTCGGACGCGAGGACATGCACCGCATCTGTCAATTAGCGACGAGAGCCACCATGTGACCGAGACCATCGGTTTCCTGTACGGCGACGACGACGAGCGAGACCCTCGAAGGGCTTCGAACGCCCCCTCTGTAACCCGAAGCTCAGGCTACCGCGAACGTTCTGCCGCCGACGAAGACATGGCTAGCCCACAAAGCACTTCCTTCTCTCGGAGACTCGGCACAGAGAACAATGCGCCTGCGCCTGCGCCTGCACCCCGCCACTTCGAGCCCAGCAATGGTCAGCAGAAACCACATCCTGTCAGAAGCTACTCCTTCGAGAAAGCCAATGGACAACCACAAGCGCCAGCCGTGGCTGCAAGAGAACAGTCTCCTCAAGAGACTGCACAGGCGCAATTCCCGCTCAACGACATAGACTACGAATCGAGCCCGGCTGCCGTGGCTCAAGAGTTGAGCAATCTGCAGGCCCTCCGAAGAATGTCTATGGACGTACATGCCGCTGGCGATCCGGACTTGCCAACTCTGAATCCTGCCGCGATACCCAGTGCGCCATCTCCCACAGCTTCCGACGACGACTCAGCAAGATTGTTCTGGGTGCCTGCAAGATTACACCCAGAGCTCGCGCCGAAGGAGTTCAAGACATTTCTCGATGGCAAAGCCGAACAGATAAACAGACGGTCTGGCGACCTCTCAACCCTGGGCTCCTCACCCATGTCCTCGAGAAGCGGTTCTCTTAGTTCAAACAGCAGCGGTTTGGCAAGGAAGAAGTCCATGCTTTCGAGGGAGGTTAACAACTCCTCTGGATATAAAGATGGGGCAGACATTTTGGAACGGAAACGGTCTATGTCGCACCGTCACCAACCATCAGATCCCAACCTGGCAGAATTGGAAACTCTAGTGGCCAGTAATCTACAAACGCAAAGACCCGAGAGTCCGGACGAGAATGGAGATTTCATCCTGCCATCTGTACCCTCATCAAGCCTCAAACGATCAACGAAGACTCGATATCAAAGGGCGGGTAGTGGAATGAGAGGAAGAGGCGACCGTCCCCAACGCGGACTGAAAAGGACACAGACACCGGAGCAGGAGCCTAACGCTGGAGATTCCTCGCCGGTGCCAGGCACCCCGGTACAGATTCCTTCATTCGCGTCTCCTGACTCTGCCAAACTTGCGGACACCTTGAGCTTTCCAGCACCGAAGACTGGACAAAATCCCCAGAACTTCTCATTACCCGGGCGCAGTCCCTCGCCACCACAAGATCCTTACCAGTCAACGTTAACCAATAACACCTCCAATTCCACCTTGAGTGGCCCAAGTGCAGATCGCCTCAGTACACAAAGCGCGCCTGAACACCGATCTCGTAGAAGACACATAATACAATCAGATCGACAACCTGTGCCACAGATTGTTGAGACACCTCCGAGCGAAGAACAGCCTGCTCGAAACCCTGCGATAGGGACGGCGCAATCTGCCGACCAACCACAATCACAAGGACGGCCTGTGCAGCAGCATCCCGCACGTACATCTTCTCGCGAGCTACCCATTTCCCAAGGCCGGCCGCCCATGCCTCGGACACAGTCAAGCGCATCGGTGATATCAAGCAAGGGTCCGCGCGCGGAGATTCCGCCTCTAACGGATCCCAAGCTAAGCCTAGAGCAACCATCACCACTCCCTGGCAACGACACGAATACAGCCAACCTATCTTTTGTACCCACCCTGACAGTGGACAAGCAATCCCAGGAAAAGAAAGAATCGAAGAAATCTGGTTGGGGCTGGTTGCTCGGGAAAGACGACGACAAGGAGAAAGGCAAAGGCAGGCCTGGCAGGAATGTACAAGGGCACGACGGAACACGATTGGACCTTTTGCAGAACTCTATCGATGGTAGCTCGAGACGGCGCGAAACCATTGAGCTGGACCGCGATGGCCTACGTCTAGAAGAAGAACGGAAGAAAGAAAGCCAGAGAAAGGCATTTTCCAATGAGAAAAAGGAGAAGGATAGCATCTTCTCTTCGCTGTTTGGCGGTAAGAAATCAAAGGCCGAGAAAGAGGCGAAGAAGAGCTCTCAAGGACTATCGCCCGAGCCACGGTATCGTGAACTCAAGCCCGACATCGATTACAGCTGGACCAGGTTCTCTATCCTGGAAGAACGGGCCATCTATCGCATGGCACACATCAAGCTTGCAAACCCGAGACGCGCGCTGTATTCGCAGGTCCTGCTCAGCAACTTCATGTACAGCTATCTTGCGAAGGTACAGCAGATGCACCCTCAGATGAATTTGCCGACGAGCGCAAAACACCAGAAGAAGCAGAAAGAGCAACCGCCACCGCAGCAGCAGCAGCAATCTGACGAATTTAGCACTTATCAGCGGTATCAACAGGTATGATGTCCCCCCAAAGCCTTCTCTCAACCCTGACTGAGATCTCATAGCAGCAGGAACAGCAACAACAGCCAGCACAAAGCTCTCAGCACCAGCAGCAGCCGGTAGCATATGAGGGCCACCATGCTCCCAACGAACACGAACAAAGCAACTCGCGACCAAGCACAAGAGGCAGTAACCGAAGCGGGGAAGGCGGGCACAATACCGGGCAGTACACGAATCATAATTCTTATTCTTACAGGGCGCAGCAACAGCAACCAGTGCAGCAGTACGAAACCGATCGGGAGCAGGAGATGTGGTAATGACCGCCTCTTAACTTCTACTTGATATACCGACAATTCCAACTTTCCCTGTGTACACATGACACTGTTCGGCGTTGCAAAAATGACGCGATACGATGTCATGTCTGATTATTAGCTTTTCGATTTTTGAAGCACCAAAATGGCCATTACTTGCATTGGAGGACAAGATACTATTGATTGATACCCCGGAATTCAGTCGAGCTTGAAGATAGAGACACTTCTCTCGAACTCATTCTGAGCGGCTGTGAGCCAGAACCTCCAGCCTTTGGTTTTCCTGAGGGGAGTGCAGGTGTATTGCTGTTGGTGTTGCAGCTTATATATTATTGGCGATGCCACGGATATTTGGAAGGCCCGATGGGTTGCCTGCTCAGGTGCCACGGATGTAGATATGGTATTAAAACCATTAGGACTTAGGGTGCCTTCCAAACACTACTTCGGCTGAAAAGATACCACTTTAGTCTTGAGTAGCTTGTTTCCCAAATCACGTTGGTACATTTTGAACGTTGCATACTGAATAAAGGGTGGTAACACATGCTCCATCAAGAAAGCGGAGGGCGGAGCTGGGCGGAAAGCTGCATGCGGAAACCGCGCTTTGACTTTCTGACCTCTTGCCACCACGACGCAGCATCTGTTTCACATCTCTGCATATACTCGACATCTCATCTGAACCGTAAGATAGATCGATGACTGCATAACACGGCGTCACAAATTCTATCCGCCGCTCCATCCACGTCGACTAGAGAGGGTGTCCGAACACATCCGATCTACAATCGAACATTCCTCGCTGAACAGTCTTGTCCTGTACAGGTGTCTGATTGAGTCGACTGCTTCTGCCTTGAACCTTCGCGACGATCACGCCTCTAGGGTCACGGATAGAGGCCCTGTTTACTCGCCATTGGAAATCTACTCGCAAGGAAGTCGAACAGGAACAGGCGCCTGTCTCGCGTTCACATCGCAAACGGTCAAGATGACAGACGCATACGCAAGAGAAGAGTAAGCACACCCCACTACACAACAGGAACCTTACCCGCCTCTCCGTTTCCCTCCACTGCTATCCACCTTTCTCCATCAAACCACTACTGACACACCCTAGACAAAACAACGCCCTCCTCTCCTCCCTCCACGCCAAATCCTCCCAGCTGAAACACATAACGCTCAACATCTACGACAATGCGCGCGATCACACCACGCTTGACAACACGAACGAGGCGTTTAGCAGTATGGGTACGAATCTGAAGAGTAGTATGGGGAGATTGGGCAGGATGGCGAAGAATGGTGACAAGGTTGCGGTGCTGAAGTTGGCGGGTATTATTAGTGGGGTCGTGATTTTTCTTTGGGTTGTTGGCGGGTGGGTGTTTGGATTGGTGTTTGGAAAGTGAGGGGGGCGGAGGTGGAAATGCGTAAGAAATGGAGGTGGTGAGAGCACATTTGGGTCGAGCATAGCGATCAACCAGTCTGGCTGCGAGCTAAGAGTGATGCCCAAGCGCAGGTCATTACTCCCGACGTCAAAAAGTACGAGGGTGTCCACCAGAGGTGCCTGACTGATATCACACTGAGAAACAGCCTTGATTCGGGTTGAGCTGCACAGTGGCGTGTTAGCTCCACAGATTGCTTCTACGCATTTCTGTCTCAACACAAGGTCTACCAGGCGCTCAAGGAATTTTACACACAGGCATTCGACTGTGCTTGGGTGGCGTTCAACTTTCGAGCCCGATGCGTCGATCTCTGCCTTCACGCCCGAGATGGCAAGTTCAACCACTGCCGTGGTTTTTATTCATGACTAATGTCTTAACTATTCTACGTCTACAAATGCAACGAAAACGCGGCCCGTTGCATCGGAGTCGAGCCTCGTAAATTACATTAGCTATCGGGATGAAGTGGAAGAGGTGTATGAAGAAGGAGTGGAGCGGGTACCACGCGACAGGCACGGCATGACTCTTGTCCGCGGTAGTGACGACCAGCGTGCGTTGCAGAGGACGGTCGCCAGTCGCGGTATGGGAAGTGATATCGAAGGAACTGGGCTCAGCGTCTTCTTTCTTTTCAATAGCCTTCGCCGTTGGCGTTAATCAGTTTGAGCTTTGAGCTAGAGTATTACGCAGGGTGCATACCGACTTCAACAAAGTGTGTCTCGTCCCACTACAAGGCTGAATTTAAGGGGGTTTCGTGGTTCTGAATGCGCAGCCACGCGGAATGGAAATCACGAGAACAAAGTAGCCGGCCGAGCTTGCACATTCACCAGGGGTTGATTGCCCTCGCAAATTACAGAATCACAAGATACCGAACTTGCCGAAGAAAAACAATTATCCACAACAAAAGATCAAGTTCTGACTCCACAAGCACACGCAGACCAGCTGCAAACCTTTCTATAACTTGACGACCTCCTTTCCCCCGCTACTTTCGAACTGAGCATTTAGTCTCGCCTGCTCCCTTCTTGCAGTTCTCCCTTGGCCCACGCCTCCCACGCCTTCCTCTGAGCATGATATGTTGCTCGCTGAGCCCGAGCCCGCTCCTCGCGATACCCAGGTACCTTGCATTTCTCAGCGTAGTTCCGGCGCTGGTTTTCTCGCTTGCGTTGTAGCTGCTCCTCGGTCAGAGTGGATTTCCCGCGGCCTGTTTTCGCATTCATGGGGGCGTGCGTGTGTGCACGGGCTGTGGATGTGGATGTGGATGTGGACGGGCGAATGCTTGATGGGCGACGAGGGAGGCCGAGACATGCGCTTACAGACCGTCGCGGGCTACGACTTCGTGGGGATGAGTCGCGGCCGTAGAGGGGAGGAAGGGAGTAGGGGGCGGGGCTGTGGTGGTAGGAGGCTGTGTAGGGGTCGTAGTACATACTTGCGGGGTCTTGGGTTCGTGTATTCTGGCTGTTGGCGCGGCTGCTGCGTCGTCGGCGGTCGTGGGAGCCGCCAGCTGGGAGGCAGGCTGAGATGTCGGCTTCGTGGCGGGCGTAGGGGTCCGACGTGCCCCGTTGGTGGTGCTGGTGGGGCATTCTTGCTGTGAGTTGGTGCTTGTGCGTCCTGCGGTAGGAGGAGTTTGATCGGTGGACTGGGTCTCTGCCACCTGGGTTGAGTGGGAGTCTTTATGGGGCTTATCCTTGACTTGGTCAGCTGGATTACGATGGAGATCCGTCGTGGGTAGGGCTGTTGGTATTTATGGGCAGCATACGGCTTGGGTTGCTACACAGCGCCTTTGTACTGGTCTTCAAGGCATTGCTGCCCCGAGCAGAACAATAACATTGTGCCAAGGTCAAGGCTCGATTGCATACTCAAAGCAGATGGATCTTGTGTGAAAGAAATCGCCAAAGAACGCTTGGTGCTTCTTTATCCTTGTGCATAGAGGCACTTGGTGCTAGGACTGCATTACGTTCTAGCAGATTCCTGAGCGCAGAGCGGGCACAGATGTTGTTGACCCATGTCGCAGGACGTTATGCGAAGATGTTAGATTCTGTTGTCGAGGACTCTTGAGGCAGATATGCTGTAGGTCTACCAGTGTAATAGGGGTAGACAATGTCTGACCCTGAGTCTTGTTCATGAGGTTCATAACGAATGCGCGGCTGTGCCTGCGAAGCTGACTTGAGATTATATTCGTTCGCTTTGTTGTAATTAGATGGCTGATTTGAAATGACTGTGCGTACCGATATCTGGATGCCCACGTGGCATCCAAATGGGGAGAACACAACCGCAACGACAAGCTCAGTCATATCTCTTGACGTTTCGACCATGTTGTTTCCTCATGTTCAGCGAAGTATATGGTTTAAGCTTCTAGAACTTCTCAGCGTTCAACCTTTCTTCCTGCCCTCAATCACGTTCATAACATCGGTATAGCTATTCTTATCGCCCTTCCTCTTCTTCCCGCCTCGCTTCCTCTTCGCATCACCTCCTTTCTTGTCAGCCTCCTCTTCGTCATCTTCATCGTGTGCATCTATGCCTCGCCACTTGCTCAATTTCTGCTTCCCATCACCTTCGTCATCGTCATAACGTGTGTCTCCGCTGAACCCCATGTCTAGATCCATGTCGTCTTGCCCGGATTGTTGTTGCAACTTCTTCAATAATGCCGTGCTGCGCTCCGAGCTTTCGGCGGGTTTAGTTGTGGGCTTCAAATCTTCCTCGGAAAGTGCATCTGCGCCTTCCGCTTCCTCTTGCTTCCGGATCTGGGCGGCTCTCTTGATGGCTGCTAATATTGTTGGGTCTTGCGAAGGAGCTTTCGAAGATTCCTCGCTCGACTCTGTGGTACCTGTGTCAAAGTAATTACGACGCTGTGCTGTTGACTTGAGTGGCTTGGCCACCTCGCTGCGTGCTTCTGCCCCCGTGCCTGTTGTTTCTTTCGCAGGCTCTTCCTCTTTAGAGGGCACTTCCTTCTCCCCGTCATCGTCATCTTCGTCGCTGTTGAGACCTGCCAACGGATCGTACTCGGTCACTCCTCCGAAAATATCATCGTCCTCTTCATCCTCGTCCTGCTTTGCGGCTTGTTCCACTGCAGCTTTCTGTTTTGCGAGCAGTTCGGCAGACAGATCACCTCCCCATGGCTGCTCCTCGCTCGTCTTCGCAATGGATGGATCTGGTTCAGGGTCTAGCCAGCGGGTCTTTCGCTTGGTCTGTCCGTCCTTGCCCGTGATCACCAGAACTTCTCGTCTCCGTCCATTGATTGTTTCTGTAAATTTGTGCTTATTTGGCTTCTTCACGGACTCTAGCTTCCGAAATTTAGAGTGATCGAGACTCGGCTGGGGTGCTTCTAGTGCAACCGCCTCGGCAGACGAAAGACCAGGATTCTTGCGGTTCTCCTTCAAACGACGGAGAATCTCGTTCCTTGTAAGCGTAGCTGTATGCGCTGCTGAGTTTGATGTCTCGCTGTCCCGGTCGTCCTCGTCGGCCGGATTTTGAGGTTTGGTTGGGGCCGAGACTGCCACATTCTTCTCCAGAGCTTTTTCGAGCTCGTCTTCCACTTCCACCTCATTCTCCGCGTTCGGGGGCTCTTCCTCAGCAGCCGTAACTGGAGCTTTGGTGACATCTTCTCCTCGTCTTACACGTTCCAGCAGCTTAAAATCTAGACCCTTGATAAGATGTGTACTCGAAGTGTCACCGCCCACACCTAGTTCATCTCTTAGCTTCTCGAACGTCTCCTGATCTATCTCCTCATCCTTCACCATTTTCTCCAACGCTTTGAGCCGTTGCTGCACGTCATCTCCTGCATCTTCCTGCTCTTTCAGCCTTTCCTTCGCTCGATCGGTGTAGCCACTTGCGAACTTCGTCCCCTTCGGCGCAGCACTCGATCTGAATTTCTTTTGTGGTGGTTGTCCATCTTGTCCTCGACCTGTATGATCAGCAATTTGTTTCGCAAAGTCACCGCGACTGTCATGGTTAGGCTTCAGCGATCGAGGTGTCATGGGGATGAAGGATCTGGCTTTAGAGCCGAGGGCCATTGGCCTCTTGAAGCCATTTTGTTCAGACGACATAGTTCCAATGCTAAGAGACCAGTGCTCCGTGACCTCAATGGACGGCTTCTGAAAGGCTATGCTGCATGAAAAACGGCGCAGGTGCTATCGCATGCGACCTTCCGGTCGTGCAGTTGCACGTGTGAAGCAGAATTCAATGCCTTTAAGGATCAGCTGCGCTTCTGCTAAATGCATATTATTGGTATTACGGGCGCATTTGCAAAAGAAAGGTTGCAACGTATGGATTCGAGTTTTGCAGCCAGTGGAAAAAGTACAAAACATAAACATTTTTGACCCTGCCGAGGCTTAGGATGTTTAGTGACTAAAATCACAAGGCAACCCGGTGATGGCTTTTCACCCTCGTCCTGTCATTGAGCCTATGAGTTGCTTGATAGTGATTCGGTGCATCTGCTCACTAGATACCGGCCGCCTCACATCTACTTGACGCCAATGTAGCTCTTCGCTTCTTGTATATCCTTGCTGCCTGCCTAGAGCGAGTCTGAAGTCTGAAGTCTGCAGGCAATTGCATCGCAATTTGCATCAAAAGAAGGCATGAGCTACGGCGTATCTATCAACACTTATGGCAGCTGCATTCATCGAAAGGATGGCAAGCTCTACTCTGCCCCGGTCGTGGGAAGAGGCCAAGCTTGTGCCATTCCTCGGGAAAACACTATGTTTATCCACAGCTAGTCTAGCCGTATCGGGTCGCGGTCTGCTTGTCTATCGCTGATGTCTCAAGCTGGTTGTGAGAGGTTTGGTTGAGCCAACATGCGACAGTATGTCTGGGAGGCCGCAGAACTCGAGGCCTGCGGAATGAGATTATTTCAGGACCTCACTCGCCTTTGATGCGCTTGCGTCTCAAATCACGCAATGGTTGCTCTCCTCCCACCAGTAAATAC
>Ga0181470_100236_pt2 | contig 10051 bp, 9 predicted proteins | sample InSIn5SAF170_FD_119082 | JGI IMG/M metagenome (GOLD analysis project Ga0181470, IMG submission 119082) | Clean room microbial communities from NASA Spacecraft Assembly Facility at Jet Propulsion Laboratory, Pasadena, California, USA -... ...
CCAGCGCATGTGTTTTCACACACTACAAAGCTACCTAAGTGCGTGCGAGCCCCAGCTTCTTCTCAAAGCACTCTTCGAGATCCACATGCACCCTTAACTCCTTCTCCGCCAAGACATCATACACTCTCCTCAACTCCTCAAACCCCATGACACTCCTCAGCAGCTTGAAAGCCAACATGATAAACCCCTTACACCACGGCACCTCCCTCAGGCCCCTCAGCCACACCTCTTTCGCCCTCGCCACATCCCCCGCGGTCTCAACCTCCCACCTAACCCACCACCCCCACAACGCCGCCGAATTCCTCCCCGCCCTCGAAGCCACGGCCCGGTCAAACAACCGCCGCACAGAGTGCACAGTACTACCCAAATGCACGGGCCGGCGCATCTCGTTGCTGATAGCGAAGGCCCAGCCCACGACTGTTGAGTTTTTGGATGCTAGCGTGGGGGAGAGGGCGGCGCGGACGCGGTCGTCGAGGCGGAAGCGAAGCTCGGTTTCGCGGAAGGCGGAGAGGAGATGGGTGTTGTGTGGGAAGAGGGCCATGCTGTTGGTGAGGGCGGTGCGGATGGTGGAGGGCTGGTAGGTTCTCGAGTGGGAGATGTGGAAGAGGAGAAGGCTTGTACGGTATTGGTGGAGGATTTCGGCGGCTGCGGAGGCGGAGGGGTGGTTGGTCAGGGATGCTAGGGTCATATGGTAGGCGTTGAGTGCGGCGGGGAGGTCTGGTTCGCGGGTTAGTAATGCGTGGGAATGCAAGCAATCCAGAGAGTTTCCTTCCAGCACCTCCTTCGTATGAAAGGTGCATAAGGCGTTCGAAAAGCGGTGAGACGAGGAAAGAAGGCAATCGTATGCCACTCACCTGTATGACCCTGGTTTGAATGCGTTAGGTAGGCGAGGAGTGCTAACAGATCGGCATACAACACGCCAAGGTGATGATGATGAGGGTTCGAGAGGTACCCATCACAGCCCTCGGAGAGTGTCGTTTTGATTTTGAGTAGAGTAGCTGCACTAACTGGAACAACGCCGGCTTCGTGTACCGAATCGGTGGCGGAGGCTGTCGGGCTTGTGCCTGCGATGGAGAACATACGTTGTGTTGCTGCTGATACATCGCCGGAGCGGAGCGCCTCCCAGACCCAAGTATGCCACAGCAAGACTATGTCTCGTCTTGCATTCTCTTGTAAAGTCTTACTCATGCTGATCGCCGTTGAGAAAACCCGGTCCGCCACTGATGTGTTGCCGGCTCTTGCCTCAATCAGCGCGTACGAGTTGTAAAGTCGGAGGCTGTTCGGCCGCTTCTTCAGCAGTGCTTTCGCAGCTTTCGCAGCGCCGGAGCGGAAATGGTGGTATTCAAAGGCAAGGTAGTATTCCGCAACGACATCGTCCTCGACAGTATACGCCAATCCTTTTAGTACTTGCCGCAGCCATCTAGGCGACATATCCGTCGTCATGGGATTGGAGAACAAGGAGTCCGTAGTGGATTGGAAATAAGGCATTGGCACGTGCTCAGCGTGTGCTTCCAGCCGATCGTTCCTAAGAAACGGGTCAAGCCACCATGACTGGACTGTGCTTTGCCCTCGGTCGGGCAGTGGCGGGAAGTTGCTGAATTTCAGAAAAGCCTGGATGAGCATCAGGGGTGACAACGTCGCCGGCGACCAAGCGAGATAGTCTTTGAGGTCCGAGAATAGTATGGTGTGGTATGGATCGTCTTCACCTGCTTCGTCTCCAATGCGCCCAGGAGTCTGGAGCGCCAGCATGCATGCCTCCTCCTTCCCTACAAAGTCCCCAAAACAGTCGTCAGGGTCGACGTAAGTGTCCAATAGTATGACCACTGGCTCAAGTGGATCACCACCCTTCTCATAGAAGGTACTCCAGCCTTGCCATGCGGGTTCGCCGATCCGCGGTACCTCGCTCTCCCAAAATTCCTCGAACGCGGCTAGACGTTCCCCTCTCTTCGCATGAGATAGCTCTTTCGGTCTAAAGAGATGGTACTCGAGCAAGGCTTGCCACAGCGCCGTAGCACGCTCGTGGTATCCGGCTTCCCGCATCATGGTTGAGAGGCGAAGTAAGACATATAGAGAGGCCTACAGGTAAAGGTCAGCGCCATGCATGTAGAACGGTTCTTCGCAAACGAAGAGACTAAGCGCGGGTTTATCTGCGAATGCGAGAGCAAAAGAACAGCACTCGGTATCTTCAAAGTTGTTATCTTGAGGAACTTACTTCGGCGATTCGAGCTTGAACCTGTTGGTGCTGTGATGTATCTGTTGATACCACAGTACTCTTGTGCAGCACGTCATAAGACTCTGCCAGCGACGCGAGGCAGTCTTCGAAGGCTCTTCGGCACGTATCGTATTTGAACTCCACAAAAGTCGTCTGTACGAAGTCTAAATATTTCATCCAGAGGTCTACACTTTCAAGAGTACCTGCTTTGAGAAGTCAGCGTCACATAGATACAAGGCCTTTCGCAGTCTCGTGCCCGTAGGAGCACCGTTCTTGACACAAGGCGGTACGACATTGCCATCAAGCTTTCCAGAAGGTGAAACTAGGGGCAAAGGAACGCGGCATGTCACTCACCTTGGCGATTTAGGGTCATAGCACTCTGCTTCAGTATCGCTTGCCACTGCGCACCCAGCTTCCTCGGCTCCTGGACCTTGGACGATTCCTCCATGAGGCCTAGCAATAGGCGCACGCGGTGCGGTTGAGACGCGCCGATTTCGCGTAGTGCTTCTTCATACATGGAGATCTTGATATCAGCAAGGGCTCTTTGTTGGGAGCTGCTAAGCTCGACACCCGTATATGGATCTGTTAAAATCTAGCCGCCATGTCAGTACCCTCTCGCCTCGATATAGCAGATCATTAGCGGATTTTACACTCCAGGCACATCATGCACCAGGAGGATCCGGAGGCATACAAAGTTCGGAGAGTACTCACATCTGCAACCCCTTGTCCAATGCGTATCATAGCTTCCTGGTGCTCGATCAGATCCAACCAAGCTTCTACGGTCCCTTCGGTCTTCGCCCGGCGAGACAGCTCGGAATTTCTGAGCCTTGACTGAAGTTCTCCGTCTCGTAGACTGCCTTGACCGGCGCCTGAAGAATCAGAGGCGTACTCAAAGTCTGAGTCGGAGTGGGGTCTGGTTGTAGTAGTCAGCATTGGCGTACTACAGACTCTTAAACTCTCAGAGCCAAACGCTTCATTCAACTCCTCAACCCTAACGACTATTCTAATTAGAGGCGTGGGAGGGGTATCGAAAACTGAATATAAATCTAGGGCCCGCCAGTCGACCTTCGGCATTTATCGCACGAAAGAGCGGCCGTAATCTCCGTCATCAACAGCGGGACGCTTCCTCGTACAAGAGTGGCCTAGCAGCATCGGATTCTTCCAAATACTAGAAAGCGAGGAAGCAAACGAACTGACCTCTGAGCCGGCTTGGCCTTACCCTCGATAGACCGGTAGTCTACCTCATTTCCAGGTGAACCAGGCCCTTCAGACCCGCGCTTCCTCTTCCTGCTGGATTGTAAAGGGACAAACTGGGCTTGGTGCAGGGGCTCGTCCTCCTGCCGAGAAGGCTTCACCAGACGAAGTGCCCGCTCCTCTTGTCTGCCTGGCTTTGCAAGCAAGTACCGCTCTCTCCTGCCTTGTGGTCGACCACCAGTGATGACAAGTGCTTTTTCCGTCGTGAGACTCCTGTCAATCCTGTAGTCTGCTGGCAGGCCCAGAACGCTACCGTAGCCGATGCGTCGATAGGCTGGTATGGAATATCGATGAAGGCCGCCGTATGTTAGATTTGCTACATCTCCTTTCCTGTCGACTGTGAAGAGTTCGACGTCTTCGTCCCAAGGCACGGCCAATGGTTCCGGAGCTAAGGCTACAGCCAGATCTGACGGCCTGGCAGAGCTGCTTCTTCCATTCTTTGAGGCTACATCTTCCTCGTGGTATCTTCGCCTGCGACGGCGCTCATCCTTATGCGTTTCACGGTCAGAATGCCTGTGTCTGCTCAAGCGCGAATGGTCCGCATCGTCGTCGCGAAGCTTCCGGCGACGATGCTCGCCAGTATAACCACGCTCATCTAGCTCTCCGGGCCGCCCTTCTCGCCCGGCATCGTCGCCATCACCGTGAGACCCTTTCCGCGCAGATGACCGAGCTTGCGAAGCCCGTCCGGGGTGTCCGTGGGGCAGGCCTGGTGTCTCGGTGGAGGTAGAGAGCGGTGGAGCGGGCGGCGCTTTTGGCCTGAAGCTCGCGAACTTTGGTACAGACTTCACCGTTTCATGTTCATCAGCGATCATTGTCAATTCAATGGCTTTCATTTAAAAAGTCAGAGATGCGTACCTGGGACTTCTCGCTGTCCATCGAGGTCCACAAGACGTCCGGCGGAGGTGACGGAGCTCGAGTATTCTGCCGCGGGTTGCCGCCTTTGACGTCTGAAATCTTGGCAAAAAAGTTGCGCCGCAGAACGACGAGAACGGCGAATTTTCTATAATTCCGACAGCAGTATATACGTCGCAAACCGCTCTCGTCGCTCCTCTCTACATGGACCAGGTGGCCACCTCACCTCTAATCCGCGCATCGAAACCATGACATCCCTCCAGCGGCAGCTGGCCACCATCGCCGCTAACAGCACCCATCAACTCGACCTCAAGGCGCAAAAGGCGGCGCATGGTAAATCGCTGCTGTTTGAGCCTCGAGTAGCTGCGTCGCAGGACTTCAATACCATCTACCAAATATGCTGCGAAGGCTTCCAGGAGCTATGCATGCTCGACGCGAGATTCACCGCCTTCTCGCAGAATCTGTTCAGCGAGCAGAGTAAGAGCGAGGAGAGGACGCAGATGACGGCCGAGGAGAACAAAGAGCTCGACGCTGTGCTGGAGAGCTTCTTGGGACTCGTGGGGCCTAGGCTGCTGCTCAAGCCTGCGATCAAAGCTGTGGAATGGCTCGTAAGGCGCTTCCGGTAAGCGTGGTAGACCTTCGATGTCAGTAAAGCGCCGCAGGGCCGACCGCTGACCTATTCTTTTTTCCGCAGCGTACACGAATACAACACAGACTTCGTCATTCTGACCTTCCTCCCTTATCACGCTACGCCCTTATTCACGACCTTCCTCTCCATCCTACCGCGGAAAGTCTCGCCTACGTTCCGGTTCCTGCATCCTTACATGACTTCGCTCGCAAACCCTCCGCGGCAGACCATCATATACACGACCACTAACACGAAAGAGTTCTTCACAGCCTTTAACACATACGTCCTGAAAGTCGCCAGGGCCGGTCACTACTCCCCAACACTGCTCTCCTTCTGGGCGAGCATAACCACTCAAGCCGTTGATGGACAACTCGAAGCCGCTCGCTCGGGTCGAGGCAACATTCAACGGCACAGAGAGGAGGATCTGCTCCTGCGGGTTTTGCCAATACTCAATGAAGCATTGGCGCTGAAGAAGATTCCGGAGCTTGTGACTGGTGGCTGTATGATCATGACGATTCTGGCTACCAAGGCGCACCTCGAAGACAAAGTCCTGAACGGTCTGATGGAGGCTCTTGTTGCAAGCTGGACTCAAATAACGTTGGACAGTTGTTTGGTGACTCTGTCTGTGCTTGCGCAAGAGAGGCAAGCTGCTAAGCTACCAAAGTCTGTCGTAAGAGCTCTACTTAAGATCGACGACTGTGGAAACAGGCTCGTTTCGATGGCGCCGAGATGTCCAGTCGGTAGACTTGCTTTTGGACTTCTCCTGGGAATCATCGACAAGCTCACAACTTCGAATCAAACAGACAACTTGGAGTTGGTGGCAACTGTATTAGAAGCTGGTCTTCTCAGTCCTCAGCAGACTTCCATAGTTATCAAGAGTCTCTTGTTGGCGACCGAACAGATGGACGAGAGCGCAGTAGCCACACCTCAGCTGCCGCATTTGTTGGCCAGCCTCCTTGTTCGGTTAAGCAGCGCATCCAGCACCCGTCAGCTCATTCACGGTGTCATCGAGGAGCAAAAGATGGATCTCGATGCGATCGAGATGAGACTGAAGACAGTGATAAGAGCCCCCCAAGAGCTACCGGACACACAAAACGATGACGTGGAAATGGCTGAAGCCACAAGCGCTGAATCCATCGCCCCGTTCGAGCATTCGATCTCCTCACTTACCGGTCAACAAGCGAACGAGGCTTCGTTCCTTCAGCCTACCGATGTTGCTCTCTTTCAGAGCCTATCTCAGGCATTCCTGAACGCAGTTGATTCGGATGAGCACCTGGAAAAGTTTGTTTCATTGCCGGTTCTATCGAAAGACAAAGCCCTTAATCGACCTACCTTTCTTGTCTTCTTTATTCGCATGTGGTGTGGGCCGTACCCCGCCCTCGCCCGGAGCGCAGCGTTACAGGTAGTAACTGCTTGGCTTTCTGCTCATCCCTCAGAGCAAGTGGACCTGCAGGCACTTGTACCCTACTTAATCAGCGCCTTAGCTGACTCTTCGGCGAGCGTTAGGCGCGCCGCAGCGGAATGCACGCTGGCTTTGGCGCGCTCCTATAGAGACGGCGGCAAGGACGGGAAGAAGCTATCGAGTAGGACTGTCTGGGGCTCGAAAGCCCTGTATGGAAAGTCAACCGAGTCCACTTTCTGGCTTGATCCCGAGCAAGCAGCCAAGTTCCTTTCGAAAGTGCTAGTGCCCAGCTTGGAAGAGTGTGTCCTGGATGCCGAGCATATAAGCCAGATCGTTGGCACAGCACTCAGCGGAAAGACGCGACCTGGCGAGTATGTGTCGGCAATTGAGCTTAAGACTTCGCTCAGGTCGGCAGTGTGCACCTTTCTAAGCAGTCACTTTGCACACACTCCTTTGCTCACTGTACGCTTGCGCCTCATTCGCATTCTTGGCCGCATGGGCAAGGCAGGGACAAAATCGCGTGTAGACTTGCTGCTCCCGGCCTTGCGGCATTGGCTTACATTACCCAATAACGAAGTCACAGCGCTCTGTCAAGCCGAGAATCTTGAACCATCACAGGTTGACCGCGAGTTTCTGCAGCTCATCAGCGCCCGCGAGCATGAGGGGCTCCGGCTTCTGCAGTCCTTCATGAGCGGTGAGCTGGCTGCAGGACGGCGGTGGATACATGAAGTCGCATTCGAGCGTACGAAAGCATTATGGTCATCGTTGAACTCTGGATTGAAGCAAGAGCTCGGCCAGTTTCTGCTTGACCTATCACTTACTGGCACCAGCGATGCCACCACAGGTGACCGGTCACAAGAAGCCATGGATATCTTGCGGTCGGTTGATCTTACCACGGATGTCCTCTCAGCTTTTCTCGATGGCCTGCCCAGCGCTACCAACATGGCAGATCAACCGCCTGCTGCCAAGCGGCGCAGGACAAGCAAGGCAGACGCGGCCCGACCCATTATCCATGACACGAACGCCATCAACGATGCTCTCAAAAGAATTACACTGGTGCTTGAGCTGGTCGAAAGCTCCTCGCCAGAGAAGCACCCACAGCTTCTCCGTGGTCTTTTCCATGTTCTCTCCGAACTCCAGCACTACAAGGCCCAAACCAGCTCCAGTTTGGTCTACTTGCAAAGCCTCGCCATCAGCTGTTTACTCTCCATCGTCGACAAACTCAAGCACGACCGTGCTGCGCAAGTCGATCGCTCAGTCATCCGTGCCGATCTTCTGGTCGAGTGCGTGAGGTCGACATCGAATCCACAAGTGCAGAACTCGGTCATCCTCCTCATCTCGAGCCTTGCCACTTGGGTACCCGACCTCGTGCTGCACAGCGTGATGCCGATCTTCACCTTCATGGGCACGACTCTGCTGCGACAAAGTGACGACTATTCGGCGCACGTGATTGACCAGACCATCTCTAGGGTGGTTCCTCCGCTTGTGGCATCCCTCAGAAAGCGGAATCAGGACTTGGTCTCCGGTGCCGCAGAGATCCTGCTGAGCTTCACTGCAGCCTACGAACATATTCCGCTACACCGAAGGCTGCCACTGTTTGTTCAGCTTACCAAGACCCTCGGGCCAGACGAGACCTTATTCGCGGTTATAGCCATGCTCGTGGACAGGTACTCTACTGATAACGGCGTGAAAAGTTTCGTGACGGAGCTAATGCGGTCGGTCGAACCGGTTACCCAATTGAAGACTACGCGGAGATACCTTGATCTGATCGAAGACAGCCTCCGGCCCAAGCGCACCATGTCTGAGGTTATCCTCAGCTTCAACGAGAAGGATGCGAGCCAGACTGGAAGTGCCATTGTTCACATCACAAGAACTCTCGCTACCCTTGTCAAGGATCCACAGCTTCGAAGCAGGCTCAGCAGAACTCTTTCAAGGGATGATGCGGACGCCGCAGCCGGGCATCAGCTATTCGCGGAGCTTCTTGAGAAGACTATCCGGCTTCTGCAGAAGACTGCTCTGCGTAGCGAGCTTAGGGATGCCTGCACCCAGGTGCTATCGAACCTGCTCGGACTGCTTCCAGTCGTGGACCTCATCAAGTCTGCTGAGACGCTGCTCAGCAAACCTGACGATGACGTCCGACGAGTAGTGCTTGCATCCTTGTATGCTCCGATCCAACGGCTAGGGCAGGCGGACGAAAGAGCAAGAGAAGCAGTATTAGAGTTCTTGCCGCGAGTCACCGACATCATAACAACATCAGCAGACATCAGCTTGAAGCGTACAGCAGTCCTCTGTATCGACCAAATCGCGGAGAAATTCGGCAAGAAAGACACCCCGCGAATCGCTTCAATGGCCGAGGTCGTCGTCAGTGAGCACGCGCTCGGTAGTCACGACGATGGACTACGCCGTGGTTCACTGCTCTGCCTCGCCACAGCCGTCGAGGTCATGCACCCAGACGAGTTCATCCCGCTCATGCCACAGGCGCTGCCCAAAGCTTTTGCATACCTCGAAGAAAGCATCAACGGTGGCGAGGAGAAAGAGCCTCTGCACAATGCTGTCTATGCTTTCATTTGCGCGATTATTGAACATGTCCCATTCATGTTCTCTGGAACGCACTTAGACAAGACGTTGCAGCTTTCATACAGGTCAGCTGTTGCGGACTTGAGTGAGGAGGCGGACGAGAGCCGGCAACAGTTCTACAGGCTTGCGGTGAGACAGATAGATGCGAGGGAATGCTTCGCGGCGATTGAGCGCAACTGGGACGGTGCTGTGCGCGCGGGCTTTACGGTAGGATATCTATATTCTAAGAGTACTGAAAGATGTGTCACTGACCCAAAGTAGGCACTGAAAGAGCAGATCGAGATGCTGAGCACGGCGCTTGCACGACATCCGAAGTCTGCCATAATCGCTAACTCGCAGACGCTGTTCAGCCTGTTTCTGAAGGCTTTTGACCTGCGCCGCACCCGGGAGGTCGAAGGTTTCATAGAAAAATACGGCGACGATGTTGTGGCGGCGGCCGAGCACTTGATCAATGAGGCCGCCATCGCCATGACCATGAAGCTGAATGACGCTGTGTTCCGGCCATTCTTCATAAGGCTGGTCGACTGGGCTTCGAAGTCCTTGCCAAAGAAGGACGTCACAGGCAGACGCCTGCGCGCGACTAGCTTGTTCGTGTTCCTCGGTGCCCTATTCGACAAGCTCAAGGTATGTTTCCCGTCCTCAAGTTTTGTTTCTTGAGAGGAAATCCTAATTTCCACTAGTCAATCGTGACAAGTTACTCAACCTACATCCTCGACCTCGCCGCCGAGAGCCTGCAGAACAACACGCCCGCCTCGGAGGAAACCCTCCTCATCTCCGTCCTAACCGCCCTCACCAAATCCTTCGAACACGACCAAGACGACTTCTGGCAATCCCCCCACCATTTCTCTGCTGTCTGCGCCCCGCTCCTAGCCCAACTTACCCACGCCCCCGAAAACCCCAGCTACACAACCACCCACGTCATCCCCACACTCGCCGCCTTCGCCGCAGCCGCGAGTTCAGCAGAACACCACAAGACGCTCAACGCCGGCCTACTCAAACTCCTCCGCCACGAGGAAGCGGGCGTGAGACTAGCGGCGGTTGAGGCGCAGAGAGCGCTCACGGAGAGGCTTGGGGAGGATTGGTTGGCGTTGCTGCAGGAGATGCTGCCGTTCATCAGTGAGGTCAT
>Ga0181470_100538_pt1 | contig 10039 bp, 16 predicted proteins | sample InSIn5SAF170_FD_119082 | JGI IMG/M metagenome (GOLD analysis project Ga0181470, IMG submission 119082) | Clean room microbial communities from NASA Spacecraft Assembly Facility at Jet Propulsion Laboratory, Pasadena, California, USA -... ...
AATGAATGAATGAATGAATGAATCTTGAACTCTTGAATGAATGAATCTTGAACGTCTCCGGCCCGGGGGACTAGGCTGTGCCACCTCAACTTTCACCCCTTAGCACTGAATGCCCCCATCTGTGCTTCAATCTCTCTCCGGCGCGGGGGACTAGGCTGACCACCTCCACTTTCACCCCTTCATCGCCAAGGACATCACCTTCTCCACCTGTCCTCCAACTTCATGATCGCCAGCTTCGCTTTGATCTTGAATCGTTTCTCCACATTCTTGACCTTCTTGACCAGGGCCGGCCTGTCTTGTTCGGTTGCCGCTCGACGCATCTTCACAGTCTTCTCTCTTTCTAGGGCGACGAGGAGGGGTTCGTCATCTCTGAAGAACTCCTTGGTTGGGTTTGCCTCGGCGAAAGAGACTTTGAGTCCACGATTTTTGCGAGCCGCCTTGCGCACGGCGCTGTGCTGTTTCCCTCTTGCCATTGCTTCTGTGTCAGCCAGATCCGCCAGGATGAAATCGTTCATCCGCTGTACAGCGGACTTCTTGACCACCTCTTGTTGCAGATCGACTGCCGAGTCGCGCCGGAGGCTGCAGAGACGCGTTAGCTTGGAAACATTTTGAAAGGGGATGTGAAGAGTGCTAAGAGACTTACGAGGGACAGAGGTCGTTCATAGTGGGACTGTATCTCAATTGCGTTAGTATCCAGAGCTGATGCAGATTCAACGTGACAACGAGATGAGATTGGGGTGTGAAGTGCCTCGAGACGAGATTGAAAGTCGTGAATCGGATGAGAGAGCAGATATCTCGAAGAGAAGCATTCAAAGAACTGATGCATTTCCCAAGGAGACAAGTGAACCAGAAAGCGGTGTGAGGGACTCCATCAAACTTACGCTGCGTTAGTAGTACATCTGTATCTCGATATGTCAGCAGCTGAGATAGACACATCTGCGATGTGGCATGAGGCGAAGATGAGGTGTGAAGAGTGCCATTGACATATTGGAAGGTGGGAAGTGGATGAGATGGGAGACAATCCCAGAGTGATGGGAATAGGGTAGACTCACTCTTTCTTGCCCAGATTCTTATCTTGGTGGGTGGGAGGCACCGAAGTGCCATCACCGCGAGCAGCACGGAGTGCAATGAGGCTGTATCCCATTTGATTAGCATTGAGAACTGACGCGTCTTTTCCGCAGCAATAGGCCTTTGGAAGGGCTGTGAGGAGTGCTGATAGACTTACTCGTTCATGGTGTCCAAAGGGAGGACGCTGTATCTCATATGTCAGTATGTGGGAACCGACGCGGCATCAACCTAGAACAAAGCTCTCGAGGATGTTGTGACTGTTGCCCATGGACTTACGCTGAGGACTGGCGAGAGGAGGAAGAACTGTATCTCAGATGCGTCAGCATTGAGAAGGAAGGCATGGTCGACATGCCAACAAGGCCTGGAAGGTGCTGTGAGGAGTGCTGATGAACTTACGAAGACTTGACAAGCCAAGGACGAGGGCGAGTCTCTCTGGCCTGGCGGCGGGCGGAAAGGTCGGCAGGCATGATGGTGGTGCTGGTGTGGGTGGTGCTGGTGGTGTTGATGGTATAGAGGTGTTAGTAATTCTAATGATGATGATGATAATGGAAGATGATGGTGCTGGCAAACGTACTTGTAAAAACTGATTTTGGTGACGGTGAGGACGGAAAGAGGAAGGAAAGAGGAAGATGCGGGAGAGAAAGACATAATATACTGTTGTTAGGCGCAACCCCAGCAACGAGCCCAAGATTTCTAGAGTTCACGAGTCAAGAGAGAGTTGCGAGTGTCATTCATTCAAGAGTCAAGAGTCAAGAGTCAAGGTTCAAGAGTCAAGAGTCACGAGTCAAGAGTTTCAGCTGGTCTGAGGTTATGGAGTATGAGCTACGACGACATGTTTTCACGACTTCCCTTCACGATGACACGAATTTCCTTTACGACGACATGGTTTCACGAATTCTCTTCTGGTTTTCACGATGATACGACTTTATGACATGGCGAAGAGCTGGTCTCTTCATGGTGAGAACACTTCCAACATTTCCTTCTTCGATGCCGACTGTTAAACTTACTTGCAGTCATTCTTTCCACCTACCGAGGAGCACTCACACTTGCATCACCACACCGAAGACCCTTTCAGCTTGCGACTCTGATGGGAGCGAGCGTACTTCCAGCCACCACGCTGCCTTTCTTTCTGGACCTTTGGGAGCGGGCATACTTCCAGCCACCATGCCACGACTATCTATGAGGATCACTTTCATCAACGAGTGGTCCTAACAGGAGCAAGCGTACTTCTAGCCACCACGCGCATTCCTTTCCGACACCACGGGAACACTCTCATCAACGAGTGTTCTCACGGGAGCGAGCGTACTTCCAGCCACCACGCTACGACACTCTTTTACAACGACTCAAGGACTCTCACATTCCGACTCTATTGGGAGCCGGCATACTTCCAGCCACCATGCCACGACTATCTTTTACGACCTGACGGACTCGTGGAACTGGATCTTGAGGAGACGGAGGAGGAGGGAGATGAGGATGAGGATAAGGAGTTCAAGCACGGATGGGGGCATGCAGTGCTGGATGAGGAGTAGGAGCACAGATGGGGGCAAGCAGTGCTGGAGTTGAAGGGGTTGAAAGTGGAGGTGGTTCAGCCTAGTCCCCCGGACCGGGGAGATGAAAAGACAGAATAGCAAAAAGTCTGAAAACGGCAGACTCATTCGCAGTCGAAAAATTGTGAAGGCAAAACAGCTCAGATTAGCTGAGGTATGATTTGGGAACGACGACGGCGATCGTTGTGGATTTTTGTATATATGAGCTGTCAGGTCTCGGTTCGCTGCCTTGATCGAAAAGCTTTGTTTTCAATTCATCTTTTTCTTTCACTTCTCTTCACTTCTCTTCAGTGTAGTTTCCAATACAAGTGATTCTCCTCTTTCCTTTGCCGTCATTTCTTATGCTCAAGTTTGAGTACGACTGTGGCAGTGTGCTTCACTAGAACGACCTAGTCATGGTGTATTTCTGGTAAGGACTTTGTGAGATCGAGGAGGCACGGCAGTGGTCTTGAGTGTTGTTTGAGCACTTCATGTCATTCCTATATCATATCTGCTACATAATGTGATACCAAATTTCGAGGTATCTCCACTGCCGCCATATGACTACTCCTAGGACATGCATACTCTACTCATGGTGATGGGATGATGATGTTGAGGCATCCATCTTCCTTCTTTGAAATGCATGTCCAAGCCGTCCTCTTCTGGGATGAAGCTACCTCCCACTGAATTGCAATCACCCATGGCTGCGTCATACCATCCTTCGTGCTGGCTACTCAGTACGGTAGTGCCGTTCGTTCTGCAACATATCCTGCTAATGATGAGGTTTGCCAAAACGTCTGCTTTGGTCATTCGAGCTTCATCTCTTTCCGAACAGTTTCTGCCCCATCTTTGACACTTTTAGCACATCTCGAAATGTCAAGCTAACTCTCGTCTTCCTCTGCAACACACCATCCACAAACGCCTCTTTGTCGCCTAGCAGCTCCCAATTGATAGCCGGCTGTTCGCACTCATCGTCACCAAGTTCACCACCCGATCCTTCTTTCAAGCCAACGTCTCTATGTCGCTCTGAAATGCCGTGTAGAAGAACCTCATAAGCTTCTCCCTTCGTGATCAGCAAACTCCGCTCCTCCTGCAGTATCCTGTGTCTCGGCCGACCTCTTCCTTTCTGCTGCCCTTCCTCATCTGTACTCTTCTCCCACAAATCAAGCACAATCGGTGCGCCCAGACTCACAGTCGCAACAACATTGGAATATGCGCCGCCATCTTCATGTGGCATGATACCTTGCCCTGCCTCATATTCATTCACTAAGCAGTGATTTGGTGCGCCATGTTTGGTGCCTTCGAAGACTTTTAGCGCGTCGAAGCGTTGACAGATTGGTTCGGCGAGCCAACTGGGCATGGAGGTGGCGGAGAGGAGCACATTTTGCGGTGTGAGCTGGGTTGGGTAGACTTGGAGGCGGCGACGGCTTAGGTTCACGTAGCGAGAGGAGTGGATCTGTGTGGATGGCGTTAGAGGATGTGGGGAGATGTGGTGAGGAAGGTGAAGTATACACTTTTGTGAGGAGGTAGGCTTCTTCTGAGGCGCTGATGAAGTTGGGAATGTAGTAGAAACTTGGTGGTAGGCCAGGGATGAGGTAGTCTTCTAGCTTCATGTTGCTGTCCGCTGCAGACTGGTCGTGAGCGGTGTCTAGCATCATGGAGGGTCGCGAAAGACCGTCGAGAGTTATTGTTGACAGTGAGAGTATCAGGTAAAAGTACAAGGACTATGTCACATTCACCCCGCTTCAACCTACTAGGAACGTATACGTCATGCTAGGTTGTCTTTCTTATCTTGTTCTTCCACGAGACACTCTTGTGTTGCTACACCAAGTCAATCTTGTAGTACTACGTGTCGTGCAAGGTGCCAGCAATGATAATAACGTACTACACTGTGCTATTCTGTGACATATGTGAAACATTGTATATGTAACGTAATACAGCCTCTTGGTACGCCCAAAGAGGGAGGTGACTCGATGTTCCACAAGCCGCCATCGAAGATATATACATCACTCCCCTCCCCTCAGTTTCGGAACTGTGACTTGACTGTAAGAAGTGATCCTAATCAATATCTATCTTGCACGCCCAGATGTCCTCCCAAAGATCAGGCATGGACGACGATTCGGACAAAGTCACAGTAGAAGGAGAGATACTTGAAGAGACCTTCCACTCTTTCATCGTCGCTCGACCAACCGCCGATAACAAGACAGTGGTGGTCAAACAATGCAGAACCAGACAAAACCCATGGGCAACAGTCCGTTGGCGAGATGAAGTCGAAATTCTCAAAACCATAGCTCTTGGACATGTATGTAACTCAATCACCAGCTTGACAGCACACAGAACGCAGTTCACTGATCTCTGATCCAGAAGAACGTCACTCAGATCCTACAAAGCAACCAAGCAGACCTTACAATCACTCTCCGCCACGAGGCCGGCTCGAGCCTCGACAGACAAACCGATAACGAGGACCTCTGCACTCTCACACCCTCTGACAGCTATCATCTTCTTCGTCAAATATCCTCGGCACTCGCTTTCATCCACTCAAAGTCCATAGTCCACGATGATGTAAAGCAGGAGAACATCATGTTCACCTCCACACCCTTCCCACACGCCGTCCTCATAGATTTTGGTGCTGCTTTCAACCAAGAAATCGTTGGTAAGGATTACTGGAAGCTATCTGGTACGCCAATGTATATCCCGCCTGAGTTTCTGGACAAGAGGAAAGGTCCGGAGGGAGATATCTGGGCTTTTGGTGTCACGATGTTGTTCGTCATCAGGAAAATGCCGTTACAAGACATCGGTGTCTTCATACCGCATTTGTTTATAGATCCTCCAACCACTCAGTCAACTCATACGAGAACTCAGTTGACTGAATGGTTCGAGGATGTTGTGCAGGAGGGCGAGGTATTGGAGGATATTGGTGATAATAAATTTATCAAGAGGATGTTGCTTTGGCGGTTCGAGAGCAGAATTACGGCGGAGGAGCTCGTGAGAGAATTTATGAACGGAGTGTAATGGATGAAGAACTGTCGTGCAGGACTTCTGCAGCTTTTGGGTTACATAGTTTATTTTGTGTTTGAGATGTGTTTCATGGTACCTGATACATGACTCAAGAAGCTTCGATGATCTACAACTTCTTACTATCAGCTTGTATCCAATATCTAGATCCAAGAATTCTATTCAGTATCACATATCTAAAACAGTGCTCATCCACACCGACAGAGACATCTAGCCACATATACTCCACATCACGCCAGACCCAGAACCCTTTCAGACCATCCCAAAACAATGGGCCCCAAAAAAGCCTCCTCCAAAGACAAATCCAGCGCATCTTCATCCACCTCCAAACTCAAACCTGCAACCTCCATAAACGTCCGCCACATCCTCTGCGAAAAGCACTCCAAAAAGGAAGAAGCGCTCGCCGCCCTCAACTCCGGCAAGTCCTTCGCCGATGTAGCACGCGACTTCTCCGAGGACAAAGCAAGACAAGGCGGGAGTTTGGGGTGGAAGGTGAGGGGCAGTTTGTTGCAGGATTTTGAAAAGGTCGCGTATGAGCTGGAGGTTAGTACGGTTAACGCACCGAAGTGGGGAGAGGTTAAGACGGGAGAGGGCTATCATATTATGATGGTGGAAGGGAGGAAGTGAGTGGTTAGGTGTGATAGGGAATTAAGCTTATTCCAGAGTACGGGTGCTGGTGGTGCGGAAGTAACGCGTGGACTATGACAAGATAGCACAAGAGTAACTCGACGACTAGGCTTTTGGGAGCACATTGGTAGGATCGTAAACCAGCGCAACGGATATCAGATGGGTCTTCTGTGGTCAAGGCGAGTTCCGTGCAGGAAGGGGCCACCCACAACCACCAATACCGCCCAAGTCGCCCAAGTAGAAGGCGACTGCAAAGCAACTCCATTCGAAGCAAGGGAGTGATCATACTGTGGTTAGCGCAGGTGACAAGATTGCGTCACTATGTATGTTGCGAAGCGGCTGGACTTGAGAACTGCAGACATGATTATACACAGTATCATGACAAGGGAAAGACATTCCGAGCTCTTGGGAACATGGGAAAGCAGAGAGCATAATGCTTAAGCACAAGTTTGGAGCTTTTTATGTATATATCGCTCGTACGAAGTGGAGCTAGCAGTTCGCAGGATTGTAGCGGAGTCAATGCCTCTTCTCCTAATAAATAACACTGCCGTCCTACCTGCTTGATGGAGCTGAGAGTGCCAACCATTCGACCATTCTGCCCAATCCTTACTCCGTGCCCAATGCTTTGCATGCAAATCTTAAACCACTCTCGCCAGTACCGTATGCCTTGCTGCTCTACGAGCGCCATTAAGCCTGTCTCTTCGCCATTCAACAGCTATACTCTTCCGTGCGTCGAATAACCAGCAGCGCCTGAGGCAATAGCCATGGCTGGTTCGAGTATGAAGGGCTGCATATGATGTGCAGCTATCCCGTCACGTCTCGCCGTCAACTTTTACTGGACTCTGTTTGCGCTTACTCATCGTCGTACAGACTCCTCAAACTCGTCCTCGGGCAGCACATCCTCCTTCTCATTCCCACTCGTTCCTTTCGTCCCCGAAAAGGCTGGTGCACCAGCATACAATTGATAACTCTTGCCTGATGCGTCTGCTTCTAGTTCTTGGCTCATTGTGATAGGCCTGTTACCTCTAAAGCGCTTCCTCATATCAACCCATCCTTTTTTACATGCAGCATAGGATTTCTGGAGCTGTTGGCATTGTGTAGGGAGTGTGTCGCGGAGAGGTGGGCGGAGACAGTCGCCGGGCTTATTACGTTCGACGAACACACAGTCAGAGTATTGTAAGCAGTGAGCAAGTTCGGAGCCTGGTCGATTGTGTTAGTGGCAATGTTCTGCCATGGTATTGGTGGTAAGTCTATGGAACGCATGGATGATGGACGTCACATACGAATGTCTTTACAAGATGATGGCATTTTGTCTGTGAATACTGAGACTGGGGTCGATAGGGGATGAAGAGAGTCGTGCTTGGGAACATAAACGGAACCTTTGATCTGAAACACCTTTCTTACATCGCCAAGAGATTCGACCGTTGGCACGTGTTTGAGTCCCGCAGAGCCTCAATTCGATAGCATCATCGTGAAGTAATTGTTGGATGAAGATCGATTGCTCCTTCCTCATCCTATTTTGACCGTGATTTCTGTATGGCTTGATATTCTGCTAACTTTAGATTCCTTTGTCTTTTATGCTACACTCTTTGTCCTAGACCCTCACCTCTAACATCAACAATGGCCTATATACCTTTCATTGGACGATTGTTCCTCAATGAATACTTCGCGCTCTTGGGCTCAATGGTCCTCATTGGACTCGAGATCTGCGTCAGAGTCATCACCCTCGCCCTTCCTGAGCGCCTGCTCCGTTGGCTGTACCACCAATCCCGTTCTATATTCAATTTCTTCAGCTCCCCCAAAAGCGAACAATCCCAGACACATAAGAAGAAGATTGCAAACCCAATTGCACAGGCGCATGATTTCGTTGACCTTTGTGAGCTGTATGGCTACTATGCGGAAGAGCACGTCGTGCAGACTGAAGATGGATACCTCTTAGGAGTGCACAGACTAGCCTGGAAGCCTGGTGAGGAGGGGACACACGTCAATGCTGGCCCAGGCAGTCTTCAGAAGAAGGTCGTCTACTTGCATCATGGTCTCATGATGAACAGCGAGGTCTGGGTGTGCCTGACGGAAAAAGAACGATGCCTTCCCTTTGTCCTTGTTGAGCAAGGATACGATGTCTGGCTGGGCAACAACAGAGGCAACAAGTACTCGAAAAAGTCGGTGCGCTATTCTCCCACCACTAACGACTTTTGGAATTACTCCATCGACCAATTCGCGTTTCATGACATCCCGGACACCATCGAATACATCCTTTCGACAACGAAGCAGGAATCATTGTCATACATTGGCTTCAGTCAAGGCACAGCTCAGGCGTTTGCAACACTTTCTATACATCCCACCTTGAATGAGAAGGTCGATGTCTTCATCGCCCTCGCGCCAGCCATGTCGCCTCCAGGTCTGGCTAATGGCATCGTGGCCTCCTTTGTCAAGACCTCGCCTGAGATTCTTTACTTGGCATTTGGTCGAAAGAGTATACTTAGCTCCGCTGGTATGTGGCAAGCACTGCTCTACCCGCCAATATTTGTGCGCTTCATCGACATCGCACTCAAGTTTCTCTTTGGCTGGCATACCGCAAATATATCTCCCAACCAGAAGCTGGCTGCCTATCCTCATCTGTACTCGTTCTCCTCCACCAAGAGTGTTGTTCACTGGTTTCAGATCATTCGTACTGGCACATTTCAGATGTTCGATGACGAATTGCAGAGTCCCTTGAGTATCATGGAGGGTAGCAGATTCTATAAAGTCGCCAGGTTCCCCACTCGCAACATCAGGACACCTATTGTGCTCGTATACGGAGGATCCGACAGTCTGGTGGACATTCAAGTAATGATGAAGGAACTTCCAGCTCACACAGTGGCACAAGAAGTCCCTCACTACGAACACCTGGACTTTCTCTGGGCGTCTGACGTAGACAAGATGGTGTTTCCATCTGTCTTTGAGGCACTTGACCTACATGCAAAGGGTATTGGTGGCAAGGAAAGTCGCTACTCGCGGCAATTCAGCATAGCAGGTCCGAACCCTTTCAGACCTGCTCGTGCGAGTTTGGCCAATATTCATCACGATGAGGTCGACCCTAGTGACTCTTTTCATCCAAGATCGATATTGAAACGAACTGACCACAGCCTTAACGGTTCAAGAAGGACTAGCATGACCGGCGGTATGAACGGATTGACGAATGGCGATACGAACGACGAAACCCACGGTATGCACTCAAACGAACCTTTCCCACGAAGAACAACCACTCATTGGCATAGCATCGACATGACATCCATTTCTGGAGGTGTCCCTACCATTCCACGGAGGAGCAGCGTAAAGACACTAACCTTTGGCGATGTGCCGGCTCTTGAGATCAGCCCCGTTGGCAAGGTATATGATTCAGCCTCACCTGACCCAGCCTCGCCAAACTCGCCACCATCCCTAGTGACTATAGTGGGAGAGATACCAAGAACACCAAGTCCAAAGAGCATTGTTTCATCTGCACCTATTGTCGATGGTCCTCTTCAACCTACACCGAGCAAGATTCCTCGTTTGCCTGCTCGTCCCACCCAAATCCAAATTGGGCCTTTGGAGCATGGCCGCGTCTCTCGAGCTCATACTGCGTCTCACAATGACTCTCATGGCATCATTGCGTCACCCACCAGAAGAGCATATACCGAGCCTTACGTTGGCTCTCATGGCATGATGGTGTCGGCCGCGAGAGCAGCTTATAGAGTTGCGAGTGCAGATGTTTCGACCACACAGAATGCAGAGATGATGAAGCCATTGAAGAAACTGACCTGAACTCACTAATAGACTTA
>Ga0181470_100541_pt1 | contig 10029 bp, 8 predicted proteins | sample InSIn5SAF170_FD_119082 | JGI IMG/M metagenome (GOLD analysis project Ga0181470, IMG submission 119082) | Clean room microbial communities from NASA Spacecraft Assembly Facility at Jet Propulsion Laboratory, Pasadena, California, USA -... ...
AACATAGCGACATCGATAGCTAGGACTCCAGGCCAACTACCACACATGAAAACCTGACAGGAAGGCCTCGAGACAATAGGAGAACTGTGTAAGTAGATCACAAGCACACAATTCACCCTGTTCATTCGAGCATACACCAAAGTTGTTTATTAGAAATACTGTTTCTCTGGCTGTGTCCTATCAGACGATTGTCCTGCTTCGCACGACTGTTTGTCACTGAACCTTGGATGTTTCCTGTTGAAACTTCAAAATAAATCTCTCAGTGGCATATTGCTGTGCACTCTTGCCTCGTTCGATTTCACTTGTAGATCATTCGAATGAGATGCGATATGGAAGTGTTCATTTCGGTCTTAGATTCGATATTATCGCCGGGCAATTGTGGAATATCGTTAGGTAATTGTTTGTTGAAGAATGAGTGTTCGATCTTTGCATAATATCTTGAAAAACTTGAGTGCTAGGATCGAGATAGAGTCTATTGCGTGTACCGTGTCTCTAACCATAACGCTACTCCTTCCCATATTTCGTGGCTGCTACTACCACAGTCTGACAAATGTTCATGTGGTTTAGACCCTATTCCTAGCCAGATCATCTTTGTCTCGTTACAGTATATGAGATTATCAAGGCAATCATTGCTATTGCTTCAGTTTCGTTGTATGATTGTATCGTATCTGGCAGATGCAAAGCCATGTGCTCAATCCCTGTGGCAGTGATGTTCGATCTCGGACCTAATATTAGAAAATGTCAGCAAAGCTGCTGTTAATTGGATGATTATCGTCCTGATGTGGGAGCAGTACCTTTCAATGGCGGATGATCATAAGCTGTTTTGTCTCATAACTGTTTGAACTGCATCCATCTCGCAATATGTTCAACGCGTCTGTAGAAGCTAGTTAGCACCTACCTCCAGTTTCGGTGCAGATCAACCGTATGATACCATCGTCACTCCTCTTCTTGTAATAGGTCTGTATGTAGTACCGACGTGCTCGGCAGATTGCTATGACGGTACTGGCGTTGGCAAGACCTACACGACCAAAGGTGTTCTCCGGGATAATCGGTCGAAGTGTTTCTGTTTTCAACTATCTTACATCTTGTGCCAATGTATCTGTTTTGCTGAATTGAACTTCCTTCGCATCAAGAGTGCTTCAATGTAGGGAATACAATTAGAACAAGTGTAAGAAATGTGGCTATGGAGGCAATCTGCGACCAGAATATTTGGCAGTGCCAGAACCTGTGGAGTTTATTTGATGCTGCAGAATTTCGATCGAGATGCTCACATATGTAGGATTGGATCATCAGATCCTATGGTGAAGCAGCTTGGAACATTGCAGTTGACGAAGATGTGGTGAAGTCACTAGTGGTGGCCACAGCTTCATGTCAAGATGCCTTATATCGCTTGTTAACCATAGACATTTGGGAAAATGAATGCACCGTTTCATATAATACTGTCATTGCAAGAGTCTATCTGCCGAGTGCTATTCATGTAGATTCTTGCTCTATACGTATGTTCTCAAATGGAAGCATATAAACATATTCAATCATCAGACGTTCCCAAGCCACACATTCCTTCCAAAGTATCGGAACAGACTTATATGAGGTCTCCTAATCGTTTTATCGTTTAAAGAACATCGTTATGGTTTGAGAAAGGTTGTTTATGGGACCTTGTAACAGCAAGTTCTGTAGAAACACGAAAGAGCCGCCAGGCTTCTCAACCCAACCTTTATATCTCCTCCTCCTCCTCTTCAATGCTAGGCAAGATACCCTTTCGCACAATATAAATTTCCGAGTACATGCCAAAGCTCTGGTATATCCAAATCTCCTCGACAGGACATTGTCGAGGGTTAGGAGGTGGTGGAGCTGTTAAGTCTGCATCCTGTCGCGGCTGTTGGCAATGATGTGCTGTCGGCGAAGGACACAAACGCCTCATTCTCTTTCTGACGTGATGAAGGCATACTCGTAGATGATATCTAGCTTCGTAAAGCATGATAGCCTTGCTTGTGGGAGTTGGATGATTGGATGTCGCGTCTTCATAACATTGTCAGTCAACTCGCCAAGTCTGTATATATCTGAAGGAACAAGATTCAACTCATGTTGTTTTTGGTTTGGTTGTTATGCTTGAATGAACAGGGTGAATTGTGTGCTTGTGATCTACTTACACAGTTCTCCTATTGTCTCGAGGCCTTCCTGTCAGGTTTTCATGTGTGGTAGTTGGCCTGGAGTCCTAGCTATCGATGTCGCTATGTTCTCATTGTCGTAGTGAAGCGAATAACATTCCCCACCACGCCTTAAAACGAAGCTAGCATTCTTCATAATACTTTGAGCTTCCAACCGCCAGTGTTTTTCTCTCCCAACAACCTTTCTCACGAGCGACGATACCGACACACCAACCTTACATCCATCACCTTCCTGAAACTCTCTGAATGATGAGTCTCGTTTGATCATCGTAAGAGATTCATTTCTTCTGTCACCCAGTAAGTATTGTCATTCCATTTGTCATCAGCCGTTGAGATCGGGCAAACTCTCATTCTATCACCATCACTACCTTTCAACCACCTCTGCCCTCCACCTTCTACAACAATCCTGTGTCTGTGCACAAGGTTGCACAAACAGCTACCTCAAGGTCTGCTCCTTAACCCTCGATAATCGAGGTTGAGTAAGCTTGTCGAAGCTGGTTCCTCCACCAGCGTGGTCCTCCTTGATCGCTGCCATCAGTCGTCAACACCACAACCAATAATCACTCTAGCAGATTCTAACCATTGGCAAAGAACAAGCCATTGTAAGTTTTCCTACCTCTGTTTTTCTGATGCACGAAGCGCACATAGTGGTGCGACGAGGGCGTTGAGAAGTCCAGAACCCGTCTCCTCCAACCATCACCATCATCACTCATCAATATCACAATGATGAGCAGCTTGGGCAGCATCCGGCAACCATCAATAGCTAGATAATCGCGAGCTTTACGATCTCTACGATGGTTATTCTCGACTTCGACCTAGTGGTTGAGTGCGAGCCTTAGGAGTCTACGATTGTTGCACAGTCTATTCTCAGCCCTAGAAGCGACACTCATCAACACCACAACGATGATTATCTCAAGCAGCTTAAATTATGTGTGCGAGCTGGATCATTGTCAGTGCTATGATCACTGACATTCTTACAACTGAGTTTAACCAAGTGGTTGAAGCGATTGTTGAAATTTTGCATTCATCCATCCATCCATCCCTAGCTAGCTATCCTGTATCTCCTTACCAAGGGCGACTAGCTGAGAAACAGGCAAAAGCAGATTAATATTCTTGCATATACTAATGAAGTTTTGCAGACTTGCCGATACATTAAAGAGACACCAATATGACAAACATTCGTCGAATGCCGAATGCGGCAGGCACAAGTGACACAACCGAGAGCGATGAGCAGGCCACAAGTACCCCAGCAATCGTACTCACTGAGAACAATGCCGATTCCTACGAATTATCAGATAGCTCAGACGACGAGACTCCCACACCAGGCATCAGACCACCTCCAAATACACCAGTCACTCCTCCCAATAATACCACATCACGCAAATCTAAGGATATTCTCATGCGTGCAATTCATCGAGTAATCCTTGCACCATCTCGTCGAGCTGCATCTAGTGGCGAGTAGCACATATGCAACACATTTGACCAATAAACGGCTAACTCTTGCAGATGAGATTCAACCTCAAGAGAAGCCCATTTTTGTCTCAAGACTTAAACCAACAAAGATCAAATTGTTACCAATCCTTCCTGAACCACGAAAACTTATTCCTTTCAAGACTACTATCAAGAATCAGGCTCTGAATAACAAATTCACTCCACAAACCCCAGCTTGGCGTTTGGCGCACGGACGCCAGAACGGTATCCTTATAGACGAGGCTTCTGGTTTGGCCAAAGACAAGCTCGATCCAGACAAGTCGCATCTCTTCCAGATGAACCCAGAGCCAGAGGTTGGTGGTGACGCTTTTAGCTTCACAGGCGCCAATTCCACTGTCGCACCAGACGGTAGAGTCATTCCAGAACAAATGGAGCTCTCGGAGGATGGCGAGCTCGTCATGACTGATGGTCGCAGCAAAGGTAGAAAGCTAATTCCATGGCACCGTAAGTCGGCTTTGACATTTTCTTACTGCTTCTCCGACTCATGTCGTACAGGACCTCGTATGTTTGAGAAATGTCTCCTTCACTTGATCTACGAAATGCATCGTCGAGGTATCGAGATCCCGTATGATGCAGCTGTGAAGCGTTTAGCTCCATGGGGAACCGGCAATGCCTTTCAACAAGCCCTTAATAAACTTCGAGATGTGATGATCGCCGAAGGACATTTGGTTCCACCGGCTCTTTCCAAAATTGACTTCATGACTGAAGCCAATGTTCGAGGATACGTTAGAGATATGACGTCTGATGATCCTTTCAAGGCTCGTCTACTTAAATGGGACGAAGAGTACGAGGATTTGGAGGTGTAAGTTGAAATCGCTATTGGCATCTAACGAAGAGAAAGCTAAGCAATACAGATCCCTTCTTCCTAAGACTATCGTTCGCGGGTCGGGAAATAACAAGAAGAATGGAGGAGGTATGGGTATGGGCCGCACCATTCGCTTCCGTCGTGAGGCTCAGCAGCGTGTAGAGAATGCACGAGCAGCTGCAGCTGGTGAAGAACCTCGACTCATTCGTCGCGATCGTGTTCCTGAAGAGCAGCGTAGAATGGAGAAGGCTGCGAAGAAGCGCAAGATCTCCAAGATCGCTGGTAGTGTCGACTTCAAGGAGCTCGAGAAGATTCCAGAGGTCACTTCTGCAAAGCAAACAAAGCGCTACAGCACACGCAGCAAGACAGGAAAGCTCGCAAAGCGTTCATATGCTGGGGAAGAGGATCCGTTCGTTGACACTGAGGACGATGACGAGGATTTTGAGCCAGAAGTTCTCCAAGGAGTGCGCAATAAGAAGACCGATGTCATCATGCCATCTATCAAGAAGATGCCAGGTCTTGGATTTGAAGCTGCACCAGCAAAATCCGGCTATCTGATTCGTAACACAACTTCTGAGGTATCTCTAACGCCAAAATCTGGTCATGTTGCCGGACATGCGAAGTTGAGAAGCCATAATGAATTCGCTGAGCCTCAAGTGAGTTTTATGTAACAAGTAAGAGGCAATAGAATGCTGATGAGTACTAGGAGGATCCTTTCACTTCCTTCAATGATCCAAGCATGACTGCTAGTCATAGTATGCGTGACCCTACTTTCGGCCGAGGCAATGACTGTGCATACGCATACGGCGGAGTCCCAGGTCCCATTGATATGGCGGTAGGATATGGTCTTGCACCATCAATGCATACCACTGCAGCTAGGCAGGTTTATGACGGCTTTGCCAGCACGAATGGCGGTGAACTAACTCGAACCCCGGATTACACGTCCTCTCCTTATATGCCCGCAGCAGCCAATGGTCCAAGTACTGTCGAACCTGCAGATGTAAAGTGGACACTGCCAGCACAAGAACCACAAACAGGCAACCAGTATATGGGAGTTATGTCTCCTGGAGAATGGCTTCGCAATAACAAGCGCAATAGATCTAGCGTACAAGCCAACAACATGCTTTCATACGACACTGATGCTTGTGCTCACGGCTTGAATGGATGTGGCTCTCCTGTTGTTTCTCGACCTCCATCTTTCTATGGAATTTCTGACCACCACTACCAAGACTTCAATGCCCAAGGCATGTTTGCCGGAAACAATGCACAATTATCACTTCCACCTGGCAGTGCCTTTACAACTAACACTGATTTCGGTCTGGGCACAAATCATGTTGTCTTCAGTGCCGAAGGCGGTGGACAAAATGGATTGAACCAGCTGGCCAATGCCGCCACGTTCGCAGGAAACGAGATCAACACCAAATTTCTCGAGCACAATAATATCCCAAATCTCCACCATCTTGGCGGCATTCACACATTCCCAACTTTCACGTCATCAACTCGTATGGGCTTGACTGGTGTTATGCCACAAGAGGACATCGCTGCTTGGAATTCTTGTCGTGCTGTCAGAAGTCTTGCTCAGACTTCAGACATTTCACCACTTGATTATGCCAACAACAATGTTGAAGAGATCGATGCTGGAGGTGTCAGCAGCACTCATAATTAAGTCTGTCCACGTGAAATCTTCGTAGAACTTTCTAAGTTTTGAAGACTTCGCATCTCACTTCGCCCCAATGTCACTCAATCCTTGTTGGACACCATTTCAGCTTGTTAAGATGATCCTGGTACTATAAGAATTGCAGTCGACCGGCGTGTATAATATTTTTCATGCGGCTAGGCTTTTCTCGCCTGGCCTTTCCAATCTCTTGAGCACACATGCAACGCACATCTGCATAGTGCATACCCCAAAAGTTTTCCCCCATGAGCAATTCGCAATTCGACCTTCAACGATCTTCATGCTCTTGCTGCTACTCTCTCTCATTGATTCGGCTATCTTGATCATGCGCATGTGACGATATAAGCACAGTAAAAGCACAACGACTTGACGACTTCAATGACGACTACGAGTTTGACGGTTGGCCATTTCCTTGTCTTTTTTTTTTTGCGATACAACAACGACATGATCTTGATGTAGCTGCTGGCGATCTCTAATTACTGGATTCTAAACAAATAGCTTGGTTGATCGATATATCTTCTTGGAAGATGTTGTTCTTTCTTTGTAACGAAGGATGCTTCTATGGAAGTAATTTAGTAGTTGACAACTAGAGGTGGTTTAGTTTCTGAAACCGATCTGCTTTGCACATATTGAGATCTGGATATTATATGATAATATGAGATATCAGATAGTCTGTTGGGCAGACATACATAAAAGCTTATAGGGTGTATTGGAGCCGAGATGTACCTACTTAGATGGAATACAATGCTTTCAGCCCGTCAATTGCCCGTTTCTTCTTGATGATGGTGGATTGTAATATGATGCTGTTGACTTGATCGCAATCTATATTTACTGATTTATGTGACGGGGGTGGTAAACTGTACTGCAGTGTTCGATGCCCCTTGCTTGATATGATACTGGCTTACTACACCCAGATGCAACAATGTTAGTAGTGTACAACACATCGGAGGAGTGAGTATTCTCACCTTTGATGCCAAATTGATCCTCGCGTCTTGGTAATGGCAAACGAAGACCAAAAGATGATTCCCTTCGGATTTATTTCTTAACCATCTCATGGGAACTGCTTGGAACAAGCACTCTGGAGCAGATTTGGACCGTCAAGGGATACAGCTACATCTAGCAAACTTTATGTGGAAATGTAATCGTGTTCCCGTATTGAAGGATTCCTTGACACAACCCATCGAACTCGATATCCAAGGCAGTATATGTTTTATCAAAGCCATGAAAGCTGTTTACCTTCTAGGAACAAACCGACTCGTTTAGAGAACAACACAACATAATGAAGGGGTGCAAGGAAGGATGAAAGGAAACATCAGATTGATTACTGCATTACATCTGCAAGATCAATCTACTACCTTAATCCACTGCTTAATTTCAGGATCTTTCACGTCATGTACTACCGCCCTCAAACACCAGCTCTTCTCAGTGGTAAAAGGCAGACAGAGCAGTGCTAATATTCCAGCAAAATAATGTTCGTAAGCGATCCGAGATAGCGTCACACATCAATACCAGAAAATCCCGCGCATAGACAAGATAAAACGCTCCTCTAGTTTATCCTCGCTACTCAAGTTGTTTTGAGTACAGGAAGATATGAAGTTCAAGGAAATGAAGCGAGGCTCTGGGAAGTGGGTCAAAAGCATTCGCAACCAATCGGCATAGAAGTAAATCCATTCCCGAAGCTTCTATACGAAATGGTCCCCAGGAAATTTTTAGGAGAGAAGGACCTCGACCTTCGAATCAAAACATCTCTCGAATTTGTATTCGCATCTTTGTACTTTGTTCCCACATCCTCTCTTCTCCTCTCTTTATCCAGAGATCTTCCTTTCTATCCCCTTGTAATTGTACTTCTTATCTTGTCCTCACCTTCCCATCACAATGCAGCGTGCATTTACCTCTAGATCCGCGGCTTTGGCTCGGTCGAGCAAGCTTCGTTCCGTCACATCACAGCAGCTTCGATTCGCACACAAGGTACGTAACCTTGAAGCTTCACAGGAGGAGAAAACTGCAGCTATGGACTCGGTGCTAACAGATGATTCTTAAAGGAGCTTAAGTTCGGCGTTGAGGGCCGAGCAGCTCTCCTTGCTGGTGTCGAGACCTTAGCAAGAGCTGTCGCGACGACTTTGGGACCAAAAGGACGAAATGTTCTCATCGAATCTCCATACGGCTCACCAAAGATCACAAAGGGTAGGTAGCATGCGTTTCAATAGCATAGATAATGCTAATTTACATTTCCAGATGGTGTTACTGTTGCCAAAGCCGTCCAGCTAAAGGATAAGTTCGAAAACCTTGGTGCACGTCTCATTCAAGATGTCGCCTCAAAAACGAACGAGACTGCAGGTGACGGAACTACGACCGCCACTGTGCTTGCTCGTGCCATCTTCTCTGAGACCGTCAAGAACGTCGCTGCTGGTTGCAACCCAATGGACCTTCGTCGGGGTATCCTGCCCATTCAATTTCAAGTAGCATTTCTCGTTGTGCCATCGTGAGCTCTTTTGGATTCAAAGCGATGATATCTAACAATTTTCTCTGTCGTAGCAGGCGGCCACGTTCCCCAGACTGTGTCGTGGAATCGAAATCATCAGGAATAAGCACCATCGTCGACGGATCCACATCAATACTTGTTGGAACACTTGAGCTCTCCCGGCGCCCATTCGTCTCACGCAACGACGGTTTGATAGCTGAATTGTCAGACACAGCTTCCGGGTAGATGTGATCGTTGTTGCGAATCGACTCTACAGCAAGATTAAGCTGTGACCCTGACCATCCTGCCGTGATACACATTCGCTCAAGCTCTTGGTGACGCCGCTCAGCTGCAGATAAAGAAGCGATCGATCGCGCTGTAGGTTCTGCGATGCTGTCAAGCGAGCAGCAAGGTTCCTCCACGTACTTAGGCTTACCAAAAACAGATGTTTTAGCTGACCGTGCAGCACATCTATTGTTGATGTCAGGTCCATTGAGATATCCAAGACAGCCATCGATAGAAAGTCCTAATTCATGTGCCGATTTAATGTACTCCAGAGCTCTTGCCATCGTCTTCGTCTCATCGGCAGTCTGCTCAAGTCCTTCTAGATGCGCAAAGCGATTGTAGTTAGTATGCGGCCAAGGATATATACCCCAGAAGCTTGTGATAGCTTCTTGATCATCCTTGACAGGTGGTGTTGCAAGCTTCTCTTCGTCAAGCTCGAAACTCAAAGCGAACTTCTTGATATGTTCTCCGAACCTATTGCCATGGTTAACTTATGTCAGGATTCGGAGGGTCATGGCACATACCCCTGGAAGACTCTCATGCCTCTGTCTTGCAACATAATTGAACGCTGCGGCATCTCATCCTCCCAAGTAGGCTGAGGTCTACCTAGACCGGGCTCTGGTGTGATACCATATATTTCTGATCTGAATGGTACAACCACAACTTGGAAGAAGGTGGAAGATGTCTTCTGCTCAAACTCCTTGTTCACCAAGCGCATATTCTTCACGGCTGACCGGGGCAGGTATGATATGATCTCGGCAAATATCTCTACTGGAACTTTACGTGCAGGCCAGCCAGGCAGCACCTGTGCTTCTCGTGAAGTAAATATCCCCGCATTGCTTGCACTTGAACAACTAGAAGTATTTTGTGTCTGTTGTGACGCTACTACTGCGCTGGCAGAGCCAGTTCTATTATGCCTTGTAGACATGCGCACCAGTCGAGGCTCTGATCTAGGTGTCGCCGTTCGTCGGGGTCGTTTGGTCGGCGTCGTAGGTATTGTCGGGTCCCCTAAGTCTGCGGATGTTCTCACAGAGGGAGGCATTATTGCCTCTGCGAAAGTGTGAGTGCCTCTGGACTTTTGCCGCAATGTGAGTGATTTGCATGTGGGACGGTTCTCAAGAGAGGAAGTAACTGCTGTATAAGC
>Ga0181470_100542_pt1 | contig 10028 bp, 9 predicted proteins | sample InSIn5SAF170_FD_119082 | JGI IMG/M metagenome (GOLD analysis project Ga0181470, IMG submission 119082) | Clean room microbial communities from NASA Spacecraft Assembly Facility at Jet Propulsion Laboratory, Pasadena, California, USA -... ...
CTAATACGATCACCACGCAATGTGGGCATGGATTTCAGTGAGACTGTCTCCGTCATTGGCGCGTATTCAGCGGAGACTACTGCTTCACAGCTTGGTGCACGGAGAGTGGATTCACCACAACTATAGAGTAGGTGCTAAACAATTGCTCGACATTTTAAGCGTATTATGTATCTAGTCGTATGGCTCGCACTAGTATTAAACCTAGAGAATATATGATCTACCTTGATCAGTAAATTGTAATTATTCAGGAGGATGAAACAAGCAGTTGATAGGCCGCAATGGTCAAAACTAGATGCAGAGAGCATTTGACAGCCGACTTCGAGAGCTGCAGGGGCACAATATGCTCTGAGCTCTGATTTTTGACATTACGATTTATGTAGGAATGGGCTCTGCGGGCTGTTCAACTTACGCCTGATACAAAATAAGGAAGCCCAAGCATCCGACCACCGATTCGTATTCCAGTGGTCCATAGAATAGTCATGATTGGCAATCCGCACATATTGCCAGCAAACTTGCCTATCATGACAACGCTATAGTCCATAGCACTGGTCTGTGAGCTACTGTTGGTGACAGAGGATTGAGCTACTAATGAGAGCGTGAAAGCTGGAAGTCCTGAACCGAGAGCGTATACGAAGAATGCTAGAAACTAATCAATAGAGGCACATGGCGATTAGGGCGTGTCAACGATACCAAAGATGAGGTATGGCACACTTGGTGCCAGAGCCACCAAGATCACGCCTATGACTGAAATGAACAGCATGACTTGAGATCCAAGCTTTCCGATCTGACCAGCGCTGTATCCTGGACGAGAGGATAGTATACGTACAGCTGTCGGTACGACAATGACTAGAAGTGTAATGTTGACGAGGGCCTTAATGCTGAGCAGGTACCCAGAGTGTGCAAAGGTCCAGTTGTACCTCTTCGAGATATATTGCGGTAAGAGCGCACTATTCGAACTCGCAGCAGACCCAATGAAGAAGACAAGGATGAGCAACTGGAAGTTTCGCCGACCAGCCAACTGCCTCCAGAGGGCTTTCGATTTTGCATAAGCATCTTGCATAACCCCCAGGCTTTTGGCTTCGACTTCGCCATGCGGACCAAGAATCGGACTGTCTGCTAGCAGTGCTGTATTCTCGGCGCTGTCGGCTTCTTCTTGCTCCTTTGAAGTGGGAAGCAGGGTTGCAAGGACAGATCCAATAGCGAGAATAATCAAGCCAAGCAGGAATGGCAGCCATAACCGATAAGACATCGTGAGTCCTGCAAGCGTCGGGCATAGCGAATGCGCAAAGTAGGTCATTGTCGACACGTATGCAAACATAGTTGTGCTGAAACCGGCATTAGTTGTATTCGTGGCCAGAAATATCAACAGGTTGTGCTAACCGATCAGTTGAGGTCTTGGTTATGTCTGCTACAAGTGCAGAGATGGTACTCATAAATACACACTCTCCACCCCCTATGATCGAGAACAAAGGTCCCAGGAGCATGAGTTTAGCGTTGATCGAAGTGCTGAAGTAGCTAATGCCGAAAAGCCAGCCATACATAGACGCAAGGCCCATAAAATTGGCTGCTACAACTGTTCTCCGATGGCCACGATCAGAGAGAATGCCAAATGGTAGGGCAACAGCGAGATCTCACTCTCGTTAGTGATACTTTGGTTTCATCAACCTTGAGAGAGACACACCAATGAATAAGTGAAGCGACTCAGTAGTTCCAAATAACGCTGCCAGCTCTTTCTGGACGTCGTCAAGTTTGCATAGCTTCTCAGGCACAATACCATCTGTAGGAATTTTCAAAGGATCATGAATGCTGTAGTAGTTGTGGCAGATGCGGTTTTCCATCACTCGGTTAAGCGGAAGGTACATAATTTTGAAGCCGAAATGGTGCAACGCGAGGAGAAGAAGCACAATAGCTTTGGCGCGACGGCCATGGTGACTTGATGAGGAGCGAACATTATGGCTATCTTGGGTCATCCTGCTTGTGAGGATAATAATAATTGGAGGTATGCTTCGTCTTGCGGAGTAATAGCGTACAATGATGATGTATAGCAAAGCACTAACACCAATACGGTTAGTGCGTTGCCAGTCGTGGAGTTCATCATCGGTTAAGTTGTCAGACAGTGGCTTTATTCCATTGTCGACGAGTGTTGTGTCCTCTCAAGTATTAATTCATAATCATCTTCAAAATATCACCTGCTCTCATGGCAATAAGTTCAGAACGAGGCCTTACAAGCAAGTAGCAGCAGATTCTTAAGGACTCGATGTGTTACTAGCAGTTATGGCTGGTCTGACCTTGTTCGAAAATGACTCTGAACCATGCTTCTTTGGTCGGCGATGGACCGCGAACAGCATACGTAAAACGGTTTCCTCTAACTTCTTCGCGTCTGGTTTGGGCTTGCTTGATAGTGTTGGACTGTAGGACCACCAGTTCAGGGCCATAAGATAGACTGCTCCAAGACCTGTAGGGGTCGATTCACGATATGACCTGCCGTGCTTCTCAAGGAAGACCTTTTTGTGCAGCACTGGGAAGCTCGGGTGCATAATTCGAAAGTAAAGATTCACAAGTTCCGGCCCATGCGGTGCAATCATGCTCTCGATCTCGTCGAGGTCTGAGATTTCTTGTTCTAGCTCCTGTTGAGTGTCTGGCCGCATCATAAAGAACACTGATGCATTAGGCCGACGGACGGTACGATTCCCGTTGGGCACTGAGCATTCACCTTTAGCATTGTACGGCAAAGATTGAACGAGCAATGGATCGAAATCTGCTGTGCCTCCCATAACTGAGCTAGACTGTCGATTTTGGTGTCCAAGAGTCTCCTTCAGCAACGTATCGCCATTGAAAGTAGAGTAGTCTCGAACTACGAGCCCATCATCTTGCATTAATTATTAGTATCACAGTAGCGAATAGATTGTCGGCTTTTGGTATATACCAGCCATTGATTTAGACCTTCGGTCACGGTCAGCTCACGATGAACAGTATGATTGGAATACCGCGTCAGATTAAAGATACCTTTGTTTTGATCTTGAGCTACCTTGAACTTTCTCAACCGAAACAGATCGACGACGTTTCTTTGGAGGAGCATTTTGCAAATATGTGCACTCTGTTGATCGCGAGATGCACAGAACACAATTGACAGCATCTTCTGAGCCAAACAGGCAGCGAATCTTGCGCTTTCGACAATTGTCGCATGGTCGCTGGTCTCGAGATCTAGGGCCGCTGGCGGACATAGCCAACTTTCGCAAAGCGAGCGGTCAAGCTACGAAGATGATTTGCATCGTTGAGCCGCATCGGATCCGGACTGTGGACCTTTCAAGCTGTGGAGTTGCTGAGGGTCGGTTTACAGATAAGAGTCGGCCAATCAAATTCAAGCTTGGCCACGTCTCCCCAAGTTCCCTTAGTGCATTTGCTTCGGTCTCGTGTACCATTATCTCAGTGTCGGCGTGAAGTCGCAGTGGGCGTGTTGCCGAAGTAGTGCATCCAATACGATCATACCCGCGGTCAATTGTTCGACGATTTTGACTTCTCTTCCTTTGATACCCCCTAATTCAATCACACATGCCTCTCTTATCCATGGCTCCATACCTGCCAGTATGACACCGCCGACACACAGCACGCTCACATCCCCGGACCGCACCAATCTTGTTGTCGCCTCCATCACCTTAGCTCTTGCTCTTTCTTTGACGTCGGGACCAAGATCCTCGGCACCAACGCCTGACGCAGCAACGCCTGCAAAGCGAAGCAGAGGATCATTTGATGCATGGCTCATGTTGTTTAGGAGTTGCTTTACTCCATCTCCTAGTAGTTCCTCGAAAGGGTAACCTGTCGTGAGGATACCAAACTTGGACTCAGGCTGTGTTAGGTGCATAGCAGCGAGAATGCTAGCGTCAAAGATGCCCACCACGGGCTTTCCAAAGACATACGACTGAAGAAGACGAACAATAGGATGGTCAGCATAGCATGCTCCTAGAAAACCATCGTAGGCATCCACAATCTTGAGTAACAGTGGCAGACAGTGTGACGCACTCTCAAACATATCAGCTTGCGTCTTGATTAATGTCGGTCCTGTGGGACATGTCCAGTACACCAGTTCCGTAGTTGGCAGCTTGAGGTCGGATAATATGGGTTTGAAGCTCTCTGTGACTGACTTGCTTGTATTTGGGTTAAAGACCAATACTCTAGTCATCCTTGTGATCGTCATCGTTCTGGGATTAACGGAATAGGCAGAATTATGAGGTGAACGACGTCTTGAACATTGCAAAGAAGAGGGCAATTATTGCCTGCGAAATATTTTGGTTTAAGTAACATTGTATATAGCAGATCAGCGGACGGTCCCGCAATTTACTCAAGAGAAATGTCAATTGTGAAGCCAAAGTCGGGTAGCCTGGCATCAAAACGGCCGTGTCCGTGCGGCGAGGACAGCCCGCGGGCTCGCAGGTTCACGATGTGATATCCGCGCGAACTGAATCTTCATACCCGGCCTTGATAAAAATGCCTATCAGCTTGGCCTAACAATTCATCTGCTACCACGTCATGAGGCTTGCTATCATTACAGGCAATAAATGCGCGTAGTTCATCCAAGGCGGCGCCAGTGACCGATGTTGTGAGTGAGCCGCGAAAGACTGCCCGCGGGGCATGACCGCGCGCAACTCGCCCCGTTCATTGCCCGACACCGCAGTGCCATACAGCTCCAGAATTCTCCCATCAGACTGGTCGAAATCGACCTCAAGATGGCTAGCCTGGTGCAATCTACCCCATGGAAATATCAGAGATGCAGCGATAAGCAAGACAACATGGAAGGGGCACAAGAGAGGCATCAACTATAAGAATACGCAAAACGCAAACTAGAAGAGGACTATCACTGGACCCATCAGCACCAATACCACCGACACAACTCTCTAATTCCGCCTCTTCTCAAACCTCAGCAATGGCCGAAGTCAAGAACGCATATGCAGTCGACGAGAAGTTCCCCGAGGATGTCTCAGAGGTGTCTGTCGGCGATGCAGCGACGATCTACATCGATCCAGAGAAGGAGAAGGCTTGTCTACGCAAGTTTGACAAGTACTTCATGCCCCAGGCGTTCATCTTCCTCCTTCTGAACTACCTAGACCGAAGCAACCTAGGCAACGCAGTCATCTTCGGTTTCAAGGAGGAGACAAAGCTTAAGGGGAACGAATTCGGGAACATTAATACGCTATTCTTCGTCACCTATGTAATTTTCGAGATTCCGTGGGTTATGGCCGTGAAACGCTTTGGGCCAAACAGAGTACTGGCAGCAGCCCTGGCCTCGTGGAGTATCGTTACCTTAGGCACTGGCTTTGTCCGCAATTACCACGAAGCGATAGCATGCCGAATGCTCCTCGGCGCTTGCGAAGCTGGTGTTGCACCTGGTTTTGCGTACATTTTTAGCACAATCTATCCGCAATCCTCTGTTGCGAAGCGAATTGCAATGACGAATTTTGCAAACGCTGTATCCGGGGCATTTGGCGGCCTCATCGCCTATGGTATCCAAATGATGGGTGAACAGCGAGGTCTTTCTGGTACGTCTCCCTTAGAGGTCAAGATTTCAACAAAAGACATATCTGACCTATTATAGCATGGCGATGGCTCTTCATCATCGAGGGAGCATTTTCTCTGGTACTAGGATTTGTCTGTTGGGCGACCTTCCCCACCTCGCCTGATACCGCATGGTTCCTGAATGCCGAAGAGAAAGAGTTGATGGCTTTGCGGAAGAAGCGAGATGCGGCCTTCCGTGGTGAGGATAAGCCCCTTGACCTGAAGTGGGTCAAGCTCGCTTTCTCCGATCCTTTCGTATACCTCGCTTCGCTGGCCTTTTTCGCGTCTTCCGTTGCTATCTTTGGCTTTGGTTTGTTCTTGCCCACGATCATCCGCGGTCTTGGTTTCGCCAAGCTCAAGGTCAACTACATGACTATTCCAGTGTACGTCGTAGGGGCAACCGCTTTACTTTTGCAGACCTGGCTGTCCGACAAAATGCAAAAACGCGCTCTCTTCTTGGTCACCGCTGCGATTCCAGTCATTGCTGGCTATGTCATTTGCGTGGGGACAGCATCCCATGGCGGCGGATATGCTGCTATGTTTATTCTTGCCGGTGGTAAGTCTCGATCATGTTATCCTTCTTGCTCCTCAATTCCGCTGACATTTCGTGCAGGTGTCTACGCTTTCTCTGCTCTGTGTGTGACTTGGGTAGCTACAAACCTTGTACCTGATCACAAGCGGTCTGTTGGACTTCCGTTCTTCTACTCCATCGGTAACTTATCTGGTCTGGTGTCCTCACAATTATATCCCGCAACCGAGGGCCCGCGATATATCAAGGGCAACGCGATTTCTGCCGGCCTGGAAGTGGTGGCTGTTGTCTTTGTTATTGCTGCATGGTTCATTCTGCGCCGTCGAACTCAAAAGAAGACGAAGATGATAGAAGAGGGTGCAACAACGAACGGCAAAGTGGGTGATGAAGCTCTTGACTTCAAGTACACTCTCTGATTCGTTCCCGTGCGTGTTTCAATTTGCAGATCTAGGCGGTCAAAATGATAGCGTTTATTCCTATGATCAATCGAAGATGTTTTCAATAGAATTTGTCAGATGTTAGACAACCTCGTCAACTTGATTCTTATCACCTTTCGCACAGAATTGCAAAATTCTGCGCCCAAACTGTCAAACGGAGTTCCAGAATGTACATTCAACCGATTGAGCGCCTGTTACGATTGTGGGGCAAGCTTTGATGAGACAGACATTTGCAAATATCGGCATTGGCCGCACGCACAACAGTGCAATTACTGCAGCATCTCCACCATAGCATGTTCGTGCCTCTCACGTAATTTTCTCTCTCCGGGAGGGAAAATTGATGCTTTCTCAAACGCTTCAACATCTTGCTCGGAGATTCCATCCGAGTACGTTACGTGAGTTGTCCACCAGATCGATGATGCAGAAGTATCTGCACCAAAGTCGTACCATACATCAAGTTCCAACCCAGTGTCAGTCGCCATGATAGAGAAGTCTGTTGCACAATCGTTACAAGACCCATCGCAGCGAACCCCTTTCTGGTCAAAAGCATTCTCCAGAACACTTCTAAGCAAGGAGTGAGCAGTGTCTGTACGCCAACGGCGACTGCTTTGGACATGCGGACATAATTTCAGGAACTGACATTGACCCATCGTCATATTACTGTTGTAGAGCGGCGAAAAGGTCTCATGGGCGTGGATGAGAAAGCTGCCATCGGCGATAACTGGTTGCGCGCTGAATTCCCAAGACATAGGGTTGTAGATGCTGTTTCCCACATTATGGTATGGCCGAAGGAACTTGAAGAGCTCTGTCCTGCGAGCACCTGAACGTGAATGCCGCAAAGCAAGCTGAACATGCCGCTGGTGGAGGTTGTAGTTGGCGAACTGTCCAACAATGGCGCTGGCAGGCCAGCACTGTCTCCATGCTAGGCGTTTCGTTGTTCCAGGATAATCATGGGGTTCAATTCTGTGTAGCCGGTGGCACACACAAGCAAATGATTCATGCATCCCAAGTCCGTAGACCATGGCCACGAGGTAATCGTCATATTCGTGTGGCGATAGCTTGTTGACCATTTTTGTGATATCATTGTTCAAGATGTTGTGCAGCAATCTGCATGTGAAGCTCAGTAGCCTTCCGCTTGCAGGACTGAGGAAGTCTGCCAAGGTCACAAGCAGTTCAGACGGCAGTTGTAGCAAGAAGCATGGTTCAGAGTCATTTTCGAACAAGGTCAGACCAGCCATAACTGCTAGTAACACATCGAGTCCTTAAGAATCTGCTGCTACTTGCTTGTAAGGCCTCGTTCTGAACTTATTGCCATGAGAGCAGGTGATATTTTGAAGATGATTATGAATTAATACTTGAGAGGACACAACACTCGTCGACAATGGAATAAAGCCACTGTCTGACAACTTAACCGATGATGAACTCCACGACTGGCAACGCACTAACCGTATTGGTGTTAGTGCTTTGCTATACATCATCATTGTACGCTATTACTCCGCAAGACGAAGCATACCTCCAATTATTATTATCCTCACAAGCAGGATGACCCAAGATAGCCATAATGTTCGCTCCTCATCAAGTCACCATGGCCGTCGCGCCAAAGCTATTGTGCTTCTTCTCCTCGCGTTGCACCATTTCGGCTTCAAAATTATGTACCTTCCGCTTAACCGAGTGATGGAAAACCGCATCTGCCACAACTACTACAGCATTCATGATCCTTTGAAAATTCCTACAGATGGTATTGTGCCTGAGAAGCTATGCAAACTTGACGACGTCCAGAAAGAGCTGGCAGCGTTATTTGGAACTACTGAGTCGCTTCACTTATTCATTGGTGTGTCTCTCTCAAGGTTGATGAAACCAAAGTATCACTAACGAGAGTGAGATCTCGCTGTTGCCCTACCATTTGGCATTCTCTCTGATCGTGGCCATCGGAGAACAGTTGTAGCAGCCAATTTTATGGGCCTTGCGTCTATGTATGGCTGGCTTTTCGGCATTAGCTACTTCAGCACTTCGATCAACGCTAAACTCATGCTCCTGGGACCTTTGTTCTCGATCATAGGGGGTGGAGAGTGTGTATTTATGAGTACCATCTCTGCACTTGTAGCAGACATAACCAAGACCTCAACTGATCGGTTAGCACAACCTGTTGATATTTCTGGCCACGAATACAACTAATGCCGGTTTCAGCACAACTATGTTTGCATACGTGTCGACAATGACCTACTTTGCGCATTCGCTATGCCCGACGCTTGCAGGACTCACGATGTCTTATCGGTTATGGCTGCCATTCCTGCTTGGCTTGATTATTCTCGCTATTGGATCTGTCCTTGCAACCCTGCTTCCCACTTCAAAGGAGCAAGAAGAAGCCGACAGCGCCGAGAATACAGCACTGCTAGCAGACAGTCCGATTCTTGGTCCGCATGGCGAAGTCGAAGCCAAAAGCCTGGGGGTTATGCAAGATGCTTATGCAAAATCGAAAGCCCTCTGGAGGCAGTTGGCTGGTCGGCGAAACTTCCAGTTGCTCATCCTTGTCTTCTTCATTGGGTCTGCTGCGAGTTCGAATAGTGCGCTCTTACCGCAATATATCTCGAAGAGGTACAACTGGACCTTTGCACACTCTGGGTACCTGCTCAGCATTAAGGCCCTCGTCAACATTACACTTCTAGTCATTGTCGTACCGACAGCTGTACGTATACTATCCTCTCGTCCAGGATACAGCGCTGGTCAGATCGGAAAGCTTGGATCTCAAGTCATGCTGTTCATTTCAGTCATAGGCGTGATCTTGGTGGCTCTGGCACCAAGTGTGCCATACCTCATCTTTGGTATCGTTGACACGCCCTAATCGCCATGTGCCTCTATTGATTAGTTTCTAGCATTCTTCGTATACGCTCTCGGTTCAGGACTTCCAGCTTTCACGCTCTCATTAGTAGCTCAATCCTCTGTCACCAACAGTAGCTCACAGACCAGTGCTATGGACTATAGCGTTGTCATGATAGGCAAGTTTGCTGGCAATATGTGCGGATTGCCAATCATGACTATTCTATGGACCACTGGAATACGAATCGGTGGTCGGATGCTTGGGCTTCCTTATTTTGTATCAGGCGTAAGTTGAACAGCCCGCAGAGCCCATTCCTACATAAATCGTAATGTCAAAAATCAGAGCTCAGAGCATATTGTGCCCCTGCAGCTCTCGAAGTCGGCTGTCAAATGCTCTCTGCATCTAGTTTTGACCATTGCGGCCTATCAACTGCTTGTTTCATCCTCCTGAATAATTACAATTTACTGATCAAGGTAGATCATATATTCTCTAGGTTTAATACTAGTGCGAGCCATACGACTAGATACATAATACGCTTAAAATGTCGAGCAATTGTTTAGCACCTACTCTATAGTTGTGGTGAATCCACTCTCCGTGCACCAAGCTGTGAAGCAGTAGTCTCCGCTGAATACGCGCCAATGACGGAGACAGTCTCACTGAAATCCATGCCCACATTGCGTGGTGATCGTATTAG
>Ga0181470_100431_pt2 | contig 10018 bp, 4 predicted proteins | sample InSIn5SAF170_FD_119082 | JGI IMG/M metagenome (GOLD analysis project Ga0181470, IMG submission 119082) | Clean room microbial communities from NASA Spacecraft Assembly Facility at Jet Propulsion Laboratory, Pasadena, California, USA -... ...
TGGTAGGACATAACAGTAGGTATAACAGATGCAATAACACGAAGCAGAGTTGTGGGAATTTTCGGAGAGAATAGATATATGTCGTGATGTACTAGACGTGACTATCTTCTAACCTATCTGCTCCTCCGATTCTGGGTTTATCTATAGGGTTGTAAGGGGTTTATATTGATTGTATCCGATAGGCCTTCGCAGTAACTCTCGTTGCCATGATCGTGACCTTAGGCAGTATCACTGTTACTGTGACGATTCTTTGCCAGCTTGTATATCCTTAAAAATGACCATGACCTCTTGCAATGTTTCTGGCAGTGTGATGCTTGGTATAGAGTATCATTCTATTATATCCAACATCTTCTTCGTGCTTGTTGGGAGATGGGGTTTTTCCTAAGGTGGCTTTGTGTATTGCGAAAACAACACATACTGGAGTTTTATCGCAAAAGGAGGGGTAACAGGCCGTGTGTTACGAACAAGATACGGCAAATGATATCTACCAAGCAGATCGAGATAGAAGGTGTTATCGTTACCATGGATCGACAGCTCGATACGTTAAGAACGGGCTGGGGGAAGAAGTTGTCGCGAAAGTTGCGAAAGACCAGATTGGATATCCTACGGTAACATTTTGAATTTATAATTTGGGTTTCCAAGCAGGGTCATTCATGGTGGTGTCAATGGGATTACATTCGGCAAGAAGTAGACACGTCGCTTGATGCTCGCAACACAGTGCAAATGGTAGCTTGGCTTAGTTTGATGAACCATAACTTACCTGTATATTCTGAGCTGAACGTGTCCAGATGGCTCGGAAGCTAATTCGTGCACGGGTCATAGATTCCCAGTCTCCTTGGCATGGCTCCTAACCTTTCCAAAGCGCAGCATGTTCAGATCCGCGATATGATGTCGAGTGATTATCCAGCTAATGATATAGTGGTCTAGCGGTCGATAAAGCTGAGCTCTCATTGGTTAGTGTAGCCTCCCATTTCGACTCTATCTGCATTCATTGACTATGACAAGAAGACATGCCTCTTACGAAATCATCACACCATACACGCGATAGGTAATCCTTTCTCGCAGACACATTTTTATACACAACCTCACGTCCTTCTCCAGAATTTGTTGATCCAGACATCTTTCGACATCAATTGAACTACAGATTTGAAGAACGACGCTGGGATGGGAGTACTTCATGAAATTCAGGGTAGATTCGACTGGAACGAGTTGGGATGTACTGTCCCGAAGGACCCTTTAGGTTCGCCATCGCCTAAATGGTGGTTTGGTTATCTATGACGGGCGCTTACATTGCGTGCCTTCCGGTATGCTTCGTAATCATCTTCTTATCTCGTCCATTGCTATTCGCCATAATGCTGGACTTCTCTGTAGGTATCCTTACACTCCTGGTCGAATCCTGGAATTGAGCGCGGTGATGGATTTGACTATGGTATTGAAGCCTCGATTTTCGCTTGGATAGTATTGACAATTGAGTAGTGTAAACATACCTTGCTAAGGTCAACTTTTAACTCTCAAGCAGGAAGTTCAGTTAAGCTCAAGGAAAGACGCTATCGCCTACTTGCTCTTAAGGCACAAGACCCCACCGCCCCAGTGGGTGTAGGAGCATTGGCCTTACGCCTACTGCGACCTTAGGATTCAAGGCTTTGAGGCTGCCACACTAGATGAACGCGAGGAGAAACAATTCGAGAAAGACCTTCACATCAGTTCATGAAGGCAGCACGCAACATCACCGAGAATGGTGTCATCTTCATTGGTGTTGCTACAAACGTCTCTCCTTTTGCGAAGACGGTATATATATTTTCATATAATTTCAAGTCAAAATACCAAGGATTTTTTGGGGGAAACGATGGGTTTTTCGCTACATTGTGATAGGCGTTAGCATCTATAAATAATCAACGTGTCGGGATATCTCCAACGTGGGAAACAATCTAGCTACCCCTTCCTTGGCCGATTTACTGATTTCTTGAGTTTTGTATCAAGCCCACGACTTTACAGAACGTGGCCAAGTAGTAATGAAGCATTGTGATCTAAGTGGAAGCCCCCTTAGAGCTTTCATGTCACCTCGGACTGCAAACGTTATGTTGCCAATTGTCAAGCTCCAGAATGACACACTCTTCCACGAATTGCTTATTCTATGTATAGAAGAAAAAAGTGCACGAAAAGAGCGTAATCTGGCTATAGAATCGTAGCTTTTCGTGAAGATAGCCTCCTCAAAGCAGCTTGCCAAGATTAAGCTTTCGATTGAAACATGCCGCTCTTTTGTCCACCGCGAGACCGTATCGCCGGCTTCGCTCGATGGATATTTCGACGATCGTTTCTCTGTACGTAAAGCTGTCCCCAATAAACTTATCTTCATGATCCCAGAAAAGTTCGAGATCGGGATTTGCTGGTGTGATACATTTGAGAAGACGCGTAAACTACATCAATTCCAGTTGTCAAAGCGAGAGAACGGACAACCCATAAGCTTGATGGAATGTGTCGGTTCTCGGTCGAGCTATGAAGGCAACAAATCACACCGGGCGAGGCGCGGCCACGTAGAAATCACGTGGACAACCCTGGCATAGTTCCCATGTTCTTTCTCATTCAATGGTTGAAGAAAGTGCTGGTCGCTTAGAGCTACATACTTACATAGATACTGTTTCATGTGGTTGTGCTTGAGCGAGGTATATTCAATGAACTTAGATACACGACACAGGATCTGGCTGAATGCATGATTGATCAATAGTATAACCACCTAACAGCTGAGGATATGCCAGCAGTGTTGGGTATGAATCGACCACCTTATCTTACGTGCTTCACTGTACTGGGTGGGCTCTCCTCAAAAGTTTGGATACGCTAAATTCACCCCTCCAAAACGCGTGCATCACCAACTCAACAACAATTCATTAATTATACTAAATGCCACCAGCACGTCCTCCTTGGCCCACTAAACCCAAATCGAGTGCAGAAGAAGCCAAAGAAAGAATTCACGTCTTTACAGCGCGGAGCGATCTGTTTCCCTTGGCGCACAGATCTCGAATTCTAGTCTCAAAACGTTGCTGCCTCAAATGAAACAAATTCTGTAGGAACGTGTCCCATGGAATTGTGGTGTTTCCACCAACCTGTACAAAGAGATGCTCCGCGAGATCAATCTCCTGTACTATCCACAGTCGAGTCCAGTATTCATTCGTGAAAAGCAATTCTGCCCACAAAACCGACACTTCCTGACCTAGATCGGCGAAGAGGTGCCCACTTCTGGTGGCAATTGGAGGCAACTGCGGGATGTCGGCATAGCCCAGATATGAGATCACCTTCGATGCTCCAGAGTACACTAGATCCATTTGCTGGATCTGATATATTTTTTCTTCGCTATCATCATCCTGATTAATGCACAATGCGTCTACCCAAAGAGTTCTATCATGAGTGGCTGTTCGCAAATCACGCATTGCCATGTACAGATTTGTCCTTACTGAAACGAGTTGATCGTTAACTGGTATGTGGCATTTTGGTGGTGGGTCTCCTCAAGTGTATGATACCGCGGCGTATATAGGCTCATCTGCGAAACTGGTGATCCGTAAAGAACATTTAATAAGAGACAAATGGTCAGAGTCGTAAGGATGGAGTACAAGAAGACGAAGTAAGCCTGTTCCACAGAATGTTTCATATAGTTCACAGGACATCTCGACAGACTGTGGATCAACTGAGACAACAACAGCTGTATGATCCGGAAGAGATGTTAAGCAACGTTGAGTACTGGTGCCTGCCCTTTTAAATGTAACTTTGCCACCAAGCGTCACTACTCCCAAAGCATTTCGCCCACAAAACCTGGCCAATTAATACGAAGCTTGAAGTGCTCTCTTGTTGCTAAGAGGACAGTAGGAGCAAAGTGGATCTGTGGTCTTCGTTACATCTATTAAGGCAGGCACCAGTACGCGTCCATCGGATTGCGCTATGCGAAGGTGGGGAGGCAGCACCAGGAACAGACACCTTCCTGACATGCATAAGTGTGATAAGCAGTAGTCACGTACGATCTTTGTGATAGCTCCATACTGATTTGTTCTATCTATGACGGTGTTAAAAATCGGATTGTGTAGTACAATGCATCTCTTTCCATTGTAGCTGTAGCAGCAATGCCAGAAATCATGAGTTTTCATCTTCCATCCAAGATTTTATGATTCTTCTATGCAGAAACCATCCACAACTTAACCAACATATCGCAAGAACAAGCCAAACTCGGAACGACAAGCGATTGCGTAGTATGATCGGCCATGGCATAGATGCTTGAGGTATAAACACGAGGGCTACTAATAGAGAACTTGTTAGTCTCGTCAAAATTGGTAAATTACTCAATTATCTCAAGATATGTGACCATTCTAATAGATCTATTATTGGACATTTGCGTCTTAATTGCTTCGAGCTGGGCTTTAAGGAATAATATCTTACATAAGTTGACTACTATACTTTTGATATTCTTGCATTTCTCCACGCGGCCTTGGATTATTAACGTCAACGGCTATGCCAGGGTTGTGCTATTAGCTGCGAAGTAGGGTGGTAGAATAATCAGAACAAATATGGTAGTGAAAGATTTTAAGAGATATATGTAAGTGGCAAGACATAGGATCTTTAAGACACTACTATCTGAGGTGCAATTATGTTGTTACATATCGCAAGGTAGTAATGTGTAGCGCCACAAGAGGGCATGATATAGGAACTATTGGCGAAGGAGTTTAGTCGATGTGCAGCTTATTTTACAACGTATGACTATGGTTTGAATTATCAAAGCTAGCTATCTTAGACGATGTCTTCTCCTATCGATACTATTCGCGAGACATATAAGCCAGTTAATCTCTTTGACGCCTTCAGCGAGAATATTACAGTTGCGATCATTCTTCATGCCATGGGCTCCGTGCATTTCTTCGTCCACTCCTCAAATATGGTCCTTTGCGGCAACCTTATTCCATAGCTTGTTTCAAAAAACATCGCAGATGCCATCTGACCCTGCACCATACATGTATCTCCACTCCTGGTTGATGATAGAGATGACCAAGTCCACAAATTTATACGCTTTCACCTTCCTTCTTGTCTCTTCCATAAAGTTGAGAGACTTGATGTCGTCGAAATATCGATCATCAGCTCCCACGCCATGCTCTCTGACAATCAGGTCACTTCTCACGACCGTGAAATAATAGCAACCTGATTTCATTCGCTCACCCTCCTCAGCATGATCTACCACACTATCCACCGAAGCCTGATCAGCGAGAATGAAGAATGACCAACGTGGCTCCATGAATGGGGAAAGCAAGTTTATCTGGTCGACTGTCATGTGAGGAATTCCAATCCTGCCCTTTTGCTTCGCTAGTTGAACCTCATGGACATCCCATTCCTTGAACATGTCTTTTGCTTTTCGATAGTTTGGTTCGCCCATATAGAGCTCATCTTCACCCTCCAATATAGTATCTTGAAAGCCTCTCATTTGTTCCCATACCCATTCGTCGTATTTGGTGCGGGCGTCCTCTAAAGTGGCATTGTCCAATCGTGCTCGATCTTCAATTATAGGACAAGAGAGGGACGATAAGAGGTCGACATCTGTTGAGTCCTCGTTTATAGAATTACTGATATCCTTGTGAAGTAAGGACATATATTTCTCCCATCTTGCATCAGAGGAGTAAGTGCATCGCACAATTGGAAGACCCCATTTGCCGCCCTGTTGTTTGAGAAGACCTCCTTGTCGGATTGAGTCCGTAGCCTTTACTTCATCCATAATTTCAGATTACAGCTCTTTGTGCATAAAATAGGGCTCTGAAAAGCTCGTTTTGCTTAAGTTCCTGGTGTAAGTATGAAGAGAGCACACAACGAACTGGTAGAAAAGGGAGGGTTTGTGATTACACTGGGTTCCCCACTAAACCCTGCCCCTCACTAGGCGACAGATTATTGGTGTTTCGCTTCAAGAGCTGTAAACAGTGGCCTACAGTGGAGGAACTAGAAGTTCTTCTAATTACCGCTCTATGAGAAATCCATATTGAGTTACCATACAAGCGAACTTCGTCTGTACCGAAATTTGCCCAAAATCGGCGTAGGGAATACTTCCTCTGACGCCTTTATATACAACTATCCTAAAGAGAGATAAGTATACTATAGAAAAAGAGATTAGCATCTATAGAATATAAGTAGCTAATCCTTATTATTAATATAAAAGGATTTTACTTATAAGCTATAATTAATTTAGGTGTTAAGGGAAACTTTATATTAGAAAGAATAGCTAAAATGTTAAAGGTTACTACTTTAACTAAAAAGGAGTTCTATAAACTAGTCACTATAACTAGGGCTAACATTAATAAGGATAATAGATTAGTTAAAAGGGAAACTACTCCTCTAGTTATAACTACTGCTTTTAGACACTAGGAAACTATTAAATTTAACATTATTACTATCACCTACCTGATTATATTAGGAAAACCCTAGCTTATAATTTATAACCTAATAATTAACTAGAAGTCTAGAGCTATTAGATTTATTAACTACAATTATAAGTTTAAGGGCTAAGACCTATAAAGAGTTAATAAAATAAGACAAAAACTAAGGGATAACCTAAGGATAGGAGGATTACTATAGAAGATTTAACTAGATTTAATAAGGGGCGAAAAGTAGTAAAGGGCTACTAGGCCTAAACTTATATTAAAAGAAGGTTTAAATAGTAAAACATAAGTACCTAATAAGTATAAAGAATTTATAGACTTATTTATAGAGGAATAAGGAATTATAGCACTTCTAAAATATTAAGATTCAGACTATAAGATAAAACTTAAAGAAGGAGCTAAGCTAGTTTATAAACTACTTAGGTATATATTAGAAGACAACTTAAGGACGCTTAAGAAGTTTATTAATAAAATATTAGCTAAGGGCTATATTAGGAAATCTAAGTTACTATAAGGAGCACCTATCTTCTTTATTAATAAACTAGAGAGTAACCCTCTAAAACATTAACTAATAGTAGATTAGTAGTTAATAAATGCTTAAACTATTCCTAACTATTACCTACTACTACTACTTAATAATTTATAAGATTAACTATAAGGAGCTAAGAGGTTTTCCTAGATTAACTTAAAATCTATATTTAATCTAATATATATATATATATTTTTTTTTCCTTTTAACGTGCTATATTAGTTCTAAACTATATAGCACGGCTAGCGCTAGCCATTAGTATGTCTTTATAACTATCTTACACTATAATCCTTCTTCTTTAATGTGTTTTAGTAGATGTTTAAGGTCTTATTAGTGCCTTAGGGGTAGCTATCCTAATGCTAGGTAGACCTTAATTATATAATTATTATGTGATTATATCTAATCTTCTAGTCTCTAGTCTCTATTTATATACTATAGTCTAGTGCTTATATTAGTTTATTTTAAGAAAACTAATATAGCTACTATTCCTTTAGTGCTATTTAACATTAGTGCTAGATCTTTATAAGAGTTGCCTTTCTGCCTATATAATAAGGCATTAAATATCTATTTGCGTTTATACTTATAATTTAGATATAATAGGATTAGGTATAAGAGCGTCTTAATAGACCTACACTTATACTTATTATCTACTATATAACTAAGCTTATATAGATAGCTTTTATTATATTTATAGCCTATCTTTAGTTAATAGAAGGCACTTACTAGTTCCTTAAGTATACCTCTAAGTATTTTAATAGCTTTAGGAGTATTCTATAGATATAGCTTATTATAAGAATCCTTATAGTTCTTATTCTTAAGATGCTTTTTACTATAGTTGTTAAATAGCTCTAGCTACTCTTCTGATTTTAGTATATTTAAGGTAAGACCTATATAAGTAAAAGAAAGTGATTCTACTATAGGGGGATCTAGCTTAGTTACTATTTTAGTAAGCTTATTAGCTTATTTATTCTCTATAATATCCTTATACTTAGGGACCTATTTTAGAGCTATTTTAGCACCCTTATCTATAATAGATTTAGCTACTAAATTAGCTCTAATTTAATAAGCTTAGCTAGGTCTATCTAATAGTATATTTAAATGTTTTAGTATAGCTTAATTATCTATAAAAACGTTAAATAGCTAGCCTTCCTTAGTAACACTATTAGTATATTCTATAGCTCTAGTAATAGCTTCTAGTTTACTATTATATATAATTATATAACTGCCTAAGTTCTAGTTTTAGCTATAAATAGTAGTTTCTAGGATATAAGGGGTATTATAATTATATATAACTAAGCTTATTCTTATACTTTCTTATTTACTTAGCTTTAAAGTGTCTATATAAATAGATATAACGCTAGTGCTATTATATAAGCTATTTAGATAACTTATATATAATTTTATAACTTCTTCTTTAGATTCTAAGTAGATTTTAACACTATAATAGATTACTCTATCCTAAGGGGGGTAGTAGTAGTTTCTTATAAGTTCTAAGCTAGTATTATCTAGATCTAACTTAATAGATCTATTTATATACTTTATCTATACTAGTAATTTATTATACCTATTTAGTCTAAACCCTATTTTACTAAAATCTAAGGTATAGTTAAAAAAGGACTCTATATCTAAGTAGTATAAGATACTAAGCCTAATTAGGTGACTAGGGCTTAGTTATAGTAAGTATAGTAAATAGTAATAAATAGAGTGATTTAGTTATATCTTAAGTGGGACTAGTGCTAATTCTACTTTTATTAGTCTAATAAGGGTAGTTTTAAAGACCCTTAATACCTTATAGATAGCTAGATTCTAGATAGCTTATAATAGTACTAGTTTAGCATTATTACTATTATTCTATTATAAGATAGACCTATAATTAGCTATACTAGTAATATAAGCTTAGTATGGTTAGTAAATAATAAATAGGCTAAGTCCTTAGCTAATATTTACTAGCCTATTTATATAATAAAAGGCTTACTTAGTATTTAAGGCTTTAATAGTTATATATTCTTTATATATTAGGTTTTTATAAAATAAACTCTTAGCTATTTTACTATAAGGCTTAATATAATTATATACTTATTAAGTAAGGTAAAGCTAGGTTTAACTTAGCTATTCTTCTAAAAATAAACTAACTTAGTCTTTATTATATTAAAGGATATAATATTCTTATCCCTTAGCTTAATTAACTCCTTTACTTCTTACTTTAACACTTTAGTATTTTTACTAAAGCTCTTAGAGTTAGTAGTTAAGGAGATATTATCTAAATAAGATATAAACTTTATAGCTTATAACTAAAATAGATCTCTTATATATATAAGGAATAATATAAGTGAAATAAGGCTCCCTTATAAGATACTTATATTTATAGCCTTAAAAGCCTCTATTTAACTATTAAATACTAAGTATATAATTTAATTACTTAAGAATAACTTTACTTATAAAATAAGACTTTTAGAGAGTCTTAGATTAATAAGGATAGCTAATAGTCTATTCTTACTTATATAATTAAATACACCTTTAATATTAAGAAATAGTATACTAGTTTTTAGCTTATTTAACTTATTTACTTTAACCTTATTATATAAAAGTAAGATAGTATCTATAGCTAACTTTTTTAGTCTACCCCTTAACTAGCTTAAGTATAGTAAATAAGTTATTTTAGCTAAATAGCTAAGTCTTCTAGCTAATATCCTTTCTAACTTCTTACTAAGATAGTTTAATAAAGATATAACTCTATAAGCTTTAAGCTAGCTATAGTTAGATTTCTTTAGCTTTTTAAAGATAAAACTAATAGCTTACTTCTAATATCTAAGGTAATAACCCTTATTTAATAGTAAAGAATATACTAAATAAAAGATATTAGGGATAGCACTATATACTTATATAATTATTTCTTATATTATTAAGTTAAGTCTAAGGGGTTTACCCTTTATCTTAATACTATATACTTCTCTAAGCTTAATTTAACTTAGTTTTAGCTAGACTTACTCTTTTTTAGCTTTATAGTTATTAAGATTAATATTACTAATAGAGTTAGGTAGGGTAGGGAATAGTATATTATATAAGACCTTATATTTAGTGTTAAATAATGCTA
>Ga0181470_100545_pt1 | contig 10015 bp, 7 predicted proteins | sample InSIn5SAF170_FD_119082 | JGI IMG/M metagenome (GOLD analysis project Ga0181470, IMG submission 119082) | Clean room microbial communities from NASA Spacecraft Assembly Facility at Jet Propulsion Laboratory, Pasadena, California, USA -... ...
GCAAGAAAACATATCGTTGGCTTTTTCCAACGAGCTTCACAACCATAACTATTACTAACACACGTACGTCGCTTTTGCTGACGGCGAGGAGTACACCGTCCACGCGCAATCCAGTGCGGAGACCAGCGACAACGCTTTGGGATGCGAAAGCTGGCTTGCCCGAGGCAGCGCTCATAGGGTGAATGTAGACAATCGCGTCGCCAAGGGTTGTGGATCCGGCAACATCGACTGTATAACGTCCGCCCTGGCCTGGGAGAATCTTCAAAGTAACAAGCAATCCAGTGTTTGTGCCTACGTGGAGTAGAATGCTAGAGTAACTGTCACCATCGAGCGTCATGACGCTAAACTCAAGCGTCGTCGCCCATATCGTCTGAGGCTGTTGACTTTGGCGACGGAAAGCGCCCGACTTGTCTTTTTGGCTAAGCTCGGAAAGGTGGATGGAATATATCACAGCAGGACCGCGCATATCGATCACAGCGAGGGTTCCGTTCCCGAAGCCAGCGGCGATGAAACCAATATCGCTTACCTTCAGAGCCGTGACAGGGCCGTCTTGTTGCTGTAACAGCGTGAACGGGTGTAGGCCTTCCACTAAATCTGGGTCTTTGCGTTCGGATATGTTTGTTAACTCATTTGGTTTGTTCGGGCCTGGCGCAGGCGGTTCGCGCCCTGGGTAATTGTTGCGAACCCAGCGGAAGACTACGACCTCACCGGTCTTTAAGCCAGCCGCTAACTCGCCAGCTGCACCAGAAAAGGACATTCGGGTCACCTGAACGTTGCCGACCCGACCGACAGCGCGAGAAACGTCAGCTTTCAGCATTGCACCGTTCTCAATCTCATCTCCGTGACCCATGTCCCAGAGACAGATCGATCCGTCTGCATGCGCAGTCTGAATGACACTTCTGTCTTCAAACCTTTTCAATGGATGTGCCGCTTCTGCACCACCTTTTAGTAACGGAGGTCCCGATGTACGTGTTTCCGTCATCCCTAGCCATCTCGCTCTATCGACACATGCTATGTTTGCAGCGCCGATAAAGGGATGGACATATGTCAAGGATACATGCAGTTGGTTGACCGCAGATATCGGATACCCACTGGGAAAGCTCAAGGTCGTGAGCTCGCCTGAGGAGAGCACCGCGATCAGTGCAATCGGATCATGTGCGCCAGCGTACCATGGTGTCTTCCTAGGTATGAGGCAAAAGTTCACGACGTCCACGTTCGGGGGTGTTGGGATCATCCGTTGACGCTTTGGGTTTTCAAAGTGCTCCGTAATCACTTGCCATGAAGATGTTGTATAGTTCGGAGTTTTTCCCATTTCGAAAAACGTCAAGCCCCTAGTAGGCATCAGATCCGATGCTCCTCCACAGATGAATATACCTGTGTCATCGGGATCCTGGTTAGCACACCAGGCAATCTTCAACAAAGGTGCTTTGCGTGAACCGGTATCTGCACCAAAGGTAGTAGCTCGAGGTGTTGGGTGATCGACATGGGTATCTGTCAAGGTCCGCGCTATTATAACGCGACCATCCTTTGGATCCCAAGTAACAAGGCTTGAATCTTCATGTCCAGTCAGGATGAATGTGCCAGTCGGATGCCACACAGCTTGTGTGAGTTTGGGGTTTCTATCGATACTGAGTGAGGCTGGATCGGCGTCTCCGCCCGGCGCACCGCGTGGTACGTGGTAGTGGAAGAACTTGAGAGGCTTAGCCTGCTTGAACGAGTAGATTACCGCACCCTCTGAATAGCCGATAAGGAGGGTTCCAATATCACGAGGGTGTAAGGCCAACGTGACGATGGGGACGAGCTTTGCACGTGAGTTATACTCGCCCCAGAAACATGGCAGCCTAAATGGCGCGAGTGCCTCTCTGTCAAGGTCATACGCCAATATCTCACCTGAACGTGACTTAGAATCTTACGTAGTATGAGCTGCTGAAGTAACCTACCATTAGCCATACCTAGCAGAGCGAAGTCTAGCGTCGGGTCCGAAGTAAAACATGCCACAAGTCCGGGCGGTGAATAGCTCACAGCAAGCTTCTTCGTGACTAGCGAGAACACGCTGAAATCGTTGCGATCATCAAGACAAAGTAAGCGATCCGAGCAAAACTCAAGCTGCTTGACAGATGCTTTCCGTGATGGTAGTGGGAGAGTAGCGCTGATTCGCTTCTGCCCAAATACACATATCTCACCAGCGCCGAATTGGGATGAACGGGTACCAGCCGCGAGAAGCCCTTGAACAGGGTCATAGGCGAGGGTTGTGATGAGTGAAGAGATTCCGAAGCGGCTAAGCTGTGTGATTGTGTTAGTAATAGTTATGGTTGTGAAGCTCGTTGGAAAAAGCCAACGATATGTTTTCTTGCTGGCATCTGTGTGCAAACGGGACGAAAGGGAGCAGTCTTCTTACGTCATCGAGCGCAAAGAGATCGGTAGTTACAGCAGCAGAGAAATCATTCTGGACGCCTGCTTGTCTTGCCCTGATGAAGTGTGTCATGGTGAGCGATTATCCCTTGCTGTACAGACGTACTGGTGGCGGTGCAACCATCGTCCGCGCGTGTAGAGAGTGCTGGGCAGCAAGAAAGGGAGGAGTTGATAGGCAAATATAAGCCGTACAGGATCGAGTACAACAAGCAGAAGGGGAGGTATAATGATCAGGTGTTGAGTTCAAGTCGTTGTTGTGCTGGTGCTGCTTGGCTGGTCTTAGAATCGTCACGTGAATGTATGTACGAGAAGTATACACCGCGATTCACAGCAGCTGTGAAGACGATATATATGCACCATATACATGTATGATCAAAAGCAAACACTACCTGCTAGGAAACCGGCGATCTCTGCAATACTCCCGCACCTCTTCATCGGATGGCCACCCGCCCCAGCCTTCAACACCGTCAATCTGTTTCCGCAGCCTGTCAATCACTTTCTTAGGTGCAGCGCTCTCGGCTCTGACCATCGGCACCGACACCTTGGACGTAGGACGCATCTCATCTAGGCCCGCATCCGTTGCGTCAGCCTCCAAGAAAAGCCAACTCCGCTCGCAAAAAGCCCTCACCGCAATGATCGCATTCCTCAACGAGCGACGTCCATTGCGTGGCATCTCAGTCGCGGCAAGGACTTCTTTTTGCAATACAACCATCCACTGGACAAGCTCAACAAGCGCGTGCCAGCTTTGAAGAAAGCCAAGCACGCGGATCATACCATGGAGAACCTGCGGACTGGGCTCAGCCAGCAGCGTTGGGTGCATGGGTGAGCTAGGATCCTTGAACGAACTGTGGAACTCTTGTGCTCCCGTATTCTTCGTCCCCATGAGATTGTAGAAAATCTTGCAGATGAACGGGCGGATCTCTTTGAGGACCTTGGATATATCGGCCAGGGCATCGGCAGAAATGGGATTGCTGGGTTGGGGAATATTTGGCGTGTGCTCCGATTCGGGTCCAGCGCCTTTTCTGTCCGTGAGATCACTTTGGAGCGTCAGTTGGCCTCCAGCTGATGGCGCTTCGACGACCTGCAAGGGCATGGTGCTGTCATCCTGAATATCTAATAGAGACGGAATCGTCTGTCCCAGTCCAACACATAGAACTCGCAACGTCTCTGCGTCGAGCTCTAGCCCTGTACCACGCATCTCCGCTAGAGTCGATCGCCACAACCGGTACCGGTTGATTTGACGTCGACCAAGATCCGGCTCGCCCAGGTTGACGTGTATCTTGACGTTCGGGTTGCCCAGAGCGAGCAGCAGAATGTGCCATGCCGGCCTATATCGCAGCTTTCGAGCTTTCAATAGGTTCCCGCAGTAATGTATAGGGTCTGCAAATATAGTCATAGGTATTTCATCTTGGTTGATCACCCGCCGTTTGACTAAAAGCCTGTGGAAGTGAGAAGACGACGATTTTGTGAGGAGCGCGACAAAAGCGGTCAAGGTTCGCTCGTCAACATCGTGGTATGCTTGGTCAGGTCCGACATCGAAGCTCAGCAGCGGCAGTATCGTGCTGTCCGTTCGAGAGGCCCAGTCAAGGTACTTGAGTCCATGATTCAAGGACGAGGTATTGGTGAGGAGAAAGTCGAGACACCGACCCTGAGGCAGAACTCCTTTCGAGTACATGTCGGTGGCTAGATCGTCTAGGATTGGCGGATGCGTTCGTACATACGTGGCTTCTTTGGGAGACTCAGGTACCGGAAACACCTCGCGCCTATCACCGGCGTCAACTCGTTGGCCTATGGTTATGACTGGGTGTGCTTCGGCTTTTCGCCTTTGCTCCTCGTAATGTAGTTTCTCAAACATGGCGAGGTATACATCCTGGTTTGGGCGCAGCTTTCGATCCTCCCAAGCTAGGAAACACGCCCATGCCTCTTGGACAGTACGCGTAGTTCTGATTCTTGCCGCCCAGATCAATGCATGATCGGGGTCGAAATTCGGACCTTCAATGTCAGGCCCTCTGACACCTTTATCTAAATCACTTTGGCTGCCAGATCTGTGAGGGTGGACGGCACGGGTTTGGATAGTTGGGCTTCCGTCAATGTCCCAGCCGGCCAGGATTTGGGCCACTTTTTCCCACAGACCGCCTTTATAGCCCGCTTCGTGCATACGATGAATTGCCTCGAGCGCTCGTGACACGCCGTAATCAGGTCCCTTGTCTGCATCCAACCCAGTCTTGTCCTCTTTCCAAGGCGGCCATGCTTTCGATTTGAGCTGGGCCCAATCCCTCTCACGTGGGGTCTTTCTATTTCTTAACTGTACTGTCACTATGGCTCTATACCCGTTTGAGGTTACCGCAAGCGGAGGCCTGTGTGTTGCCATCTTTTGAAGGACGTCAAACTGAGCTCTTTCTTGGTGTCGCACTGAATGGAATGGTGTTATTGGCGATGGATGTGACAAGAGCACTAACGTTTGATTGTAGAGGTACTCGATGCGCTGAAGGTTGACCCTTTCTTTTCTTTTAGATGTTGCTGAACGAGGAGATCCATCTGGCTTTTCAAGGTTCGTCGTGACCATGGCTGCAATGCTCACAAGCGCTGCAGGCCATATTTGACGAGCATGGCGTATAAGGCGTACAAACATGATGAACATTGTTGAATCATTAAGAGCAGGATATTTCGATGTGGAGTAACCGGTGTCACAGTGTAGTTGTAGATTACGCTTACGGCGCAGTTGATGCCACGCGTACACAACCAGATAACGAAGAGCTGTAGGTCCGATATCCGTCCGTTGCAAGAAAATGAGGAGCAAGAAGCTTGGAAGAGGCTTGTAGGTTTCCTCATCACGATCCAACCCATCAGTGACGTGCTCCAAAAACTTCTCTGCTCCTGCCTGAACACTTTTCGTCATTATTATGGAAGCCCATTCTCGCAAGTCTTCAAGCGTGTATCCCTTGGCATAGAGTAATGTTCGGCTCTCCTCTGGAAGAATGGCTTCTACTGTGGCTTCGGACAAGGGGTTGGCCTCGATCTCATGTTGAGGCAAAGGTGATTCGTAGACGACATCGATATATCTGGCAAGTATTGTTTGCAAGCTGAGCTCTGGGTGCTTCGTTCGACGGCCGATTGGTTGGTTCTGGCGTTCTAGTTCTTCGCGAAATCGTTCCGGTCCGGCAGTCCTAACGTTTACATAGGAAATGTCCACTTTGCGTGGGTCTCGTTCAGCGATAGGATATTCCTTGTGCTTGAGTAGTATAGCCCGGTGCAGTTCCTTGGAGGGACTGCTCCGCGTACGCTTTGCTTTGTTACGGCTCTGAGTGGGCGTAGTTGAGGGATGCCCGTGGTGACACGCCCTTGCTGTATGGAGCAGGCCGAGCTGCTGAAGCCCAAGAAGCACACATCTCGAAGCCTTGCGCGAGGTCGAGCTTGAGATGCATGAGAGCATTCACCGGACAGTTCAGCAAGTCGAGGAGGCGCTGCGGCGTGAGGTGCATCGCCAGAAGAGCCGGCGAGGACGAAAAGGAATTGGGGGCATTTCGACAGTCACATGATCCGCCAAGCCCAGCAGCATCCACGCTGCTGTCATTCCTGGGGAGACGTGCAGGACAGGAGAGACACTCTCTCTCTCACACACATGCATGCATGCATGCACGCAAACACGCCTGATCAGCTCTTCCAACCCTTCTCAGGGACGCCATCCGCATAGAGGAATCTTTGCCCAGTGCTGCGCTTCATCACACCTTCATCTCCAGAGAGTTTGAAGCTGCTCCCCGTCCTTCGCGACCCTCGCAGCATCACCACGACGCGACGCGAGAATTTCCCGCAACACTGTCTTGCGCCAGAGCACTCTGCTGCACAGCGCATGCTAGGCATCTTTGAAGCCACGAAGATCTGGAATCCTGAGCATCAGGTCCTGATTTCAAGCCTTTCTACAATCGATTCGGGGCGCGCTTGCAAGAGTTTCTCAGGTCTGGTCACATCACCGATTGCCAGCTGCGCGAATGACGGACCCCGTGGAAGAACCAGATGCCACCGTTGATCCAACAATGTCAAATGACCTGTCAGCAAAACGCAAGCGACAGACAAGAAGCGTGGACAGTGTCTTAGAAGGGCACACAGAGGGCGATCTTTCAAACAGACATGACAATCACGAACAACAAGCAATCAAGGACATATGGACTGTTTTGAAGGAGTAAGTTGGCTGTCACTTGTTGAGTCAAGTCTGTCAGTAAGCTAAACCTTTTCGACAGTCGCGACACCACTGGTTCGATAATCAGTTTGGTAGGAGCAAAGCCTTCCAAAACTAGTGACTCCGATGGCGAGCCCACGTCAAAACGCGCCAAGCTTCGCGCTGGCGTGTCAGGTGACAACATAGAGGAAACCGTCCAACGCGGGGGATACGCGTCACTGCTTCAGTTTGTGACTGATGTCAAGGCGGCATGCTCCGAACTTCTCGTCTCTGCTGAATCGAAAGGATCAAACGCGCTTGGAACAGTCACGTGGAAGTTCATACCAGATACCCTCGAGCAAGATCGAGCGATAGCAGACATCAAAGCTTTCAGCAAGTTTTTCATCTCACTCACGAACAAAGACCACCACAAGCGACTTCACGACAGGCTACAGGAGGATACCACCGACGCCAACGGGAAGTCATCTGGAACTAGCGACGAAGCATCGTCGAAGCCAACTAAGCAAGGCAGGAGAGGCATACTGACAATGTTCGGCCATGCTGATGGTCGCAAACAACTGTATTCAAGTCTTCAGGATGCACATTTTATTGGCGACGGCCTGAATAGCCATGGGCCTGCTACAGGAGCTCACGTCACAACTGGCGGCGAACCGTTGATGCCATTGCGAGAGAACGGACTGCCCACTGGAATCACGAGTACGAAGGTTGTTCCTGTCAGCTGCAACGTCTTTGATCACGATGGCGAGCACGTACCTCTCATTGGGGACATATTCCCACCGCCAGCCAATACACCGGCTCTAGAGCGGCCCATCACTTCAAAACACACCACGGCGGGTCCCATCCTCACGTGGACCAAAGAATCTTCATCACAAACAGTCGGTCGACAAGCGACCTACTCAACAACAAAGCTGCCAACTCCGATTTGGCTTAGATACAGTGGACCCTCTCAAGAGACGTTAACATCGACAGGCAAGAGAAAGCAACGCGACAGAGCGCTCAGCACTGGGGAAGATGTCATAACGCGTGCAATGAATTGCAAAGGGATCCTTAGCGAGGAAGAAGAAGAGGCGCTCTTCTACAGGTGCTACTCAAGTTTTGCTCCCACTTACGACAGCTCGAACGCTTCAGTCTCCATAGAGGACAAGAACATGGTTTATTGGCACCGGTACGGGAAGGCAGAATTCGAGCGATTGTTCCCGATTGTGGATGTTCCCAACGAATCGGCGGACGCGCAACCTGGGCCCAACTTTGACGAGAGTGGTTACGCAGAAGCCGTTGCCGCTTACGATCCTGACACCTTTGCGAATCCTTTTATTGAGCCTGGGGAAAGCAATCCTCAGCCTGAAGTAAGCACAAACGAGATTGACGAAACATTGAGACGAATCTCCGAGAAGCTTCACATATTACACTCGCATCAACGCCTGCGCAATATGTCTACAACGACCAATGCAAGGCTCAGCACGACGCCTAGGGACGATATCATAGGTACACCAAAGGAACCTTCGCGCAGAGAGAAAGCAGCGTACGTAATCCTACGTGATGAGATCGCCAGGCTTGTTTCCTCTCTGCCTCCATATGCTGTAGCGAAGGTCAACGGCGACCAGCTTGCGGACCTAAACATCAGTAGTAAAATCATCCTCGAGAGTAAGGACTACAAGGGCGTGATGGAGGAGGACATACCCACGAGGGCGGCAAAGGCTGCAGCTCAAGTTGCCGCTGCAGCCACCTCTGCCGGGTCTTCAGGTTTAGGCCGACCTGCCACCCATCAGGCTCCCAAGTCTGCTCAAAGAGGAACAGCTCAGTATTCCGCCAATACTGTGCAAGCTCCCTTGGCACGTTCTGGATCCAACTACCTTCGCCAAAACATCACCAACTGGCAGTCGTCTGCGGCGAATTACGCCCAGGGCGTTCAGCGTCAAGGATATGCCCAGACGCCTGTCTACGGACAAGCGCAACAAACTGCAGGAGGTCGTCCCCCATTGTCACAGTACATCCAGCGCGGCCAGGCGCAGCAGCAGAGCAACGCTGCCTACCGACTTCCCATACCTCAGCCAGCACACCCACAGCGAACGTATGACTATTACCGCAACCCCACCCCAGCGAGTCAACAAAGCCCACGACCGGGGGGGACTCCTCAACAAGTTGGAACGCCGCAACGGCAGGTCAGGCCACAGGGACTGACGCAAGGGGGTAGCCTGAACCCAAACCCGCAGACACCTGTGGTGCAGGCGGCATCGAGGAATGTCAATGGTGGTGGTGGTGGTAGTGGTGCTCCACCCCCGCAAGGCCAGTGAAACGGCTTGCTATAGGAGGTTTGACTTACGCCGGAGTGATCAGGTTTGCTACAGGAAATGGTATGCTGAAGAAAAGAACGACTCTGAGCACAGGCGAAAAAGGCACGACGTCGGACGGAATTATGTAACTCATGTGACCATGCATAAACACGAGCCCCTGTGCACAAGCAAAGACCCCTTGTTATGCAACGGCGGACGTCATTGTTGTTGTTGCCCGCTTTCCTTCGTGACACCCAAGTCCAGGCCGCTTGCTCTCTCTCTCTCTCCCTCGAACACAGACACAGCCACCTTGACGATCAGCATCTTCGACAAGTTCGTCTCTTTCAACACCCCCAGCAGTCTCATATTATCGGTCCAGCGAGCGTCGAAGAGAGCGAAGCACAGAGCTACAGCACAGCTTACCACGACAGAGCATTCCATCACCATGTCAGCGCCTACCTTCATCAACCTCCCCCCACCTCCATCCGAGCCCGCGACGCCCTCTGAGATGCCGTAAGTCCCGATCTCCGTACCGTCTTCCAACAAACCCCTCATACTCACCCTTTGACCAAGAGGAACGCCCAACTCCAACATCACCTCCATGTCCGAGCTCTCGACGGTCGCAATCAAAGACGGTCACCGTGGGCACCCTCACCACCTCGCACAAGGTCGCTACCCACTGCCCTCTTCGGGCAACACAAGCACGAGCCTAGACGCCGAGCGGGCGGACCGCATCTCGCGCCTGGCGGGCCTCGAGCGTCTGGGCGCCATGCGCCAGAGCTCCAGCTCCAGCCTACCGCCCGGCGCGTCGGCTAGCCATCCACAGGGCTACTTCGAGTCGCCGATCCCGCCGCAGACGCACAAGGAGCGCAGCACGGTCGGCAGCGCCAGCGCGACGGGCAGCGTCGGCGGGCGCACCACGTGGGGCAGCGAGGTCAACGACCAGGGCGACAAGAGCGAGGACCAGGATCACGACATGGATACTAGTAGCAATGGTGGCATGTCCGACGGGGGCAACAGTCTGGCCGGGTTCGGCGAGAGCGCGTGGAGCACGGCCGGCGACGCCGGTACGCCTGTGCAGACCAAGACGGGCGGCACACCGGCGTACGTTCGCGAGGAGTCTGGAGGCGGGGGGAGGTTGATGAAGGTAGGC
>Ga0181470_100547_pt1 | contig 10006 bp, 9 predicted proteins | sample InSIn5SAF170_FD_119082 | JGI IMG/M metagenome (GOLD analysis project Ga0181470, IMG submission 119082) | Clean room microbial communities from NASA Spacecraft Assembly Facility at Jet Propulsion Laboratory, Pasadena, California, USA -... ...
CTTGCGCCCAGTCAAAGTCATGGTTGAAGCTGTGTAACTTCTCCGCCTTCTGGATAAGCTCATCCTGCATCTTGGAGTGATTCTCTTCCAACTTCTCTTCGGTCGCGCTACTGAACGACCAAATAGACCGAGGCGGGGGAAGTCATCATTCCTCGGACGTAGGCAGTCGAGTGTAAGTGGAAGCCAGGCCCAGGGCGCTGTTGGTGCCCTCGTAGCGAGGCAAGGCAGTTTTGCTGGGGCCGCTGGTCAGCCTCTACAGGCGAAACAGACCCATCATGACCGGCAACGGAAGAAGCTGGAACAGTACCTGCGAGGTCTCATGACCTATCTCATCTTCCGCCCTGACAGCAATCGCCTGTGCAAGTTTCTCGAGCTGTCCGCTCTTGGTGTCCGCCTAGCGGCCGAGGGCGGCTATCATGGCAAGGAAGGTTACATGATGATCAAATCTTCAAAGGGCGTTGACAATAGGAAAGGCTGGACCAAGATAGCTATGATGAACCGTCACTGGCCAAAATGGTTCTTGGTAAGGCACAGCTACGTTGTCTGTGTAGATTCACCCGAGGAGATGAACGTCTATGATGTCTTCCTGGTCGATGCAGACTTCCATCTTGATACCAAATCCGCTAGGATAAGAGACAAGAAAGCCAGAGACCTTGCAAGCGAAGCGAAGGCATCCGCAACAGGTCATCACCAACTGAAGCTGGTCAACGCCGAACGCAAGATGAAGTTGCTTGCTCGCAACGAGAGGATGCTCCATCAGTTTGAGGAGTCCATTAACTTCATGTCACAGAACACACTATGGTCTCAACGCCAGCGCTTCGACAGCTTTGCCCCTGTGCGCAAGAAGATCTACGCACAATGGCTTGTAGACGGTCGCGATTACATGTGGAATGTGTCTCGAGCTATTAGTATGGCGCGGGATGTCATCTACATTCACGACTGGTGGCTCAGTCCTGAACTCTACCTGCGTCGCCCAGCTGCCATCAGTCAGAAGTGGAGACTGGACAGACTGCTCCAGCGCAAAGCACAGGAAGGTGTCAAGATCTTTGTGATTATGTATCGCAACATTGGTGCCGCTATTCCTATTGACTCCGAGTACTCCAAGTTCTCTCTGCTCGATCTGCACCCGAACATTTTTGTTCAGCGATCGCCAAACCAGATCCGCCAAAACACATTCTTCTGGTCTCATCACGAGAAGATTTGCGTTATTGACCACACTGTTGCTTTCTGCGGAGGTGTTGACCTTTGTTTCGGTCGTTGGGATACACCACAACATGTTGTGGTGGACGACAAGCCTACGGGCTTCGAACTCGATGACACACCCAAAGACGCCGACCACTGTCAGCTGTGGCCGGGTAAGGACTACTCCAACCCCCGTGTGCAAGACTTCTTTGCTCTCGACAAACCCTACGAGGAGATGTACGACCGCTCGAGAGTCCCTAGGATGCCATGGCACGATGTCGGTATGCAGATTGTGGGTCAACCAGCTCGCGACCTGACCCGTCATTTTGTACAGCGGTGGAACTACCTGTTGCGCCAGCGCAAGCCGTCCCGGCCCACGCCCTTCCTTCTTCCACCACCCGACTTCAACCCAGCCGACATCGAAGCTCTTGGGCTGGATGGAACTTGCGAAGTCCAGATTCTACGTTCTGCTTGCGCTTGGTCATTGGGTACGCCTAACAAGGTCGAGCACAGCATCATGAACGCATATGTGCAGATGATTGCCACTTCCGAGCACTTTGTTTATATCGAGAACCAGTTCTACATCAGCAGTGGCGATGTACTGGGGACAAAAATCGAGAACAAGATTAATGATGCGATTGTCGACCGAATCAAGCGCGCACATGCCAACGATGAGGATTGGAGAGCATGCATCATGCTTCCGCTGATGCCTGGTTACCAGAACACTGTCGATGAGCAAGAAGGCAGCAGTGTTCGTCTCATTATGACGTGTCAATATCACAGCATCTGCCGTGGCGAAGGCTCCATCTTCGGACGATTGCGAGCTGCTGGCATCGAGCCGGAAGATTACATCAACTTCTACGCACTCCGATCGTGGGGCGAGATTGGTCCGAACAAGATGTTGGTTACAGAGCAGTTGTACATCCACGCCAAGATCATGGTTGTTGACGATCGAGTCGCCATCATCGGTTCCGCAAACATCAACGAGCGGTCTATGCTGGGATCGCGAGACTCTGAGATTGCCGCTATCATCCGCGATACTGAGCTACTCGATTCGTACATGGGCGGCCAGCCATACAAGGTCGGCAAATTCCCGCACACGTTGCGCATGCGCCTCATGCGAGAGCATCTCGGTGTTGATGTTGACTGTATCTCTGAAGAGGAGATGCTCAGCCAAATGTCTGATGCCGATAGTGTCGGCTTTCAGACTGAGTCTTCTGGACCTGGTTCGCCAACAGCTCAGCGCGCGACCGAAGAGAAGTTGGAAGAGAATCACTCCAAGATGCAGGATGAGCTTATCCAGAAGGCGGAGAAGTTACACAGCTTCAACCATGACTTTGACTGGGCGCAAGACCACAATCCACATCTACAAAGCACCAAAAAGCCATCAGCGGATCCTCGCGTCCAACACAACTCCGCACATATGAAGGATGTTCGTGGAGAGGGCGCTGACCATATGCGTGAAGCTGTAGAGACACGCCCTGTTACGACCTTAGCCCGGGACTCCTACATCGACGAGCATGGCCATGAAAAACTCGTAACTGACGTTGCTGCGGAAGGTGCTGCAGCTACGCCACGTAAGAGCGCAACGCTCAAGACCCGAAAACGTAGTGGCACCACTGGTACCCGGAATAGTGCCATCAGCACACAAACTGACGGAACTGGTTATGCTGGCCTCCCGCCTCCCAAGTTACCCCGCATGGATACGCTGAAGCTAGGCTTGACACAACTCAGTCAGCTGCCTGCTTTGCCGCTCCTGGATGATACCGACATTGGTGGCCCACCTGCTCTGCAAAGAACCGTCAGCCAAGGTTCCTCCTCAATCATCAATCCCTTTCTCTCGGAGATGCGTCGACCCATCGTCACCGAAGACTGCATGCGTGACCCCATCAATGACACCTTCTTCCTCGACACTTGGCATCAAGTCGCAGAGAACAACACAAAGCTGTTCCGCCAGGTTTTCCGCTGTATGCCCGATAACGAGGTTCGGACTTGGAAAGAGTACCAGGAGTATGCTGCATTCTCGGAACGCTTCACCAAATCTCAAGGTGGGGACAAGAGCCAGATGCACAAACAGCAGGATGCACCAGGTACAACTGGGCCGCCTGGGACCGGCCTCACAAGCAAGTTCACTTCGGGGGCTGGTGCTGTCGGAAAGCAAGTCGGAGCCCTAGGCGAGAAGCTCACCGAGAAGATGACCAACAACTCGGACCGAGTGAACGGCGAGAGCATACATAGTACGACCCACCACTCTAGCATGGGTGGAGTGGAACAATGGGCCAACGACCAAGAAAAACGCGTGCAATCTCAAAGCCCGCCTCCACCCACCACGCGCGGTGGCCTTCACGTCGAAACAGCATCTGGATCTACTCTCAACGAGAAGCTAGCCCCAGAACCCGCTGACGATGCGGTCGTGTCGCCCATGAACCCCGCTCCACCGGAGAAGACGTTTACCTTCCCTGCTCCACCCCCCATTCCGAACGACCACACCTCCCACACGGACTTTGCGACTCAAAACGCAAACGGACCACCGCAAACATCGCACTCAATGCGCGACCGCTCCCAACGCATCACCATTTCCGAACCCCCGATCCACCCTTCCGCCCTCCCCGGGAACCAATCCCACAACCAAAACGGCAGTACGCCCAACCGCTCCAACACTAAACGCTCCCGGCGTCGCGCGACGACGAAGAGTTCGAATAGACAGTTCCACGCGACAGATGCGGATAGCATGTTGGATAAGGAGGATGCGAAGCGTCTGTTGGAGTTGGTGCAGGGACATATTGTGCTTTGGCCGTATGATTGGTTGGAGAGTGAGGAGAGAGGGGGAGGGTGGTTGTATAATGTTGATCAGATTGCGCCGTTGGAGATTTATAATTAAGTTGAGGGGAGAGGCGGGGTTGTGTGGAGAGAGAGAGAGCAAGAAGCAGAATGGCAGCGAGATGTTGTTTACAGCGCGCGTGGGCGATGGGAGTTGAGTGGGAGTATTTGAGTTTCTTCTTTCTCTCTTGTTTTCGTTTTCGTGCTGTACTGTTTCCTTCTAGTTTTGATGGCTGGTTCGTTGCATAGTTGGGGGTGGGTTGGGTGGGAAGCATTATACTGCGCCGTGATTTGCATACATACATCTCTTTTCCCTCTCAATAATCTTCTGTCTTGCACATCTTCTCCCTTGTCTTTCTGTTTTATCTTTTCTTCCTAGTATCGATATTACACCATTGTTTGCATATTCCTTGGAAAGTTGGGGGTTGGCAAAATTATAATCCATAGATCTAGATTCAAGAACGAGTTTGAGTGATTCTCCTTCTCAAGTCACACTTGTATCGTCCGCAGTCAAGCGGATTCCCTCGCGCTCTCTTGTACTGCCTGAGATGATTGAGGTGGGAGATTTAGGCCTGCACATAGTGTCTATCTCCGAGGATAAGGCATGTCTGGTAACGACGGTACAATTCCAACCAGCCAACTCTACGAGATCTATTTTCACTCGGTGTCGCATACAAACCTGTGATGTTGCTACAGTGTCGTCTACTGGGGCCGGTCTTAGTGGGTACGTTAGCGCCGCAACACGCAAGCAAATCGTTGGAAGAACGCTGTTCACACGTTAACGGGGGATTGCTCAGTACATAGAGAGGCCATCAAGACACAGTGATATATCATATACAGGATAGTCTGTTCTAATTGTACGACTACAATCTCGCACGGTGGCATACTGTTCCAAAAAGTCACACTTGGCAGCTTGGCACGGAACTAAACATCCGGCATAACTACCTATTTTGTTCCCACGAGTAGGTATTCGTCGAACTAATCCCTATCAAGAAGCTATCTTCGCCAAGAACGAATGTGATCAAGCAGAACTCGCATGTTTCATACATTGAGCGTGTACTCAGGTGTGCTCTGATTTGTGATCAATTGAGTAGACAACTATCCAATTTCTGTTTGTATACGTGGAGCGATCGCGTTGTTGTATAATCACGGTCTAAACTGGTCCGATGACCTGGAAATTCGCCCGCAGGAAGTGCAATAGTACCCAGGTAGCGGTGTTAAGGAGTGCAATAGTATCCGAGTAGCGGTGTGTTTGTTCGTCCGTATCGTTGTCTGTATTGTCGGTGCTCATTGTCAAAGATGTGGAATACTCATTATCGGAGACCATGATTTTTGCTTAATTAGAACCAAATCCGCCTGCCCTCATATCTCTTTCATCACTCATCTCTACCATTGTTCTTACATCATTTCTGAGCCTCAAATCAGCTTGTGGCAGCAACTATGCGGTTCTCCAACCGTACCCACGGTGCGCTAGGCCTCAGTGCCGCTCTGTTCATTGCTACCATTAGCTTTGTTACTGCCTTACCCCAAGGATCAAATGATACCTACGATTACATTGTTGTAGGTAGTGGCCCAGGTGGTGGCCCGCTGGCTGTCAACCTCGCCAAAGCCGGTTTCAAGACTCTGTTGCTTGAAGCTGGCGATGACGAGAGCGCCGAAAAACGAACGCAAGCTCTCGCCCTCTCGGAAGTACCTATTCCCGCAAACCTCGGCTGGTCATTCTGGGTTCGCCATTACGATGACGACGAGCAAACCAAGAGGTATCAGCGACTCACTTGGAGACTTCCAAACGGAGACCTTTGGGTTGGTCCCGGTAGTTCTGCCCCGGCTGGTGCAGAAATGCTCGGTGTCCAATATCCTCGCGGTGCTACGCTGGGAGGTTCGACTCTGGTGAATGCAGGGTTCAACATTCTTCCCAGTGAACGAGATTGGAGTCAGATCGAAGCCCTTACTGGCGATTCTTCTTGGAAGTGAGTCACGATGAAACCTAGTACTTTTGGAAACAGATATTCTAACGTAAATGTTAGTCCCGAACGGATGAGAGAAATCTTCGTGAAGACAGAGAAGAATTTGTATCTTCCACGCGAAACGCCTGGACATGGATTTGACGGTTACCTACAACTCAACGAAGGGAATGGAACGGTATTCACTACAGTCGTCGGAGATATACAGATCTTTAGTGTCCGAAGTTGGACAGAATCCTGATGAGCTGGAACAACTCTTCGATACGGACCCTAATCAGTTACGCTCGGACAGGGACCAAACCGTCGGCCTCTTTGGAGGGATTTTCCACGCCAATGGAACTTGGGGTCGCTACAGCGTCAGAGACCATGTCCTCGCTATTCTAAGGGCAGTCGATTCTACCGGAAGAAAGAGTTACCCGCTAGAAGTTCGATTGAACTCCTTGGCCAGCAAAGTACTCTTCGAAGATTCCGTCAACGGAACTGCTCCCCGCGCGATTGGTGTCGAATACCTTGAAGGCAAGAGCATCTACCAAGGCGATTTGCGTTAAAATGCATTAAACGATGCGACTACCAAGCAAGTGTATGCCAGCAAAGAGGTCATCGTTAGCGGTGGAACATTCAACACGCCTCAACTCCTTTTGTTGAGTGGTATCGGTCCAGCTGCCGATCTAGAAGCACTCAATATCACAGTCGTGGCGGATCTTCCTGGAGTCGGACGTAACATGCAAGACCACAACGAGATTGCCACTATTGGGCTCGCGGCACAAAACATCAGTGTCGATGGCGGTTCAGGGTTTCCCCGATCACAGTGCACACCTCGTGCCCCTAACGACCCGTGTTACGATCTCTGGCAACAAGGACAAGGCCCATACGCCGAGGGCAGCATCATGGGAAGCATGTTCTTTTTGAAGACGAACCACTCTAGCACTGGAGAGCGCAATATCGGAATGTGGTCTGGACCTGTGGGTGTTCGAGGTTTTTGGCCTCAAACCTTGAACCAGTCATTCATTGATCCTCCTAACACGTTTGGATTTCACACCGTCCATATGCACGGCAGCAACCGCGCTGGCTATGTGAAGCTCCGGTCAGCCGACCCAACAGCTCAACCCGAAATCAACTTCCGTCACTTCTCCGACGAGGGCGCAGACCAGGATATCGCTGCCATCAAGGAAGCCGTGGCGTTTTTCCGACGAGTCCATGCTGGTGTGGCAGCGCCTGTTGGCCCAAATGAGGTCATTTGGCCCACCTGTTCCGGCAGTGTCAGCGCTGACGGCAGTTGCTCAGATGAAGGCAATGATGAGCAATTCATTCGAGATAACAACTATGGCCATCATGCCACAAGTACTAGCTCTATTGGATCAGACGACGATCCAAACGCCGTCCTTGATTCCAAGTTCCGTGTTCGTGGCGTAGAGGGTCTCCGTGTTGTCGACGCAAGTGCGTTCCCTCGAGCTCCTGGTGCGTTCCCGGTTCTTGCGGTGTTTATGCTTAGCGAGAAAGCAGCACTTGACATTCTCTCTACGCAGTAGAAGCGCTGAAGTTGCTGACTGGGAACAAAGTGCTGCGTGGGGGCTATTTCGGAGTTTCCTATCAGAACAGGTGCTTCATGTACTTATCTATATCTATAAATAATACAAGAAGCGACTGAGCTACCTATTTACTCGCTATCGCATGTGAGCGTGTGATGTGGCTGCAGCGTTTCCTCCTTGGCTCAATTTAATTGGGTATGTTAGCGCCATAACGGGCCTTTTCTGGTGAAGAGCTGAGCTCATGAATCGAAGTATATATACACCCATATCTGTCCTTCTTTGTTCCTGTCCCTTATTCCACCGCACTTGACTTGCTGGAGCTTTCCCAAGTGTTCCTGCTTCTGAAAAACCACCGTGTCGCAATAGGCTCGAGGCTTCTTCCATCAGCGCGTCGCTACAACACAACGCTCAAGTAGCTTCCCGGCTTTCATATCGTAAGTCGAAACCCGGTGTATCTAGCAGATGTACTGATTCAATGGCATAGAACCCGTGCCACACCACATGGGCGAAACCTCAGTCCGCGACGCACTTGTGGCATTTGCCGCGGAGCGTGAATGGGAGCAATTTCACACTCCTGAGAACCTCGCTAAAAGTATATCGATCGAGGCTGCAGAGTTGCTCGAGTGCTTCCAGTGGAGTGCAGACGCTGAACCGAAGCGCGTGCGCGAGGAACTTGCAGACGTCCTCACGTATTGTCATCTACTCGCTATTCGTATAGGAGCCGATCCAGACCAGATTGTGCTAGAAAAGCTCGAAGTCACACGCAAGAAGTACCCTGTGGATAAGGCCCGAGGCGTTAGTACAAAATATGACAAGCTTCCAAATAGCTCAGGTTGAGTTTTCCAGACCTGCCGTTGCCACGTGGAGGTCGCAAGATGAGAAACATGGAAATTGGCCTGTGGTGTATGTGTTAGATAACTATGGCTATACAGGCGGGAGAAATTCAAACAGTGTACTGAGGGACATCTACGTTGGAGAATCGCTTAACGCTGTCAGTCGATTACGACAACACCTCGAAACACCAGCTAAACAACACCTGAAAAACGCTAGAGTCATCCTGCATGAGAAATACAACAAGTCAGTCTGTCTAGATTTGGAGTCCTATCTCATCAGGATGATGGCTGGTGACGGCGCAAATCAAGTACTTAATCGGAACAACGGCATTACTGACGCGCAGTACTACCAGAGAGAAGCATATCGCGCAGGATTTCGCACTATCTTCGAACAACTCAAATCTGACAGAATGTTTACTCGAAGTATTCCAGAAATCGAGAACAGCAGTCTCTTCAAGCTTTCTCCTTACAAAGCGCTTACGGAAGATCAAGCAGATTCTGTCGAAGAGATTCTTACCAGGTTTTTTGTCGATCTGTCGACGGGCGGGAGAAGCAAGATCGTAATACAAGGCGACCCAGGCACCGGCAAGACGGTTGTGGCTATATACTTGATCAAACTTCTTGTCGATATTGCAGCCCTCAACTCACTTGATGATCTCGACAGCGACTCACGGTTCTTTGAATTTTTCACTGCAGCTAATCAGCGTCTCCTCCAAGATTGCAGAATTGGGCTAGTTGTTCCGCAGCAGTCGTTACGCGGTACCATCAAAGATGTTTTTCGAAAGACACGCGGGCTCCATCCGGACATGGTCATGACACCTTTCCAAGTAGGAGAAGCAGACGGCATTTTCGACTTGCTGATAATCGACGAGACCCACCGACTCAATCAGCGCGCTAATCAACCATTGGGGGTACTCAACGGGAAGTTTACAACCATTACAAGGGAGCTTTTTGGCAGCGACGACTTCAGTAAGACGCAGCTTGACTGGATCACGGCGAAGAGCAGGCAGCAGGTCTTCCTTCTAGATGCAATGCAGAGCGTTCGACCAGCCGATCTCCCACAAGAGCTGGTCTCAGGTCTCGTTTCCGATACGCGTGCAACGGGCCAGCATTTCCAACTCCGCACTCAAATGCGCGTACAAGCGGGTTCGGATTTTGTGTCTTACATTCGATGGATCTTTGATCCCAACCCCCTCTCGGTCCCGCGAGCACGATTGAGTCTCGGAGAATACGATTTCCGCGCCTTCGACACTGTTGAAGAAATGCGTGATGAAATCTTCCAACGGAATGCTGAAGCGGGACTTTCTCGCATGGTTGCAGGCTATGCTTGGGAGTGGAAGACGCAAAAGGACAAGACGGCGTTCGATATTGAGATCGGTGACACGAGACTTCGCTGGAACAGTACGCCAACAGATTGGGTATCGTCCGACAATGCGCTGCAGGAAGTAGGGTCGGTGCACACGGTGCAGGGTTATGATTTGAACTATGTTGGCGTCATCATCGGGCTGGACTTGCGCTTCGATCCGGCCCGAAGGCGGCTTTATGTCGATCGCGATTCGTACTTTGACAAAAAGGGCGGCGTTTGGATCGTCGTCTGATCCAATAGAGCTAGTACTTGTGGCATGATGGCCATAGTTGTTATCTCGAATGAATTGCTCATCATTGCCTTCATCTGAGC
>Ga0181470_100459_pt2 | contig 9994 bp, 10 predicted proteins | sample InSIn5SAF170_FD_119082 | JGI IMG/M metagenome (GOLD analysis project Ga0181470, IMG submission 119082) | Clean room microbial communities from NASA Spacecraft Assembly Facility at Jet Propulsion Laboratory, Pasadena, California, USA -... ...
CTGATGGGTAACGACTTGAGAGAACTTTCACCTGAATCATTGACCATTCTCAACAACCCAGCAATAATTGCCATAAGTCAAGATCCTCTTGGTTCTTCTGCTTTCCTGATCCGAAAAGATGTAAATGTGAAGAAGGACAAGTATGGCATGGGAGAGACACATCTCTGGGCAGGCAGCTTATATGGCGGTGATCAGCTCGTTGTTTTGTTCAATGCTGCAGACGAGGACGTGGACATGGAGGCTTCTCTTGAGGAGATTTTTTACTACCAAGGTCCAGAGGGATCAGCTCCACATGTACAGCAAAGCTGGGATGTGTACGACTTATGGGCGAATCGAATGGATCTTGGCACAGCACAGAAGATTATTGACGCAAGTGCAGACGTGGAGGCCGCTCGCATACTTTTGCAAGAGGCAAATTGGTACAATGTTACTGAACTCAGCTACAAAGATGGATTGAAGGCTGGGGATGAGAGGCTCATGGGAAAGAAGGTCGAAACCCTCAAGGCGAGAAGTAGTTTGAAGAGAACAGTGAAGAGACATTCTGCGGAAGTCTTCAGGTTGAGGAATGTGGGTGAAAAGGTCAAGCAATATCTACTTGCGAAAGATGAACTGTAAGCAGTATCTTAGGAGAAGGATGTATCTGGCTTTGGTGTATGGACATGGAAAATCGTAAAAACTCACGTGACGTTCGCCGAGACTAAAATAACCTTCTCTTCTCTCCTCATTCTTGTGCAAGTCTACTTCATGCCCAAGATCGAACTTTAATCAGTTAGTAATTTGATACCACTCCTAATCCTCATGTGAACGAGTATACAGGTAGTATGAGAGCATTGGTACGTTGTAACGAAGCATCAAGCTTTGAGCCACTGAAGAAAATCCCTGGTCTATTTCAATCTACCCCACCGTGAACATGTCATGTAGTATGAGTAAATAGCTGACAACAATAAGTAGGTGGCATGTGAAGCATGCAGGTTAGTCGAATTGACAGAAGCAACCACAAGGATAGTCTGACATTTCTACTTCACAGGTCTCGTCGACGAAAATGCGCGTCTCAGGATAATGGTTCGCCAGTATGTCAGTATTGCTCCATCCGAGGTATCAGATGTGAGCGCAAAGCGTCAAAACATGGCGTTCAGATTTTCAACGCGGTAAACAACAACTCGCCTCCCGGTGAGTCGGTAGCATCATCTCCTGGGGTTCCTAGGGTTTCCTTACCGCCTCTTGAAATCTGCATTGAGCTAGTAGAGCTGTACTTTGATCTTATACATGATCAGTTCCATTCTTTGTTTCACCGGCCCAGCTTTTTGGAGTCTGTTCATGATAGAACAGCTCCTAGAATCATTTTATTTGCTATGATGGCTTTTTCGGCGAGGTTTGTTGTCTACTTCATGGTTTTTATGAGGTAATTCTAAAATTGTGATCTAGATTTTCTACCCACGCTATGTTTGCAGGAATTCCTCCGAGAGAAAGGAGTCAACAGTACTATGACGAGAGTGCAAAACTCTTGGATATACGAGAGACTTCTATCACGACGATCCAAGCTTGTATTATCTTAGGAGGGATTGCTACTACAGAAGACAATGCTACCACTGAATCTGTGTACTACACAGTTGCCTGTAGAATGGCGAACTTGATGAACCTTCCTCATAGAGCAGTCTCCAACCCGCTAGAAAGGGAGATCAATATCAGAAGTAAGTTTTGGTCTCTTACCTATGTTTAAGATCCTCACACCTTCCTTAGTATGGTGGACATTATGCATGATAGACGTATGGTCATCCAAAAGTGTAAGACTACCACGCCAAATGATTCACCTCAACAATCTTGCTTTACCAATCGATGAAGCAGTCTTTCTTCACACACGTCCACAAGATTCAGAAATCCAAGTGGCGAGCACTTCAGACAGAAGCACGTCCCTTCTCGCACAAATGATCCGTCTCAATCGAATCTTAATGGAGGTCAACGACGTGATAGCAGAAGCTGCAGAATGCGACGACGACACTCTAATCGTAGTTGAGCACAAGATCACATCTTTGTCGTACAAATTACATGACTGGCATTGCTCATTACCCGGAAGCATGTTAGACACACCCGAGAACTTACAACAGTATGCAGCCCAAGGGTTAGGAAGAATCTTTGTCGCCGTCTACTTAGGTTATTACCACTACGGCCAAGTCTTACTCTACCAATTTCTGCATCAGGATCAAGCTCAAACAGGTGAAAGCGAGAGAGCAAACAAATGTAAAGACTTTGCTGCAAAGTTATGTGATCTGGTATATCGTGCTCATGCTACTCCAGGCTGTGACGTCTGGTATAATAGTAAGTCTATTCTTCTCGATGATCGAATCACAAACCCCTCTTCCCCTCATGGTATTCTCACAAACCAAGACCATACTAATATTCTCCTACTATTGACAGTGGTAGGCCACATCTTGGTCATAGCAAGCACAATCCAAATTCACACCCTGCTCTTCAGCACCTCCGAGATCGAAATCTCCTCAGCGCGCTCTCGTCTCGAACAGAATTTCCAGATCCTCTTACGTCTCAAGGAATACTGGCCCATGCTAGAATCGTGTTTTGCTCGTTTGCAGATCTTACATGAGGTCTGCAGAACGAACGTCGATACAAGCTTTAGAATGGATCAGTGGATGTTGAAGTTCTTGAGTGAGTTTGCGGAGCCGGTTAGAGGAAAGGGTGGGAGTGAAGGAAGTATCAAGGAGTTGGATCTGGTTGACAATGTTGGAGTTAGTCCACAGAATTGGAGGTAGCCAGGTACCTTATAGGTACTGAGGAGTTTGGTGTGTCAAGGAAGGATCTGGTGTGTACTCGTCACATTTCGTGTCTGCTTGTTTGTATTGTTCATACATTGTATTCCAGTGATCTATTGTTGGAATCTTTGCGGTCTTGCTGTGTCATTTTCGCCTTTGGAGATGATCTCGAAGGCGTGCTTCAATTGTCACGTTATGTAGATACTGCTCATCCTTCTTGGATATGTAAATGAGACGCAAATAGATATACAAAACACACAATCTAGGGTATCATAGTACTCGCGCGAAGGATTTCTAGTGTACAGGATCTAATGCTTACAGGCCTTCTTTCGCCAGCATGTCCGTGATGTCGAGGTAAAATGCAATGGCGTTGAATCTGGAAGCAAGTCAGCACACAATGTAAGAAACCAGGCTTAACGCTATCCACGACAGCACCATGGAAGGAGAACTCACTTCCTCTCAATCCCAGCTATACTTCCCCACCACCACTTCATTCTGTTCGTCCAATTGATCAAATCCAAGTGACTAACATCGACCAAAGTCCCCTTGTACGTTCCCCACTTTGCGCTTTCCACACTGACCAACCCATCGTTCTCACCTTCAACCATCCTCACAATCCTACCAGGCTGTCTGAACGGACTCCAAACAGTCGGCATTTTGACAGCACCATAAGAGAAGTACCTCACACTCGGATCATCAGGAGTCTTTGGATTAAATTCCTCCGTCATGAATTTCCTGGTTAGCTGTTGAAACGCACCTGTCGAGATGCCCATACTATCAAGCGACTGCCAGAACTTGGGTGAGAAGATGGGGCCTACTTGCGCCATCACGAAATCTGCGAAGGCACTACCTCTATGGGGCGATGCAACAGTCGTTAGACTCAGAACATTAACGTTGTCTGGCTGCAAGCGCGAAATCATGTAGCGGGAATCCAGACCGCCCATGGAATGTGCTATTATGTTGACTTTCTTGCCTGCAGCTTTCGCGGCTATGCACTCTCCTAACTTCAACGCGCGATCTTCGATCGAGGCGGACGGCGGCACATGGGCGATTATCACCTCGCAGCCATTCGCACGGAGCGCTTCTGTTATGCCACGCCAGTATTGGAGACCTGGGAGGAGAGAACCTGCAAGTCGGAGTTCGTCAAAGCCCATTAAACCATGGGCGAGGACGATTGGATTTTTGGGTGTAGCTGTTTTACCAAGCAATTAGACTATCGGTTTTCCCTCACTTGTGGTCTTAGATGTATAGCATACCATATTTTTCCTTGATCAACTTAAAGTCGTCCTCAATTGCCCTTCCTAGATTTGCAACTCGAGGGTCCTCGCCATCTGATGGGTAACGACTTGAGAGAACTTTCACCTGAATCATTGACCATTCTCAACAACCCAGCAATAATTGCCATAAGTCAAGATCCTCTTGGTTCTTCTGCTTTCCTGATCCGAAAAGATGTAAATGTGAAGAAGGACAAGTATGGCATGGGAGAGACACATCTCTGGGCAGGCAGCTTATATGGCGGTGATCAGCTCGTTGTTTTGTTCAATGCTGCAGACGAGGACGTGGACATGGAGGCTTCTCTTGAGGAGATTTTTTACTACCAAGGTCCAGAGGGATCAGCTCCACATGTACAGCAAAGCTGGGATGTGTACGACTTATGGGCGAATCGAATGGATCTTGGCACAGCACAGAAGATTATTGACGCAAGTGCAGACGTGGAGGCCGCTCGCATACTTTTGCAAGAGGCAAATTGGTACAATGTTACTGAACTCAGCTACAAAGATGGATTGAAGGCTGGGGATGAGAGGCTCATGGGAAAGAAGGTCGAAACCCTCAAGGCGAGAAGTAGTTTGAAGAGAACAGTGAAGAGACATTCTGCGGAAGTCTTCAGGTTGAGGAATGTGGGTGAAAAGGTCAAGCAATATCTACTTGCGAAAGATGAACTGTAAGCAGTATCTTAGGAGAAGGATGTATCTGGCTTTGGTGTATGGACATGGAAAATCGTAAAAACTCACGTGACGTTCGCCGAGACTAAAATAACCTTCTCTTCTCTCCTCATTCTTGTGCAAGTCTACTTCATGCCCAAGATCGAACTTTAATCAGTTAGTAATTTGATACCACTCCTAATCCTCATGTGAACGAGTATACAGGTAGTATGAGAGCATTGGTACGTTGTAACGAAGCATCAAGCTTTGAGCCACTGAAGAAAATCCCTGGTCTATTTCAATCTACCCCACCGTGAACATGTCATGTAGTATGAGTAAATAGCTGACAACAATAAGTAGGTGGCATGTGAAGCATGCAGGTTAGTCGAATTGACAGAAGCAACCACAAGGATAGTCTGACATTTCTACTTCACAGGTCTCGTCGACGAAAATGCGCGTCTCAGGATAATGGTTCGCCAGTATGTCAGTATTGCTCCATCCGAGGTATCAGATGTGAGCGCAAAGCGTCAAAACATGGCGTTCAGATTTTCAACGCGGTAAACAACAACTCGCCTCCCGGTGAGTCGGTAGCATCATCTCCTGGGGTTCCTAGGGTTTCCTTACCGCCTCTTGAAATCTGCATTGAGCTAGTAGAGCTGTACTTTGATCTTATACATGATCAGTTCCATTCTTTGTTTCACCGGCCCAGCTTTTTGGAGTCTGTTCATGATAGAACAGCTCCTAGAATCATTTTATTTGCTATGATGGCTTTTTCGGCGAGGTTTGTTGTCTACTTCATGGTTTTTATGAGGTAATTCTAAAATTGTGATCTAGATTTTCTACCCACGCTATGTTTGCAGGAATTCCTCCGAGAGAAAGGAGTCAACAGTACTATGACGAGAGTGCAAAACTCTTGGATATACGAGAGACTTCTATCACGACGATCCAAGCTTGTATTATCTTAGGAGGGATTGCTACTACAGAAGACAATGCTACCACTGAATCTGTGTACTACACAGTTGCCTGTAGAATGGCGAACTTGATGAACCTTCCTCATAGAGCAGTCTCCAACCCGCTAGAAAGGGAGATCAATATCAGAAGTAAGTTTTGGTCTCTTACCTATGTTTAAGATCCTCACACCTTCCTTAGTATGGTGGACATTATGCATGATAGACGTATGGTCATCCAAAAGTGTAAGACTACCACGCCAAATGATTCACCTCAACAATCTTGCTTTACCAATCGATGAAGCAGTCTTTCTTCACACACGTCCACAAGATTCAGAAATCCAAGTGGCGAGCACTTCAGACAGAAGCACGTCCCTTCTCGCACAAATGATCCGTCTCAATCGAATCTTAATGGAGGTCAACGACGTGATAGCAGAAGCTGCAGAATGCGACGACGACACTCTAATCGTAGTTGAGCACAAGATCACATCTTTGTCGTACAAATTACATGACTGGCATTGCTCATTACCCGGAAGCATGTTAGACACACCCGAGAACTTACAACAGTATGCAGCCCAAGGGTTAGGAAGAATCTTTGTCGCCGTCTACTTAGGTTATTACCACTACGGCCAAGTCTTACTCTACCAATTTCTGCATCAGGATCAAGCTCAAACAGGTGAAAGCGAGAGAGCAAACAAATGTAAAGACTTTGCTGCAAAGTTATGTGATCTGGTATATCGTGCTCATGCTACTCCAGGCTGTGACGTCTGGTATAATAGTAAGTCTATTCTTCTCGATGATCGAATCACAAACCCCTCTTCCCCTCATGGTATTCTCACAAACCAAGACCATACTAATATTCTCCTACTATTGACAGTGGTAGGCCACATCTTGGTCATAGCAAGCACAATCCAAATTCACACCCTGCTCTTCAGCACCTCCGAGATCGAAATCTCCTCAGCGCGCTCTCGTCTCGAACAGAATTTCCAGATCCTCTTACGTCTCAAGGAATACTGGCCCATGCTAGAATCGTGTTTTGCTCGTTTGCAGATCTTACATGAGGTCTGCAGAACGAACGTCGATACAAGCTTTAGAATGGATCAGTGGATGTTGAAGTTCTTGAGTGAGTTTGCGGAGCCGGTTAGAGGAAAGGGTGGGAGTGAAGGAAGTATCAAGGAGTTGGATCTGGTTGACAATGTTGGAGTTAGTCCACAGAATTGGAGGTAGCCAGGTACCTTATAGGTACTGAGGAGTTTGGTGTGTCAAGGAAGGATCTGGTGTGTACTCGTCACATTTCGTGTCTGCTTGTTTGTATTGTTCATACATTGTATTCCAGTGATCTATTGTTGGAATCTTTGCGGTCTTGCTGTGTCATTTTCGCCTTTGGAGATGATCTCGAAGGCGTGCTTCAATTGTCACGTTATGTAGATACTGCTCATCCTTCTTGGATATGTAAATGAGACGCAAATAGATATACAAAACACACAATCTAGGGTATCATAGTACTCGCGCGAAGGATTTCTAGTGTACAGGATCTAATGCTTACAGGCCTTCTTTCGCCAGCATGTCCGTGATGTCGAGGTAAAATGCAATGGCGTTGAATCTGGAAGCAAGTCAGCACACAATGTAAGAAACCAGGCTTAACGCTATCCACGACAGCACCATGGAAGGAGAACTCACTTCCTCTCAATCCCAGCTATACTTCCCCACCACCACTTCATTCTGTTCGTCCAATTGATCAAATCCAAGTGACTAACATCGACCAAAGTCCCCTTGTACGTTCCCCACTTTGCGCTTTCCACACTGACCAACCCATCGTTCTCACCTTCAACCATCCTCACAATCCTACCAGGCTGTCTGAACGGACTCCAAACAGTCGGCATTTTGACAGCACCATAAGAGAAGTACCTCACACTCGGATCATCAGGAGTCTTTGGATTAAATTCCTCCGTCATGAATTTCCTGGTTAGCTGTTGAAACGCACCTGTCGAGATGCCCATACTATCAAGCGACTGCCAGAACTTGGGTGAGAAGATGGGGCCTACTTGCGCCATCACGAAATCTGCGAAGGCACTACCTCTATGGGGCGATGCAACAGTCGTTAGACTCAGAACATTAACGTTGTCTGGCTGCAAGCGCGAAATCATGTAGCGGGAATCCAGACCGCCCATGGAATGTGCTATTATGTTGACTTTCTTGCCTGCAGCTTTCGCGGCTATGCACTCTCCTAACTTCAACGCGCGATCTTCGATCGAGGCGGACGGCGGCACATGGGCGATTATCACCTCGCAGCCATTCGCACGGAGCGCTTCTGTTATGCCACGCCAGTATTGGAGACCTGGGAGGAGAGAACCTGCAAGTCGGAGTTCGTCAAAGCCCATTAAACCATGGGCGAGGACGATTGGATTTTTGGGTGTAGCTGTTTTACCAAGCAATTAGACTATCGGTTTTCCCTCACTTGTGGTCTTAGATGTATAGCATACCATATTTTTCCTTGATCAACTTAAAGTCGTCCTCAATTGCCCTTCCTAGATTTGCAACTCGAGGGTCCTCGCCATCTGTTCCAGTCTGATCCTTCTCGCCAATCTTATCTTTATCAATCTGTCGCTCTCCCTTTTCGTTGACAACATTCCCATCTGCTGCTGTTCTATTACGATCTTCTTTTCTTCTTACGAATGTATATGACATTCGTCTGCGTTGACAGTGAGGACATACTATAGGTGCAAGTTTGGAAGATGGAGCAGGCTTTTGCGCCATGCTAGCTGGCCGTAAGAGATATTGTGTTGGCGCATTTCGTGCGATTGACGTTGAGGCTCGCAAAAGCGTGCGAGACACTGGGATACTCATTGCAAGTGCGAGTGTGGTGTTGTTGGGGAGACATCGTGGCAATTAGAAAGTGGTTATTATTTTGAGGTTCTGGTGATGGAGCCAGTGACGTCGATACAAAACAATGAACTCCAGCTCGATGCATGTGATCTCAATTCTAGACAAGGGAATGTAATTCTTCGGATTGAGCACAGATATTTGACATTGTAGAGTGATTGAACTGTTTTTCAGATGCAGTGATGTAGAAGTTCGAGTAGTGGATATCTTTTATGCTGTTCCACCTAGTCTATACACAGGGAATCCCTAACTCATATCCTCCTTCCTACCCATCTCTAATCGAGTTATCGCGGCATCTTTGCAACAATCAGACCATGTTCGTTCCTTATTTACTGCCGCAAATTCCACTCAAGCCTTGATATTCTCCGGTACAACAGGTTTAACCTCAAAAATAGCCTTCAACAGATCCTCAACAACCTTCTTCTGACCACTCTTTCCAGCTGCTGTAATACTCTTAATTTGTTGTTCTGCATCTCGGTTTGCATCTTCTTCGGCCTTCTTGTTACCGCTCGTGTGCTGTTCCCAGATGCAATTAGCTCAATTCGTAGCTATGCTGCGATCATGCTTGGAGTGACGAGGGAGTGTGAGAAGCCAGACATACCTCAGACTCATATTTCTTGAATTCTTCCTCCTTCTCCTTCTTATAGTTATCTATCTCCTTCTTTGCCTCATCTCGTGCTTCCTTGACTCGTTTCGTGCGGTCTGAGATCATCCGTATCAGCTCTACATCGTCCATACTCTCTCCGCTGTTCATTTATCGCAGGAGGTGCAAACATACATTCTCGTGCTAGACAATCAACAAATCAGTTTCCTCTTCTCTCAGACAGCTTTCCCATAGTACTAACCTCTTTGGACAATCTTCTGTGCTTCCTTCTCCGCCTACACCATGCAATCAATACCCCAATCCATACTAGGCATTCTGCTGCAGAAAACTTACATCAAGCAGGGTTTGGATACCTTTCGAGTTCTGCGCCGACTACAGTCAATTCTGGTCAGCATGTCGTTCGACTTGAGTAGCTATCTTGCGCGGCATCATCCCCCTCCATCATTCTGCTTGCGAAGACGACGTACCATCTTGGCTTATCCGTAAATGTTGCTGAGATTGTGTGGAATTCGAGTTCAAACGGGGCAATCTATCAAATCCTCCGACCGTATCCTCGAGAATGTGTTTCGTAACGTGTGGTCGTGCGATGGCCGAGAAGATGTCGTGGTCAAGGTGCTTGCAGCAAGGTTGAAGCTTGACTTGAGCTCTCCCGCTCCCAGTCCCATGCGCTTCTTGGCATTTGGACATCATTGATAGGGAACTTTTTATATGTACCAGCACTTCACATAGAAACAATTCACAACCACAGTGACAATGGTAAAGCACTCGTAATCTACTTGTACCGTTTCATAATTACTTGCCACCATTACGCTATTTCTTCTGTACCAACAATCTCCTTCCATCAGAGAGCGAATATCGCCAAAATGTCCCGCG
>Ga0181470_100551_pt1 | contig 9984 bp, 7 predicted proteins | sample InSIn5SAF170_FD_119082 | JGI IMG/M metagenome (GOLD analysis project Ga0181470, IMG submission 119082) | Clean room microbial communities from NASA Spacecraft Assembly Facility at Jet Propulsion Laboratory, Pasadena, California, USA -... ...
GGGGCATACGTGGAAGGTCGGCCAATTCCCATCTCTTCCAGCTTTTTCACCAGACTGGCTTCCGTGTACCGGGGCGCCGGTCGCGAAAAGCGTTCGGTGGCTTTCATATGGCCAAGATTCAACAATTGCCCAATCGTTAAGGGCGGCAACATGCCTTTGCTTTCTTCTTCGTCTTCGTTATCGCTCGACTCCAGGTATACTTTCAAAAAGCCTTCGAATTTGATCACTTCGCCCGTAGCAATTAACTCTTGTGGCACAGTGGAAATCGAAATCGTCGCCGTTGTACGCTCTAACCGGGCATCGGCCATCTGAGAAGCGATTGCCCGCTTCCAGATTAGTTCATATAAGCGTTGTTCATTGCGATCATTGCTAGCCTTCTGCAACGAAAAGTCCGTTGGTCGAATGGCTTCGTGTGCTTCCTGAGCCGATTCTGACTTCGTTTTATATTGCCGTTTCTGGACAAACTCCGGTCCGTATGCTTTCTCGAAAAATAGAGTTTTCGAGAGGCTTCCTGTTGCAGCGTAGAGGTAGTGAAGGGAGCAGCCGGTGATTTCTTTGCGGGTTTGGTTTCCAGGTTTTTAATGCTGTAAACGGCTCCGATACACTTCTCCAGGAAAGTCCGGGCTTCGGCTTCGGTATCAAAGCTTTTCGGTAATTCCGCCGCCAGGGTTTTTCCCTTTTCCAGATCAAAGAGCGGAATTATAAAGAGCTGACGCTGAAAGCCGGAAAAATTGATGAAAAGATAGCCAAGGAAATTACGGGTGCGGAAAAAGCAAAATTATTTCCAACCGATATGGCAGCCGTGGTGAATGATTTTCTGGTGCAGTATTTTCCGGACATTGTCGATTATTCATTCACCGCCGTGATGGAAAAGGAGTTCGATGAAATTGCCAGTGGTAAATTGGATTGGCAGAAGATGATTGGCGTGTTTTATAGCGAATTTCACCCAAAAGTTGAAAATACACAGGATGTGGAACGAGCTACCGTATCATCAGCCCGCGAACTGGGCATCGATCCGATTAGCGGGAAAAAAATATCGGCGCGGTTAGGTAAATACGGCCCTTTTGTGCAGATCGGAGATACGGATAATGATGATAAGCCTCAGTATGCCAGCCTGAAAAAAGGACAACGCCTGGAGACCATTACAATGGCTGAGGCGCTGGATTTATTCCGCTTGCCCCGCGAAGTGGGCCAATATGAAAGCAAACCAATGAAAGCGGCCATTGGAAAATTCGGGCCGTACATTTTGCACGATAATAAATTTTATTCGCTTGGTAAAGAAGATGATCCGTTGACCGTCAATGAGGAACGTGGAATCGAGATCATAGAAAGCAAACGGAAAGCCGACGCGGAAAAATCCATTAAAGAGTTTCCAGAAAACCCAGAGGTGAAAGTGCTCAATGGCCGTTATGGTCCCTACATCGTAGTCGGTAAAAAGAACGTGAAAATTCCGAAAGGAAAGGAACCGCAGTCGTTAACGTTGCAGGAATGTCTAGCACTAGCCGCCGAAACGCCGGATAAACCCGGAAAAGCGGCCCCTGCGGAAAGGAAGTCGGCCGCCGCGAAGACGCCCCCGGCTCCGAAAGCAAAAAAGGTACCGGCAAAAGCAAAGTCTTCTGCCAAAACGGTTAAGGCTACTAACGCTAAAGCGAAAAAGTCAACAGTAAAAAAATAATCAACTTCTTAAAGACCCGGTTGGAAACAGTCGGGTCTTTTATTAAAAATATATATTAACATAATATAGATACTCATAACAAAGTCCAATGACTAAAATTGTTAAAGGTGGGTGGCTGTTTGTTATTTTGACCATTGCGTGCTTCGCCTGCCAGCAACGGTCAGAACAGCAACAATCCGAGGAAGTTGATCCGTATCCGCCTCCACCTACGGATAAAGATCTTGACTGTGTTAAAACCCAATCACTTTCTACGAAACAGCGGCGAACGTTTTACCCATTCAGCCACGCGACGCGCATTGAAATAGTATCATACACCCCAAAGCTGAGCGTTATAATTATGGCGCCACCTACACCGGGTAAGGAATATAAAGAGGATATAACCGCCAAAGCACCGTTGGGATTGATGACGGAAGAAAGGAAACTGAACACCCCGAGCCTAAAGGAAAGAATCAATTTATCAGAAGGGCAAATCGACGAATTGACAGAAATTCTGTATAACTATAGCGCCAAAGGGGAAGCGTATGGAGGGTGTTTCGAACCCCGAAATGCCGTCTTATTCTTTGCCAAAGGCAATCAACCTTTCGCCTACGTGGAAATATGTTTTGCGTGTGATAATTTTGAAGCCGTACCCGAAAATTTCACGGTTAAAATTGCCTGTCATGAAAAGTACCGATTGCTGAAAGCGTTTTTTCAAAAAGCAGGTATCCAATACGGGTTGGATGAAGAGTAAGGCGAAAATTCCCCAACTTCGTATCTTCGTCTAACACTAAATTCCTTTTTGTTCATGAAGAAGATTGTGGTATTATCCGGTGCGGGCATCAGTGCAGAGAGTGGTATTGCCACTTTCCGGGATGCCAATGGTCTATGGGAAGGGCATAGAGTGGAAGATGTAGCTTCGCCCGAGGGTTGGCAGCGAAATCCGGCACTGGTCCTAGATTTTTACAACCAACGCCGAAAGACGGGGATACATGCACAGCCGAATGACGGACACAAAGCACTAGCGTACCTGGAGCAATTTTTTGACGTAACCATCATTACGCAGAATGTCGATAATCTGCACGAAAAGGCGGGTTCCACTCAAGTGATTCATTTGCACGGCGAAATTTTTAAATCACGTAGCACCCTCGACGAAAACCTAGTATACGACATGGAAGGGTGGGAACTGAATTTGGGAGATGTCTGTGAAAAAGGTTCACAATTACGTCCACACATCGTCTGGTTCGGTGAAATGGTTCCGATGATGGAAGTGGCGGTAAGGAAAACGCTGGAAGCCGACATATTTATTGTCGTAGGAACTTCACTGCTGGTCTATCCGGCAGCCGGTTTGCTAAACTATGTGCCGCGACACGTACCTACTTACGTGGTCGATCCTAAACTGCCGGATGTTTCGCCTCGGGCCAATTTGCATCTGATAGAAGAAAAAGCTAGTACGGGGCTGCCTCGCTTGGCCGATAATCTTATCGAACAATATTCTAAATAGCGCTTGACGATAGCGTTCCAGGGAGGAAGCACAATTTCCGTTTTTATACGGAACGAGCCTCCTTCTCCGGGCAAGTACTGTTAAAACCACGGATAATTTTTTAACTTTGTTTTTAGAAAAAATCCTAAGGGTTGGCGACTTCCCGGTTAATGGCGACTGTCACGCAATTTTGCTTGTTTGGGCACCATTTTACTCCGGTACCCAAATATTTTTCTTCGCCGGAGAGTATCGGTTTGGTATTATTCACTGGTAAATTATGCCATCGTTTCACGCGATTAGCGATCTGCAATGGGTATATACCGGGCTATCTCAATTGGATGATGTAGCCGCGCGGGTAATTGAATTTGCCGGTACTACTAGAGTATGGCTGTTAGAAGGAGAAATGAGTGTTGGGAAAACAACGTTGGCGAAAGCGATTTGCCGACAATTAGGCGTGCAAGATACCGTGCAAAGTCCCACGTACGCATTAGTCAATGAATACATGACCCACAGCGGCAATCGCATTTATCACTTTGACTTTTACCGGATCAAAGACGAAACAGAAGCAATGGACATAGGTGTGGAGGAATATTTTGATTCGGGAAACCTATGTCTGGTGGAGTGGCCCACTCAAATTCCGTCACTTATTCCCGCCGACCATCTAATGATTCACCTATCATTAACCACTCATTTCCAACGAACCATTCATTTGACCAAGCATGGGCAGTAGCGAACAATATAAAACGGAGATGGAAGGGCTGGCCCGCCAAAGCGCGTTATATCCGAAAGAGGCGCTTTTAGCGGTAAAAACGGATAGGCATAGTTTATTCATTGGATTACCTAAGGAAATTTCTTCGCAAGAAAACCGCATTTGTCTCACACCGGAAGCGGTGGATATTCTCGTGCGAAACGGGCATCGGGTAGTTATTGAAACGGGCGCGGGTGAGGCATCTAAATTCTCTGATCACGAATACAGTGATGCCGGAGCGGGCATTGTCTATTCAGCGCCAGAGGTTTTCCAGGCGGACATTATTCTGAAAGTGGACCCACCGGTAAAAAAAGAAATGGATTATCTCAAACCCGGTAAGACGCTCATTTCGGCCCTGCCCATGGCCAAAGTTTCGGCAGATTATCTAAAAGCGTTGAACACACGAAAGGTAACGGCGATTGCCTTTGAGCTCATTCAGGATAAAGTGGGAGGGATGCCGGTAGTGCGGGCGATGAGTGAAATTGCCGGTAGCACGGTTATGTTGATTGCGGCTGAATACCTGAGTAGCGTGAATGATGGGAGAGGAGTAATTCTAGGCGGTATTACTGGTGTACCACCTACGAAGGTAGTCATACTGGGAGCGGGAACGGTTGCTGAATACGCCGCCCGTACGGCATTAGGCTTGGGAGCAGAAGTGAAAATTTTTGATAAGAACATTTACAAATTGCGCCGTATTAAATACGCAATCGGTCAGCAGGCATATACGTCGACTATTGATACGCCTATTCTCCGAGACGCCATTAGCCGAGCCGACGTGGTAATTGGAGCCATTCGCGCGGAAGAAGGCGGTAGCCCGACGGTTGTTACCGAAGAAATGGTTTCGGCGATGCAGCCAAATGCGGTAATTGTGGATGTTAGTATTGATCAGGGTGGTTGCTTTGAAACATCTGAAATTACAACTCACAAAAATCCCACCTTTCAAAAGTTTGGGGTTACACATTACTGCGTGCCCAATATAGCCTCGCGGGTGGCCCGGACGGCTAGTACTGCCTTTAGCCACATCTTTACGCCATTTCTGTTACAAACGGGGACGTTGGGAGGGATCGAAGAAATGGTTTTTACCAATAAATGGTTTATGAAGGGAGTGTACAGCTATAAGGGGAGTTTAACTAACGCACCCATTGCACGAAAATTTGATATGCCATACAAAGACCTGAACTTGTTTATGGCTGCCCGATTGTAGAAATTAGTTTAACAAATAGACTGGAAAGTTAAAGTAAGCGGGGTTGTTTCGCACAAGCGGGGCAACCCCGCTTTTTGCATGTATGGTTTTTCATATCTACTAAAATACCGGGATAATTTTTACTTTTTCTGGTAATCCTTACACGATTATCTTGCCTTAATCTAATTGTACTACGGAAAAGTCTTATTATTTCCAGCAATAAGTATGATATTCGTACACTGACCCTCCATATAAAGTTCTGATTCCGAAAGTATTTGTTAGAATATCCAATCCAGTACAACAGTTTTATTTAAGGGTATGAAAAAGATTAACATTTTTTTATTGAGTATCTTCTGGGTAGCCTGGACGTTTTACCCCCAATTTTCCAGCTTTGCCCAAACTGATCCGATTAAGGCCAAGCAGGCGGAGAAAATTGCCTTGAAAGGTGACGGGTACTTAAAAGATGAAAATTACGCTCAGGCGCTGCTGCAATACAGCCAAAGTTTAGCGCTGGATTCGAATAATGTACGGGCCTTAACCAATGGGGGCATTTGCCGATTGCTCACTTCGCCAACGCCACTGGCCGTTAAACAATTAGAGAGAGGCTATTTACTTGATCCGAAATTTGATATTCAAATGCACTATTGGCTTGGGCGGGCCTATCACCTCAACCTGCAACCCGATGCCGCAATAGAAGCTTATAATAAATATTTATACCTCCTTTCAGGTACCGACTTAGCCCGCGAAGACGTAATTCAATTGATTCGTCAAGCCCGTTTTCTGAAGAAATTTATGGAAACGCCCACCGATAATACGATTGTTAATTTGGGCGCGGTGATCAACAGTCCACATTCAGATTATAGTCCAGTGCTGACCAGCGATGGCAAAACAATGATTTTTACTTCCCGCCGCAATGGAGATGAAAAAGTGAGTGAGGCAACTGGTAAAGCCGAAGGATTCGAAACCATTTATATCGCTAACCAGTTCTTCGACGGCTCCTGGAGCAAACCAGTTATGATGACCAGCCAGAGTGGAAGCGCGAAACGTGGACATTTGTCAGGGGTTCAACTTTTTGATAACGATACGAAACTATTGGTATACAATTCATCGCGCTTCGGCTCGTTGTACGCTGCCGACCGGGATGGCAACAACTGGTCGGAGCCAGTAGCGCTAAATAAATACACGCATACATCCGATTATGAGTCTAGCGGCTTTGTGAATGAGCGAGATTCTACGGTATACTTCGCTTCTGATCGGGGATCGAAAAATGGAGATCTGGATTTATTCGTTTCGCACCGACTGGAAGATAATAAATGGTCGGAGCCACAACGGCTTCCCGATATGATCAATACGGATAAAGATGAGGATGCACCTTACATCACCAAAGATGGGATGACTTTGTACTTCAGTTCGCGTGGACACGACGGTATGGGCGGGTATGATGTATATAAATCGCACTATACCCCCACGACGCACAGCTGGTCACGGCCGGTAAACATAGGCTTTCCGATGAACTCACCCGCTGATGACATTTATTTCATCATGAATGATTCGTCTGGAATTGGTTACGTGAGTTCCAATCGCATTGGTACACTCGGAGGAGCCGACCTGTTTAAGGTAAAACCGTTGGAGTCTATTTTATTAAACGGCGTTGTAACCGATAAGAATACCAAGAAGCCGCTACCTGGCTTTGATCTCCGGTTTACGGCCCTGAGTACCAATGAAGTCAGCGCGTCCGTGTTGACGGGTAAGGAAGGCATATATAATGCACGGCTCCGCTCTAAAAATCGCTACCGGATTGAAATTGTGCAAGGTGACAAGGTATGGCTAACGGATGAAATCCATATCCCACTGGAAGAAAGGGAGAATGTCAAAATTTTCCGTGACTTCAGTCTGGATGTACCGGCATTACCGTTACCACCAGCGGTCAAAAAACTGGTCATGCCTAATCTTAGCTTATCACGAATTACCTATCAGGAATATGATACGCTGGAAATAAACGGAGTCGTTAGAGACAGCGCAGGCGTTTTGTCGTCGGTGAGGGTGCAACTTCGCGAAGAAGGATCATCGGAAGCAAAATTATCCACAACTACCGACAAAAACGGAAATTATCATTTTGCTTTTATTCCAGGTAAACAGGAAGATTACGTAGTAGAAATGGCTCATCCGGGTTATCAATTTGCGAGTGTGGTAGTTCTCTATACACCTAAGCAGCAACCAAGTGCCAAGAAAAAGGTAACGAGTACGCAGTTCAATGAAGTGAACAGCCTTGATTTGAGCATGCAGTTGGTGGCGCTCAAAGTAGGTGCCCGCAGTGTGTTAGGCGGGGTATATTTCGATTTCAACAGCGCCGTAATCAAAACGGAGAGTAATATCATTTTGGATCGTTTGGCTAAATTCCTGAACGAAAACCCAACTGTTCGCATCGAAATTGGTGGTTTCACGGATGATACCGGTTCGGCCTATACTAACCGGGTAGTCGCACAGAAACGGGCGCAGGCTATTGTCAATTATCTGATTGAAAAAGGAACTGATAAAACCCGACTGACGGCTAAGGCCTACGGAGAAGAACAACCCGTAGCGAGCAATGCCGCTGAAATCAATGGACGGGATATCAACCGCCGGATTGAAGTGAAAATTCTAGCGTTGTAAGTCCGAACGAACTAGAATAAAGCCAACGGCCGGAAGAAGAGTTCTCTCTTTTCCCGGCCGTTGGCTTTATTTATATAGAAAGAGCTGCCTATCAAGTCAACCAGCTTGGTTAAAGCTTATTTTAACTTAGACCGTTTTACGAAGTAGGAATTAAGTACCTGATCGAATCCTTGAGCAATGTCCGCTTCCACGAAATCGATACCGTACTGGCCGCATTTCAGTTTCAGGTCGTGATAGAAGCGGTGCAGGTATTGCTGATAATATTCCTTGATCTGAGAAGGTTGCACCCGTACCCGTTCGTTGGTTTCCAGGTCAATAAATTCGTACGGACGTTCTTCAAATTCAAAATCTTCCTCCGTCTTTTTATCCGTTACGTGAAAGAGCAATACTTCATGCTGGTTATGCTTAAGGTGTTGTAACGCTGAGAACAGTTTATCCGCTTCGGTTAGGTGATCAAACATATCACTGAATAGAATAACCAGTGAGCGTTTATGGATTTGTTCGGCAATCAGGTGAATCACTTCGCCCACTGCCGTTTTCCGTAAAGGCGCAGGTTTTTCCAGCAACTGCTGGAGTTGCAGAAAGATCTTATGAATATGCGATGGGGTTGATTTTACGGGCGTTTGTACTTCGATTTGCTGGGCGAACGTGCAAAGACTAACGGCGTCTTTTTGTTTTTGCAGCATATAGGCGATACAGGCCGCCGCCATCACACTGAACGTGATCTTACCCGCATTGTGCTGCGGATAATACATCGACGAAGAGGTGTCAATCAGCAAGTGACAACGGAGGTTGGTTTCTTCTTCGTACCGTTTGGTGTAAAGACGGTCGGTTTTGGCGTAGGCCTTCCAGTCGATGTAGCGAGTACTTTCCCCCGTGTTGTAGAGGCGGTGTTCGGCAAATTCCACTGAAAACCCGTGAAAAGGAGATTTATGCAGGCCCGTGATAAAACCTTCAACCATTTGGCGGGCCAGAAATTCAATGTTGCCGAATTCGCGAATTTTTAATAAATCCATATTGTAGGTAGATATGCTTGCCAAGGCGCCAGTATATCTACCAAACTAACGATAAAAAGGGACATATCGCGTACAATCAATCTGGAACGTTTCTCTTTTGAAGCTTTTTAGCTATGCGCCTCTTCCATCTATTTGGTATGTTGAATGGATGCCTGCGCCAGGCGTTCCTCTAGTTCCTGCTCTTTGCGACGCATTTCTTCCTGCGTGGCTTCGAGTTCTTCCATATTTTGCCGCAGTTCTTCTTCCTGGGCGCGTAACTGTTCTGTCTGAATCTGGTACTGATCCAGCAGTAGACGCGTTTTTTCGGAAGTCTGTGCATTGGCAATAGCAGAAGCGACGAATTCGCCTGCTTTTTCCAGAAACGTAATCTCATGCGCAGCGAACTGCCGGTAAGCGGCGATCTCCAAAATGGCCTGTACCTGATCGTTGTATTTCATCGGTACAATCACCAGATACGAAGGCGTCGATTCACCCAAACCAGAAGTAATATGCGTGTAACCCTGAGGAATTTCGGTCAATTGGAGCGTTTGTCCTTCCAGATAGGTTTGTCCAACGAGCCCCTGACCGATGGCAATGCGTTTTTCCAGGAACTTCTTCCGGTCGAAGGCAAAGCAGGCCGCTAATGTCAGATACGTTTCCTGTTCTTCTTTTTGCAGAATAAACAAACTGCCTTGCTGCGATTGCACGTACTTAACCAGGAAGGCCAAAACTTGATGAGAAAGGTCTGTCAAGTTATGCTGATAGTTTCGGATGATTTCGGAAAAACGGGTGAGTCCTTCGGTGGCCCAAAGGCGCCTTTCATCTTCCAGTTTCACTTTTTTCATCTGTTCGCGCATACCGATCAGTCGGCCAACCAGGTTATGTTCGTTGAGCGGCTGATTGGCTGCATTCAACCCCGGCCATTCGACTGCATAATTGCCTTCCGATATCTGAGTGACGAATTCAGCCGCCATTTTTAAGTTTTCAATGGAGGTTTCCATAACGACTTTTTGGTCGGTTGATTCATCGGTTTGACCTGAGTTGAACAAGTATTTCTGATTGTTGTTCTCCAGATTGATTAAAAGTGCTTTCCGCTTAAGGTCTTCTTGGCGGAGCTTCTGAAGCAACAGTGCTATGGCAGGCAAACCGATGAGTACCAGCAACCATTGAATAATCGAATTGCGCTCCATCGCTTTTTCGTATTCGGACTGGGCCTGCTCATTTAATTCATTTTCGAATGCTAATAATTTTTTGGCGAAGTGGTCATAACCC